>ERZ777003.2216-NODE-2216-length-23911-cov-27.442279_pt1 | contig 23911 bp, 19 predicted proteins | sample MGYA00374956_ERZ777003 | MGnify/ENA primary metagenome ERZ777003 (study PRJEB29302, sample SAMN06268252) | bioreactor metagenome | isolation source: Joint BioEnergy Institute, California, USA | place: USA:Joint BioEnergy Institute, California, USA | collected... | reverse complement strand
CCGGCTCCTGTATTCTCTTTGTTCATGCGTCGTATCCTCGTGACCAACGACGACGGCTATTTCTCGCCCGGGATCCAGGCGCTGGCCGAAGCGCTGAAACCGTTCGGGGAAGTCACCATCGTCGCGCCGCAGACCGAAGCCAGCGCCGTCGGCCACGCCCTGACGCTGCGTCGCCCGCTCCGCTTCGAGGCGATTGCACCGGGCGTCTGGGCGGTCGACGGCACGCCGACCGACTGCGTCAACATCGCGCTGTCGCAGCTCTATCCCGACGGTCTGGACCTGATCGTCTCGGGTATCAACAAGGGGCTGAACATCGGCGACGACGTGACCTATTCCGGGACGGTGGCCGGCGCGCTCGAAGGGGCGCTGCTCGGCTACCAGGCCGTCGCGTTCTCGCTCGAACAGGGACCGGGCGGGTACGACTTCGGTCGGGCGGCCGCGATTGCCGCCGACGTCGTGGCGTCGGTCCTCGAGGACCCGCTGCCGGTCCGCTCGTTCCTCAACGTGAACGTGCCGGTCGGCACGCCGCGCGGCATCCGCGTCACGGTGCAGGCCCGCCGGAACCACATCACGAAGATCGCGCGGCGGATCGATCCTCGCGGGCTGCCGTACTTCTGGGTGGAGGAGGCGCAGGACGACTGGCAGCCGCACGACCGCTCGGACTATCAGGCCATCCGCGACGGATTCGTCTCGATCACGCCGCTGCAGCCCGACATGACCGACCACTCGCTGCTCGACAGGCTGGAGGGGCTTACGTCCAGGGTGCGAGCTGAGGTAAGATAGTCCGGTTGTCGGGGCGTGGCTCAGCCTGGTAGAGCACTCGGTTCGGGACCGAGGGGTCGGAGGTTCAAATCCTCTCGCCCCGACCAACACCCATCACCCGGTTCTCCGGACATCTCCTGATACATCGACGCTCGGTCGTCTGACGGCCGGTTCATTCGACCCCGGCGATGCCGCGCGCGGCCGTACGCCACGTCAGGCGGCGTCATTGTCGCGCTTCCTGCCGTCTTCCTTCGCGCCAAACGGATAGGCCGTCGTGACCGGTCCCTTCGCCGGAATCATCAGCGACAGCCCCATCGTCACGCCCAGGATGAGGAGCGTGACGCCCAGCGAGTAGGCGACCGGGACGTGGTACACCCCGGCGAGCAGCATCTTGGCGCCGATGAACACGAGGACGATGGCCAGGCCGTAGCTCAGCAGGTGAAAGCGCTCGTGCACGCCGGCAAGCAGGAAGTACATCGCGCGCAGGCCCAGGATCGCGAAGACGTTCGACGTCAGCACGATGAACGGATCCCGGGTGACGGCGAAGATGGCCGGAATCGAGTCGACGGCAAAGACGACGTCGACGATGCCGATCAGGACGATGACGAGGAGCAGCGGCGTGGCCATCCGCACGCCGTCGACCGTAGTGAAGAACCGCTCTCCGTCGTAGGCGGGTGAGACGCGCATGCGGCGCCGTACCCAGTTGAGCGCGGGATTGTGTTCGAGATCCGGCTCCTTGCCGGCCGCCCACCACATCTTGAGGCCGGTGAAGATCAGGAAGGCGCCGAAGCCGTAGAGCACCCAGTGGAAGCGGGCGATCATCCACGCGCCCGCCAGAATCATCACGGCGCGGAGCAGGAGCGCGCCGAGAATGCCCACCATCAGCGAGCGCTTCTGGTACTCGGCGGGAACCGCGAAGTACGTGAAGAGCATCAGGAAGACGAAGATGTTGTCGACGGCGAGCGCCTTTTCGATGAGATAGCCGGTCACGAACTCGAGCGCCACCGTGCTGGCGGCGGCGCGCGTCACGGCATCCTCCGATGTGCCGCCCAGCGACCACCACAGGACGCCGACGAAGGCGAGGCTGACGACGACCCAGATGAGCGACCAGATCGCGGCCTCGCGCGTCGAGACGCGATGCGCACCCTGACGGTTGAGGGCAAAGAAGTCGATGACGAGCGCCACGACCACGATGGCCGCAAAGAGCGCCCAGAGCAGGGGAGTGCCGATGGACATGCGAACCTCTGCGAGTGACGGCCGGCGCGCCGGGGGACGAAGTATGAGCCCCGATCTGGTCTTGTCGTCCGGGTTGGGACCGGATGCGGGCACCGGGAGGCGAGCGGATGCGCCGATCCGTCCGTCTCCGTGATGACGATGCCGCAGCGACGCCTGGGAGGCGTCTCGACTACTCCCCGTCAGAGGACGCCCCATTCAAGCAGGTTCGCTGCTCTGGCGTCAACGGTCGCAGGCGCGCGCCGGGGCAGCCGCGGGGCGATGCCGTGTGACAGACTGAGCCCAACGTGCCGATCACGGGCCATCAGGCGTTCCTGACGCAGGAAGCCCTGGCGGCGATTGCCGAGACGACCCTGGCCGAACATCGACGCGTTTGCCGAGGGACGCCAGAGCGGTAACGAGCTGGTTGCGCCCGGACGGCCGTGACGGGCGGCGATCGTCGCCACGGGGCATCCGCTATGCTGTCCGGATGGCGTGGCTGATCCTGGTTGTGGCTGGCCTGCTCGAGACCGCGTGGGCCGTTGGGCTGAAGTACACCGAAGGGCTGACGCGTCCGTGGCCGACCGTGCTGACGGCTGCGGCGCTGCTGCTGAGCGTGGGGCTGCTGGCGGTTGCCGTGCGCGATCTGCCGCTCGGGACGGCTTATGCCGTCTGGACCGGGATCGGAACGGTCGGGACGGTCGTCTTCGGCATTCTCGTCTTCGGCGAATCGACGGCGCTGCTCCGACTGGCCTGCATCGGCGCCATCATCACCGGCATCGTCGGCCTGAAGCTCGTGAGCCCGTCGTAGGCGACGGGCTCACGAACGAACGTCTTACGACTCCTCCGACGACTCGTCGTCGGTCCGGCCGGCCAGCAGCGGAAGACCGCCGCCCTTGCCGGGCGCGAGCAGGCCGACGCTCCCGTACACGAACAGCTTGTCGCGGGTGTCCTCGATGTCGAGGTTCCGCATCGTGAGCTGGCCGATGCGGTCCTGCGGCGAGAAGGTCGACTCGCCCTTTTCCATCGTCAGCCGCTCGGGCTTGTAGGTGAGGTTCGGGCTCGTCGTATCCAGGATCGAGTAGTCGTTGCCCCGGCGCAGCTCGAGCGTGACCTCGCCGGTGACGGCGGCGGCGACCCACCGCTGGGCGGTCCGGAGCATCATCGCCTGCGAGTCGAACCAGCGCCCCTGGTAGAGCAGCCGGCCGAGGCGGCGTCCGATGTCGCGGTACTGCTCGATCGTGTCCTCGTTGTGGATACCGGTGACGAGCCGCTCGTAGGCGATGTAGAGCAGGGCCATGCCGGGCGCCTCGTAAATGCCGCGGCTCTTCGCCTCGATGATGCGGTTCTCGATCTGATCGCTCATGCCGAGGCCGTGGCGGCCGCCGATCCGGTTCGCTTCGAGCATCAGCTCGACAGGATCGTCGAACGTCGCGCCGTTGAGGGCGACGGGCCGGCCCTCCTCGAAGCGCACGCGCACGACTTCCGCCTTCACCTCGACGTCGTCACGCCAGAAGGCGACGCCCATGATGGGCTGGACGATCTTGATGCTGGTGTCGAGGTGCTCGAGATCCTTCGCCTCGTGCGTGGCGCCGAGCAGGTTCGAGTCGGTCGAGTACGCCTTCTCGGCGCTCATGTGATAGGGCAGGCCGGCCTTCTGCATGTACTCCGACATTTCGCGCCGGCCGCCCAGCTCGTCGATGAACGCCTGGTCGAGCCACGGCTTGTAGATGCGGAGGTTCGGGTTGGCCAGCAGGCCGTAGCGGTAGAAGCGCTCGATGTCGTTCCCCTTGAACGTGCTGCCATCGCCCCAGACGTGCACGTCGTCTTCCTTCATGGCGACGACGAGCATGGTGCCGGTGACGGCGCGGCCGATGGGGGTGGTGTTGAAGTAGGGGAGACCGGCCGTCGTGATGTGGAAGGCGCCGCACTGCAGGGCGGCAATCCCTTCCTCGACGAGCTGCCGCCGGCAGTCGATCAGCCGGGCCCGCTCGGCGCCGTACTCGAGCGCCTTCCGGGGGATGGCCTCGTAGTCGGGCTCGTCGGGCTGGCCGAGGTTCGCCGTGTAGGCGTACGGGATGGCGCCCTTCTGGCGCATCCAGTGCAGGGCTGCGCTCGTGTCGAGGCCTCCCGAGAACGCGATTCCGACTTTTTCTCCGACCGGCAGACTCTGAAGAATCTTGGACAAGGCAGTACTCCGAAACGGGAAATGATAGCAGGCGGAGCCGGTCCGGGCAGCCGGGTGGGGATCAGGATCAGCCGCCGGCCGGCCAGAGAGGAGGAGCCGTGACCCCGGGACGATACGACGCGCTGGCGGCGGCCATGTCGACCGCGGCGCAGCTGCTGGGCGTGGCCGGCCTGGCACTCGTGCCGGCCGGCGCTCTGTGGCTGCTGAAGCCGTGCAGGGGACCGGCTGGCGCAGGTGCAGGGCTGGTATCGCGCGACGGAAACGGGCGTGCCGCACTGGCGATCGTTTCTGTTCGACTAGCAATGCGACACAGCCCGTCCCGTGTGCCGTGCGCGCCGGGCCGTGGTTACCTGCGGCGGTACTCCGTGCGCGTGAAGGGCACCCACTGACCGTCGGGACCCTTCGTGTGCCCGGTGAGCGTCCGGGTGTTGTCGTCGATGAAGGCGATGACGTCCTTGTATGGCACGATGGCGCCGCTGCCATCCATGGCGGGACCTTCCGAGTACAAGGCGAGTGCATTGCCGCTCTCGTCGAGTTCTCCGTCGTAGACCCACAGGTACGGCATCGACGACCCGATCCACGACCCGACGAAGCGCTTGCGCGCCGGGTCCCAGCCGAGCGTCGTCTGCGAAACATGGAGATTGCCGTCGTGCGTGGGGGAGACCGCTTCGCCGACCACCCAGTAGGCGCCGATGGCGCGATAGGTCTCGGTACCTTCGAGTCGCGTGGCCTTCGTGGATTCAGTGGCTTCGACTTCTTCGATTGAAATCCACTCGCCGACCAGTCGGGCGAGCCACTGATGTTCGCGTGACGGTGTGAATGTCATGTGTGGCTAGGTATCAGAATCGGCATCGCCGTGTCGACCGTCGGTCGGCCGGCCGTGTGGAGTTTCCGGGTGGCTGCGGATCAGTTCGCACCAGGCCCTCGATCGCCCGGCCGGTGTGTGCCGACGCCCCTCACGCTTGCGGCGGCACTGAGTTTGCTGGTCTACTCTCGAGACTTCCAGGAGGTCCCATGGCCGAGCAGCTTTCGATGCCGAAGGCACGCGACGTGATGAATCGCGCCGTTCACACCGTCGACCCGGACATGACGCTGTCCGAGGTCATTGCGTTCCTGCTGAAGCACGGTCTGTCGAGCGCCCCGGTTGTCGAGGACCAGGGAGGCGAGGCGGTGCTGGTCGGGTTCGTGTCCGAGCACGACTGCCTGGAGCACCTGGCGAACGAGCTCTTCTACGGCACACCGAGTCCCCGGCAGACGGCTGCGACGATCATGAAGCGCCACCCGATCAGTGTCTCGCCCGACACGGAACTGTTCGCCCTGACGTCGATTTTCGTCAACCACGGGATGCGGCACCTGCCGGTGGTCGAGGACGGCCGACTGCTCGGGGTGATCAGCCGGCGGGACATCCTCACCGCCATGGAGAAGCAGTACGCCGCATTCCTCCGCCAAGCTGAAGCCGAGCGGCAGCGGCCCGACCTGCGCGAGGTGCTGGCGCAGGGGGTCGTCGTGACGCCGCTGAAGAAGAAGCGGAAATAGACGGGCAGCCGGTCCGCCGCGCCTGTGTGAGTTGCCCTGCTGTGACCCGTTCTGTCAGACGCTGTCATCACGATATGCGCAACAGAAACTGAGCGGTCGCCCGTGGCCATCCCGCCCGGAGCGATCCGCAGGGAGGTCACATGGCACGAGTACTCTGGGCGGCCGCGGCCCTGGCAGCGGCGGCGCTTCTGGCCGGCTGCGGCAGCAGCAGCAAGTCACCGACCGGTCCGGGACAGGCGAATCCGCCGCCGGCAACGCAGAATCGGGCGCCTGTCGTCAGCGGCATCACGATCAACCCGCCGTCGGGATTCCAGGACCGGACGCAGTTCACCTTTTCCGCGAACGCAAGTGATCCCGACGGCGACACCCTCACTTACACCTGGAACATCGCGGGTAATCCGGCATCGGGCCAGACGGTGACGATGGCCTTCACGACCGGGGGTGAGGGGACGGCGACCGTAACGGTCTCCGACGGCAAGGGCGCCACGGCGACCGCGAGTCAGGCCTTCACGGTGGCGACGATGACGGGAACCTGGACCGGCGAGGGGCCGTGGGGGCCGTTCACGATGACGCTCACGCAGGCGGCCGGGTTCATCAAGGGCACCTACACCGACGCCATCGGCACGGCCGAGGTCGGGCCGACGGGCGAGATCGGCACGATCGACAACAGCGGCAACGTCTCGCTCCGCGTCAAACAGGCACCGTTCGCCGATTTCCGCATGACAGGCGTGCTCGAAGGCAACGGTCGCCGCGTGACCGGCACGGTCTCCGGATCGGGCGCCCAGGGCGTCCCGTTCGTGATGATGAAGTAGCACGCGTCGGGCACGAGACGATGGCGGGCGCGCTGCGGCGCGCTCGCCGCCCTTCCTGAACGAGCCAGGACGTCGCTACCGGATCGTGACGCCTCCACTGATCCACCGGCCCGGCATCGCGACACCGGCGATCTCCGTATAGGTCACGTCGAACAGATTCGTCCCGTCGACGAACAGGTCGAGACGGCCGATCGTCCGGCTCAGGCGGGCGCCGACGAGCGCATAGTGCTGACCGTCGCGGCGCAGGCGATGGTCGACGTTGACGGCTGCCTGGAAGCCACGCCCAAGCGGCAGGGCCACGGAAAGGGCTGTCGAGTGGCGTGCGTACTCGAGCACGTAGCGCGACTCGAGGCTCAGCGCCGGGGCGTCGACGTGCAGTCCGGTGTAGGCCACGCGCACGAGGGTACGGGCCCAGTAGCGCGCCAGGCTCAGCTCGACTCCGCGTGCGGCGACGTCCCGGATGTTGGTGGCCTGGAACCGCTCGTCGGAACGGGCGCGGACGAAATCGATGACGTCGCGATCCCACCGCCCGAACACTGACACGGTTCCGGTCCAGGCGCGATGCTGCCAGTCGAGGCCGCCGTCGACCGTCCAGCCGCGTTCGGGCCGGAGGTCGACCCGGCCGAGCGTGTTCGGATCGCTGTAGTAGAGCTCGGTGAACGTCGGGATGCGGTAGGCGTGCCCTGCCGAGGCGCGCAGGCGGAACCCGCCCCCGAGCGTCGTCGCCAGCGAGGCGGTCGGGCTGACAGCAGAGCCGAACGCCGAGTAGCGATCGGCGCGGAGCCCGCCCACGATCGTCGTCCGCGCGCCGGCCGTCAGCTGAATCTCGCCGAACCCGCTGACGCGGCTGTAACGGTGATTGCCGAGGTTCGACGAGCGGACCCGGTCGATTCCACCCGACGCGCCGATCGCCAGCGACAGGGCGCCCGTCGTGCGCCGGGCGTCGATGCGGACATCGGCCGCGGTCGTACGGTGCCGGTTCTCCGAGAAGCCCGGCCGGTTGACGTCCCAGCGGAAGTGGTCCCCGTGGTTGCGCGCCGTCCCCTGGACGTTCGTCGTCCAGCTGCCGACGCCGGCCTGCCAGCGGATGCCGCCCAGTGTCTGATCGGTCCATTCCTTCGACGGCGACGGGCCGTAGAAGCCGTTGGCCCCGAAGGCGCGGCGCTGGTGGCGGATGTCGACCGTGATGCCGGCGCCAGGGGAGCCGCGCAGGGCACCGCCGCCGAGGGCGAAGTCACGGTCGACCATGAAGCCGTCCGATCGGCTGGTCCAGCCCGCCAGGGTCCAGCGCGTCGGCAGCAGGCCGCCGCGGGCCGAGCCCTGGATGTCGACGAGACCGTGCTGGCCGGCCGTCAGCCGCGCGACGGCGTGCGCATCGGTGCGCGAAATGACATTGATCGTCCCGCCGACGGCGTCGGCACCGTGTACGGCCGACGTGGCTCCGCGGACGACTTCGATCCGGTCGATGGCGACGGCCGGCAGGGGGATTTCCCCGTTGTGATGAGCGGACTGGCTGTCGTTGAGGCGCATGCCGTCGGCCAGCATCAGGTGCTGGCCGAACGTCGCGCCGCGAATCGCCACGTCGGTCTGGACGTCGCGCGGTCCGCGGGCGCGCAGGTCGACCCCGGGAACGAAGCGGAGCGCCTCGATGGGCGACGACAGGCCGAACTGTTCGAGGTCGGCGCGGTCGATCAACGTAATTGCACGCGTCAGGTCGGCCACGTCGAGCGGTGCGACCGTGGCCGTGACGAAGACTTCCTGCGAGATGCGGGGCGGCGCGGCCGGCGGGTCCTGAGGACCCGTCTGGGCGGCGGCCGGACGGGCCCAGGCTGCCGCCAGGACGACGACGGCGGCCGCGACCGATGATGGAAGAAGGACGGAGCAGAGCGCGCGACGCATGAGGCGTGGCCCCTCCAGCGGGCCCGCGTCACTATGCTGCGGCCGGCCGTCGTCGTGCAAACCGGGACGCGGCGCGCGGAAGCTCCTCATCTATACTGTGTCGATGCTCGAAGCCCGGCGGTTCGTGCTGCGCGGATGTGTCCAGGGCGTGGGCTTCCGGTTCTTCACGGTGGAAGCGGCCCGCGTCGAGGGCATCCACGGCTGGGTCGCCAACCGTCCGGACGGCGCCGTGGAAATCGTGGCCGAAGGGGACCGCGAGGCGCTCGACCGCTTCGAACAGCGCATCCGTCGGGGCCCGCCGGGGGCGAGGGTCGACGAGGTCAGTGTCGATGCCGATGTCCCGACGGGTCGGGCCACGGGGTTTTCGATACGAAGGTGAAGGGGACGAACGAGGCGCGCATGGAGGCATTGAAGGAGCGCATCCGGCACGTGCCGGACTTTCCGAAGCCGGGCATTCTGTTCTACGACGTCACGACGCTGCTGAAGGACCGTCAGGGGTTCCGGATGGCCGTCGATGCGATGTCGGAACCGCACCGCGGCAAGTCGATCGACATGGTCGTCGGCATCGAGAGCCGGGGCTTCATCTTCGGGTCGGCGATCGCCGATCGGTTCGGCACCGGCTTCGCGCCCGTGCGCAAGCCCGGGAAGCTCCCGTCGACGACGCGGCGCGCCTCGTACGAGCTGGAGTACGGCACCGATACGCTCGAGATTCACGACGACGCGGTGCAGGCGGGACAGCGGGTGCTCATCGTCGACGACCTGCTCGCCACGGGCGGCACGGCGTCGGCCGCCGTCCGGCTGATTCGTGAGCTCGGCGCGGAGGTCGTCGGGGTCCAGTTCCTCATCGAGCTCGTCGACCTGAAGGGCCGCGACCGGCTGCAGAACGAAGAGGTCGGCGTGGTCCTGCGCTACTGACTCATTCACTTCGGCGCCCGTAGCTCAGCTGGATAGAGCACCGCCCTCCTAAGGCGGGGGTCGCGCGTTCGAATCGCGCCGGGCGCACCATCCCGATCGGATCGGCGATCGCAGCGACTACCGGATTACAGAGCAGCACACGATGGATGCGAAACAGCGTCACGATCTCAAGCGGGACGAGTTCACCGAGACCGTCCTGACCCTGGCCGACCGCGTCGCCGCGAAGCGTCGCGCCCTCGTCACGGCCGCCGTCGTTCTTCTCGGCGTGCTGGTGGTGGTCGGCGGCATCATGACCTGGCGGACGCGGCAGGCGAACGAGGCCGGTGCGCTGCTGGGGATCGCGCTGGCGACGGCCGAAAGTCCGATCGTGCCGCCGCCGTCGGTGGCCGGCGCGACGCAGACGCCCGGCACGTTCCCCACGGTCGAGGCGCGCGCCGAAGCCGCCATCGCGGCGTTCAACGCGGTGATCGAACGCTACCCGGGCACGGAAGCGGCTCGAACCGCGGCCTTCCATCTCGCCTCGGAGCTGCTGGCCGCCGGTCGCGCCGAGGAAGCCGAGCGGGCCTTTGCGGCCATTGCCGCCGAGGAGGGCAACACCCTGCGCGGCGGTTCGGCACGGCTCGGCCAGGCCGAGGCGCTGCTCGCGCTCGGGCGCGCCGACGAGGCGCTCGCGATTTACAACGAGCTGGCCGCGGCGCGCGATGGCGTGCTGCCGCAGGATGCCGTCCTCATGGAACTGGCCCGCGCATCCGAGCGGGCCGGCCGCGTCGACGACGCGCGGGCGGCCTACCGCCGGGTGATCGATGAGTATCCGCAGTCGCTGTTCGTGATGCAGGCCGAGCAGCAGCTCGCGGCGCTCAACTAGTCTAGTCGCGGCCTCAGCCGTCGACCTCGCGCCGCAGCTCGGCGAGCAGGTTGAGCGCGTCGAGCGGCGTGAGCCGGTCGACGTCCACCTGCTTCAGGCGCTCGACCACCGGGTGGGGCGCGTCGACGCTCTGGAAGAGCGTCAACTGCTGCTGCGCGGCCACCGGCGCGCCGCTCAGGCTCGGGCGGCCGCCGCGCTGCAGTTCGTCCTGTTCGAGCGACTTCAGGATTTCCGAGGCGCGGGTCACCACCGACGGCGGGATTCCGGCCAGCCGCGCCACCTGGATGCCGTAGCTGCGGTCCGAGCGCCCCGGCACGATCTTGTGCAGGAAGACAATCTCGTCGCGGAACTCGCGCGCGGCCACGTGCTGATTGACGACGCCGGGCACGGCGTCGGCCAGGTCGGTCAGCTCGTGGTAGTGCGTCGCGAAGATCGTCTTGGGCCGTGCGCGCTCGCTGGTCGCCAGGTGTTCGGCGACGGCCCAGGCGAGGCTGAGCCCGTCGAACGTCGCCGTCCCGCGCCCGATTTCGTCGAGGATGACGAGGCTGCGGCTGGTGGCCGCGTGCAGGATGTTCGCCGTCTCCTGCATTTCGACCATGAACGTCGACTGTCCGCGCGCGATGTTGTCCGACGCGCCGACGCGCGCAAAGATCCGGTCGACGATGCCGAGCTTGGCGCTGCGCGCGGGAACGAACGAGCCGGCCTGGGCGAGCAGCGCCAGCAGCGCCACCTGGCGCAGGTAGGTCGACTTGCCGCCCATGTTCGGGCCGGTCAGGATGACGACCTGCGACGACGAGCCGTCGAGGTGCACGTCGTTCGGGACGAAGTCGCCCGCCAGCGTCCGCTCGACGATCGGGTGGCGCGCGTCGACGGCGTGGAACTCGTCGCCCTCGTGCAGGAACGGCTTCGTGTAGTTGCAGGCCGTGGCGACGTCGGCCAGGCCGGCCAGCACGTCGAGCGTGGCGACGGCGCGCGCCGTGTCGAGCAGGCGCGGCGCCTCGGCGGCGACGCGGGTGCGCAGCTGCTCGAAGAGCTCGAGCTCGCGCGCCGCGATCCGTTCGTCGGCGCCGAGAATCTTCTCTTCGTACTCCTTCAGGGCCGGCGTCATGAAGCGCTCGCCGCCGGCAATCGTCTGCTTGCGGATGTAGTCGGGCGGGACGGCGCCGAGGTTCGCCTTTGAGATTTCGATGAAGTAGCCGAAGACCCGGTTGTAGCGGATCTTCAGCGACGCGATGCCCGTACGTGCCCGTTCGGCGTCCTCCATTGCGGCAATCGCGTCGCGACCGCCGCGGCTGATCGAGCGGATCCCGTCGAGCTCCGGATCGACGCCGTCGCGGATGAGGCCGCCTTCGCGGGCGGTCGCCGGCGGCTCATCGACGAGTGTCGTCTCGATCCACTCCCGGATGTCGGCCAGGTCGTCGAGCTGGGCGCGCAGGCTCGTCGTAAGTGGCGCCTGCAGGTCGGCGATGACGCTGCGGATGCGCGGCAGCATGCGCAGTGACTCGGCGAGTGCCGTCAGGTCGCGCGGCGTGGCCGTGCCCATCGAAATACGTGACGTCAGCCGCTCGATGTCGTGCACGCTGCGCAGCGCCTCGCGCAGCTTGCCGCGCTCGGCGGAACGGAAGGCGAAGTCTTCCACCGCGTCGAGCCGGTCCTGAATCGGCGCCAGCGTCACGAGCGGCCGGACGAGCCACTGCCGCAGCAGCCGGCCCCCCATGGCGGTCACCGTGCGATCGATGACGTCGATGAGCGAGCCCTTCCGTCCGCCTTCGACGCCCTCGAGCACGTTCAGGTGCCGCAGCGTCGATGGATCGATGAGCAGGGCATCGGACGCCACGCGGAGCGTGATGTCGCGGACGTGCTGCAGTTCGGTGCGCTGCGTGGCCGCGAGGTAGGAGAGCACCGCACCGGCTGCCGCCACGGCCGCAGTCGCGCGCTCGAGCCCATGGCCTTCGAGCGAGGCAGTGCGCAGCTGCTGGCAGAGCACCTCGCGGGCGTGACCCGGCTCGAACGTCCATGCATCGACCTGGGTGACGCGCACGCCGTCGAGGTGCCTGGTGACGCGCGAGGCGTCGGCACCTTCGGCCACGAGGATCTCGCGCGGCTGCAGCAGCGACAGCTCGGCGGCCAGCGCGTCGTCACGCTCGGCGCCGGTGAACTCGGCGGCCGAGAAGTCGCCGGTGGACACGTCGAGACACGCCAGGCCCCACGTCTGTCCGCCGTGGTCGGTGAGCGCGACGAGGAACGCGGGCTCCCGCGCCTCGAGGTAAGCCGCGTCGGCCAGCGTGCCGGGTGAGACGACCCGCGTCACCTCGCGCTTGACGATCCCCTTGGCCTTGCGCGGGTCTTCCACCTGGTCACAGATGGCCACCCGGTAGCCCTTGCGGACGAGCCGGGCCAGGTACGTATCCGCCGCGTGGTACGGCACGCCGCACATCGGGATGGCCGTGCCGTGCGCATCCTTGCCCCGGGAGGTGAGCGTCAGCTCGAGGACGCGCGAAGCCGTCAGCGCGTCCTCGTAGAACATCTCGTAGAAGTCGCCCATGCGGAAGAACACGATCGCGTCGCGGTACTGCCGCTTGACGTCGAGATACTGCCGCATGGCCGGCGTGGCCGTTGCCGGGGAAACTGACGAGCTGGATGCTGATGACGACACGGAAACGAGCAGCCGTAGACGGATTGAGCCGGTCGAAGGTGGAGACTCGCGGAGTATAACATTGCCGTCATGGTCGTCCTGGCCCTCGAAACCGTCTCGCGTGCCGGCAGCGTTGCGCTCTGGCACGACGGCGCCTGCGCGGCGCTCGAGGGCGATCCGTCGCGCAGCCACGCCGAGCGGCTGCCGGGCGAAATGCTGGCGCTGCTCGACGCACACGGCATGTCGCCGGCCGACGTGTCGCTGCTCTCGGTGGTGACCGGGCCCGGTTCGTTCACCGGCCTGCGGGTGGGGGTCGCCACCGTTCAGGGCTTCGCCATGGCGCGACGGATCCGGACGCTGGGCGTGCCGACGCTCGACGCGCTCGTCACCACCTGGCGCCTCGAGCACGACGAGGACGTGCCGCTCGTGGCGTGCCTCGACGGCCAGCGCGGCGAGGTGTTCGTCACGGCGATCGAAGCGAAGGCGGGACAGCCGCTGGCGGCCTGTCGCGTGCTCGTGCCGCCAATGGTGGCGACGCCCGACGAGGCCGCGGTCCGCCTCGCCGAGGTTACCGACCCGGCGGGCCGCCTGGTCATCGTCGGTGATGGCGGCGTGCGGTACGCGACGACCTTCGCCCGTCGCCTGCCGGGGGCGAGCATCGAGCCGGCGCCGAGACCGCTGGCCGAGGCGGCGGCCGTGCTCGCCGTCGCGCGGGCACCGGAGGCCGGCGCGCCGCACGCGCTGCGCGCGGTCTATATCCGTCGCCCCGACGTGGAGCTGACGCGCGAACGCAAAGCGCTCGCCGGCGCCGGCGACGGGGTCGGGCGCGGCTGGACGATCCGGCGCGCGGCGGGGGACGCCGATCTGAAGGCCGTCGAGGCGCTCCAGCAGCAGACGTTCACCAATCCCTGGAACGCCGAGTCGATCCGCTGGGAGCTCGAGAACACCGACGTGGCCAGGTTGTACCTGCTCGTCGATCCCGACGGGCGCCTGATCGCGTACTGCTCCTGCTGGGTCGTCTTCGACGAGCTGCACATCAACAGCATCGCGGTCGATCCGGCCTGGCGCCGGCAGGGTGCCGCGCGGATGCTGCTGCGGCACGTGATGTCGGAGGCCTCGTCGGCCGGGGCCGTGGCGGCGACGCTCGAGGTGCGGGCCTCGAACGAACCGGCGATCCGCCTGTACGAGTCGCTTGGCTTCCGCGTCGAGGGCGTCAGGCGCGACTACTACCGGGATCCGCGCGAAGACGCGCTGATTCTCTGGAACCGTCGGCTCTCGTGACGATCGATCGGGCCGCCCTTCCGTTCGTGGCCCTCGCCGCGCTGCCGGCCATCGCCGCAGCGCTGACCGGCTGGCTCTGGATCGCGCTGATCCTGCTCGTCCTGCCGGTTGCCGTTGCGCTGTTCTTCCGGGACCCGGAGCGGCAGTCGCCGGCCGATCGCGCGCTCGTGCTGTCGCCGGCCGACGGCCGGGTGATGCACGCCGGACCGGCGCGGCCGCTCGAGGCGCCGCCGGGCGACTGGCTTCAGGTCACCATCTTCCTCTCGGTCTTCGACGTGCACATCAACCGCACGCCGGTGGCGGGACGGGTCGAGCGTGTCGAGTACGTCCCCGGGACGTTCCGCGCCGCCTTCCGGCACGACTCGCACGAGAACGAACGATCCGAGATCTGGATCGATCATGATGGCGTGCCCGTCGTGGTCCGACAGGTCGTCGGACTGCTGGCGCGGCGCGTGGTGTGCCGCGTGGCACCGGGACAGCAGCTGGCGGCGGGCGAGCGGATCGGGCTGATGAAGTTCGGATCGCGGATGGACGTCTTCGTCCCGCCCGATGCCGTGCTGCTGGTCGAGAAGGGGGCGCGGGTGCGCGCCGGCGAGACGCCCATCGCGCGGCTGGCTGCCGCAGGGAGCGGGATTGACCGATGAGTGTTCCGGGGAAGGACCGGCGTCGATGAGCGCGCCGAACGATCTGCCGCCGATGCCGCAGGATCCGCGCCAGTTCAGGCGGGGCATCTTCCTGCTGCCCAGCATCATCACCGTCGGCAACATGTTCTGCGGCTACGCGTGCATCGTGTTCGCGATGCGCGGCGAGCTGGTGACGGCCGCGCCGTTCATCGGCTTTGCCGTCGTCCTCGACATGCTCGATGGCCGGATTGCCCGGATGACGAACACGACGAGCGCGTTCGGCCTCGAGTTCGACTCGCTCGCCGACGTCATCTCCTTCGGCCTGGCGCCGGCCATCCTCGCGTTCGCGTGGGGCCTGTCGGAGCTCGGCCGTGTCGGCTGGGCGGCAGGCTTCGTCTACGTCACGGCGGCCGCCATGCGCCTGGCGCGCTTCAACATCCAGACGCAGACGCACGTCGACAAGCGCTATTTCGTGGGGATGCCGTCGCCGTCGGCCGCCGGCGTCGTCGCCGCGACCGTCTACGCCTGGCCGTACCCGCTCGAAGGCGTGCCGGTGGCGGCCGCCTCGATGGCCGTCGTCCTCGTGCCGGCCGTGCTGATGGTCAGCACGATCCGCTTCCGCAGCTTCAAGACGATCAACTTCGGCTGGACGCCGTCCTACATCAACATCATCCTGGTGGCCGGCATCATCGCGCTCGTGGCGACCTCGCCGCGGGTGACGCTGGTGATCCTTGCCTACGGATACCTGCTGTCGGCGTTCGTCGAGATGGCGATCGGTCGCTTCAGGACGGCGCCGCTGAGTCCGGCGGCGCCGCCGGAAACGTAACCCGTACGGTGGTGCCGGCGCCCGGTGCGCTCGTGATCGACACCGTCCCTCCCTGGCGCTCGATGTTCCGACGGGCGTTGGCGAGGCCCAGACCCGAGCCGCCGGTCTTCGTCGAGAAGAACGGCTCGAAGGCATGCTCGAGCGCCTCGGCGTCCATCCCGACGCCCGTGTCGACGATGTCGAGCACCAGCTGACCCTCGTCGAGGCGGCCGCTGATGGTGAGCCGGCCGCCGTTCGGCATGGCCTGCACGGCGTTCTCGATCAGGTTCGTCAGCGCGCGCGACACGAGCGTGCGGTCGGCATGAATGGGCGGCAGGTCTGCCGGTACCTGGACGTCGTACTCAATCGCGGCGTGCACACCGACCCGATACGGCGCGACCACGTCGTCGACCAGCGGCCCGAGGTCGAGACGCGTCGGGCGTGACGTCGGCTCGCTCGCGAAGTTCGAGAACTCCGACGCGATCTGCCGCAGCAGCCGGACCTGCGTGAGCACGGTGCCGATGCAGCGATCGAGCACGTCGCCGAGCGGCCGGCCACGATCGGTGTGCACCTGCTGCAGGTGCTCGGCCGCGAGCTGGATCGGCGTCAGCGGGTTCTTGATCTCGTGCGCCACCTGGCGGGCCATCTCGTTCCAGGCCTTCAGCTGGTGGGTGCGTGCGAGCTCGTCGCGCTGGGCGCCGAGCGTGGCCGCCATACTGTTGAAGTCGTCGACGAGTCGCCGCAGCTCGTCGGCCGTGTCGGTCGACACGCGGACGTCGAGCCGGCCGGCGGCAATCTGACGGGTGGCGCGGGTCAGCCGCGCCACCGGGTCGGCGATACGTCCGGCCAGCGATGCGCCGATACCGGCCGCCAGGAGCACCACGAGGACCGCGCCGACGAGCATGCGCCGGTTGAGCGTGTCGCGCTCGCGTTCCATCTCGCGCTGGCGCGGGGCGAGCGGGACCGTGATGAGCGCGTCGGGACCGAGGTCGGGCACCGGCGCGGCGGCGACGACGTAGCTGTACGACCCGATCCGATCCTCGGCGACGAACGACGGCCGCCGCTCGAGCGCGATGGCGCGATAGACGGCGGCCGGCGTCCGCATCGGCAGCACGCCCGAATCGAACAGGTCGCCCTGGCTCGTCAGCGCCAGCTCAGGACCGACGAACAGGTTCACGTCCTGACCGATCACCTGCCGGATCCAGACCATCACGTCGTCGGACGGCTCGGCGGGCCCGTTGAGCGCACGCTCGGCGCTGGCCGTCAGCTCTTCGAAGACGCGCCGCGCGACGTTGACCGTGGTTGCGGCCTCGTACTCGACGTCAGCGCGGAAGCGCGTCGTCATGTAGCCGCCGAAGGCGACGGCGGCCACCACCACGGGCAGCACGGCGACGACGACGAACGAGAGGAAGAGCTTGCGGTAGAAGCTCGTGCGCACTTCGCGCAGCAGCTGGCGCAGGGGCGGATGCGGCTGCCGGACGAGCGCGGCCTGGAGCAGGAGCGCCGCCTGCCAGGCGACGAAGAACAGCGCGACGAGGACGGCAATCTCGGCCACGCGCGTCAGGTGCTCGACGAGCGGCAGGCGCGGGACACCGATCGCGTAGATCCCCGCGCGGTTCTGCGACAGGTGGACGTCGTACGTCGCGTGATCGGCTTCGAGACGGATCCAGAACGGCTCGCCGGTCTCGTAGAGGCGTTCGAGCACGTGCTGCGGCACGGCCCAGCTCGCGCCTTCCGAGGCGTAGACCGGCGCAAAGCTCCACCCGTAGACGACGAGCCGGACGCCCTGCAGGCGCGGACCGGCGTCGGGGCCGCCAATCGCGTCGACGTACGGGCTGGGCGAGGCGATGAAGGGCAGCGCCTGGTAGTCGCTCCCCGCCACGTGCACGACGACGCCGCCGAGCAGCCGGCCGTCCGCATCGCAGACACCCCGTTCGGCGTGGAGCATGGTGCGTTCCTCCGCGCCGAATGGCGTCACTTCGCCGAAGACCTCCCACGTGCAGCTCGTGCCCTGCCAGGGCTGGAGCGTGGTGCGGTAGACGTACTCGGGCAGGTTGAACGCGAAGCGACTGACGAGCGTGCGATCGGGCCCGTACAGCTCGACGTCCGAGATGACGCGCGAACGCTCGAGGCCGGTGTGGCTCCAGACGAAGTAGGCCGGTTGACTGTCGCCCGGCGGGCTGTTGACGAGCTGCTCGAGGCCGGGCAGGGCATCGATGCGCGTCTGTGCGCGGCTCAGTTCGGCCAGCAGCTCCTGCGGATGGCCGGCAGCGGCCGGCGCGTAGCTGGTTGCGACGATTTCGCGCGTGGTCCGCGTGGCCGTAACGGCTGCGAGTGGATAGAGCGCGAGCAGCGGGGCCAGTCCCGCGAGCAGCGCCAGGAACAGGCGTGCCGACTGGGTGGCCCGTCGGCATCTGTGGCGGTAGGTTGCCGCAAGCAGGGTCCCGCCGGCCAGCGCGGCTGCCACGAGCACCAGCGTCGGTCCGGCGAGACGGGCGACCGAGCCGTGCAGCGCGTAGAGCAGTCCGACGGGAGCGATCCAGCAGACGAGCGCGCCTGTCGCCCGCAGCGTGCCGGGAACCCGCCAGCGGATGGCCAGCAGGGCGAGCGCTGTGCCGGCGGCCCAGGCCACTGCCGTCTCGACCAGGAGGATGAGGCCGACCGACAGCGTGTGCGAGGGCGAGACCGGGAACAGGACGAACGGTCCCCGGTCGAGCACCGGCAGCGTGATCCAGCGTTCGAGCAGGCGGGCGATGAGCTCGAGGGCGCCGGCCAGGATCAGGCCGCCTGCGAGCTGCTCCACGACGAATCGTACGGTTCGCTTCGTCTCCGGGCGGCGAGCGGCTTCGACGCGCCACCAGAGCCAGGCAGCGACGCGGGTGAGGATGGCCAGGCCGCCGATGGCGAGCACGGCCAGGGCCGCCGTCACCGGAAGTCCGCCCAACTGCGTCAACGCCGCGTAGCCGAGCGCCGCGGCCGTCGTCAGCACGACGAAGCGGAGCGTTGCACGTGCGCGAATGCGTCTGCCTTCGGGCGTGCGCAGGTAGAGCCGGCCTGAACGTGCGGTTGCGAGCAGCGCCAGCAGCGAGAGCGCGAGCGGCAGCGGCACGAGCGCGCCTGCCAGCACACGCCGCAGAAAGGCGGTGCGGTGCGCGCGCAGCTGGTCCATGTCGACGCGCGCCTCGACGAGTGGCGTTCCGGCAGGCGCATGAACGAGGAACGCGCGCTCGTCGCCAGGGCCGTCGGTTCGCGCGTACTGCTCGACGAGCGTCACCGGGCCGAGCGCGGTCTCCAGCTGGCGCCCCACACCGGCAAGGACGGTTTCGGCCACGGCGACGCCGATACGGCGTCCGTCGTGGAGCACGGGCTCGACGGCCACCAGCCGAAGCCCCGCGTGGCCGGGCGCCGTGAAGAGCGCAGCCGGGCCGGCGAGTCGTTCCTCGGCCAGCGTCTGCTCGCCGGGGCCGTCGCTCCAGGCCAGGACGCGATGCGACGCGGCAGGCGGCCGGCCGGGAACGAAGACGGTGACCGCGATAGGTTCCGATGTCGCGCCGGCCGACAGCGCCTCGAGCCGCGCGAACAGATCGGCCAGGCGGGCGCGCGAGCGGACCGCTTCGTCGATGAGCTCCGCCTCGGCTGCCGCGCTGCGCGCGAGCGAGGCGACGTGGGTCGATCGAACGCCAATCGTCGTACGGACGTCGCGCTCGACGCGGCGGAGCATCGCGTCCTCGGACGCCCCGTAGCGGACGGTCGTCCAGAGCACGCCCAGTGCCGCCAGAATCAGCGTGGCGACCAGCGTGCGGCCGATGAGGCGCGGGGGAGTCGGAAGTGTCACCGGACCATCACCGCGGCTACTATACGCGTCGGCCGGATGGACCCACTGCCGATGGATTCACTGCTGCTGCGGGCCGCACTCAAGCGGGGGCTCCTCATCGTAGTGGCCAACTGGCCGATCGTCCTGATCGACTTTGCCGTCGACGTCTTCTGCCAGCTTGCCATTGCCGTCCCGGTCGTCGGCGGCGCGCTGATGGTGGCCACCGTGGCCGGCATCGACCTCGAACTGCTGCTGTCGGAAGGCGTCGTGGCGACGGCCGACGTGGTGGTCGGCTCGCTGACGAGCCGGCCGGCGGCGCTGGCCTCGTTCCTGTTCGCCGTCGCCGTGGTCGCCGTTGCGGCCGAGGTCGTGCGGTTCGTGGTCAAGGCGGGCACGCTGTCGGTCGTGGTGACGGCCGATGCGGTCGCCGGCGAGATCCAGCGCCTGCCGCTGACGATGCACGTGGTGCGGCGGGCCCGGGCGTTCGGCCTCGAACGGCTCGTCACGGCCTCGCGCCGCTTCGTCGGGCGGGCCGTCCAGCTGTCGCTGTGGCTTGCGCTTGCGTACGCGGTGGTGGCCATCTGCTACATCGCGCTCGTGACCTGGCACCCGCCGGCGCGCGGCTCCGTCTGGCTGCCGGCCTGGTCGATGCTCGTGCTCGCCGCCACGAGCACCGCCATCGTCGCGGCGGCCGCTGCGCGGTTCTCCGTCACGCTGATGCGCATCGTCATCGTTACCGACGATTGTTCCATTTCGACGGCCGCGCGACGCCTCGCGCGGTTCGTCATCGAAGACGCGCGACAGGTCGTTGGCGTCGTCGCCGCGGTGGCCGGGCTGCAGGTCGTCGCGCTGGGCGTGGGCCTGCTGATTGCCGCCGGCATCGCGCCGCTGGCCTATCTGCCGGTCGTCGGCCTGCTGCTGCTGCCACTGCAGGCGGGCCTGTGGCTCCTGCGACGGCTCGTCTTTGACGCTCTGGCGCTCGTCGGGGTTGCCGCCTGCCAGACGCAGTACCGCCGCTTCGGCGCGGGACGGTGGACGCCGGTCACTGCGGGACCGGGAACGGACGCGGCACCGGAGGTGGCGGCCGGTCCACCGGGGGCTCCTTGATGACCGGCGGTTCGGGCGGTTGCCGATCGTCGGGATCGTCCGGACGCGCGGGGTCGTCGGTCGGTGCCGGCGTGTCGGGGGAGGGTGCCGCCGGTTCGTCCAGTGGCGGGGCAGGGACGTCCCTTTCGGGCGCGGTCGTCTCGGGCTCGTCGTCCGGCACGAGTGGTCCCGTCACCGTTTCGGTGGTCGTCACCGTGGCCGGCGGGTTGTGGCGGTAGGCGGAGAGGCGTCGCTCGCCGCCAGGGGCGATCGTGACGCTGGCCAGCCAGAACGTCTCAGGGCCGAGCGCGGCGGACTCGAGCAGGCTCGTCGTGTCGGTTTCGGGGACCGACAGGCGGGTCAGCAGCCGTCCGCTCGCCGGATCGATGACCAGGAAGTCGCCCGTGGTCAGGCCGATGACGGCGCTGGAGCCCGTTACCCAGGGGCCGGCGGCCGGTCGGTGGCCCAGACCGTCGGTGCGCCGCATGGCGCCGTTCCGGCGATCGAAGGCCCGCAGGCTGTTGTCGAGGAGCACGACGTACACGGTCGTGTCGTCGACGAACGGGGCGCCGACAATCGGGACGCGGAGCGGAAACGTCCACCGGACAGCGCCGCTGCGGGCGTCGACCGCCTGAAGCGATCCATCCGGCAATGCGAGGAACAGCGAGTCGCCCGCGGCCGTGATGGCGGCCGGGGGGCGACGGAGCTGACTCGACCAGAGCTGCAGGCCGGCTGCCAGGTCGAAGGCGACGAGCCGGCCGTCGGTGAGCGGCACGAAGGCCAGCGAACCGGTCAGTGCCGGCGTGGCCGAGGGAGGGGCGTCGAGGCCGACATGACCGAGCGGGACGCCGGTCGACGTCTCGCGCAGCAGGACGTCGGTGTCGCTGACCATCAGCAGCCGGTCCCCGGAGACAACGAGGCGAGTCGTGGGGCCGGTTGTCTGGACGATCCAGCGAACCTGTCCCGTGTCGGCCTCGAGCGCGTACGCATGTTCGTCGGCCACGCCGAGGACGAGATCTCCTGTCGCCGCGAGGGCGGTCCAGCCCGTCGTGTCGTGCGTCCACGCGATTGCGCCAGTGTCGGCATCGCGCGCCACCAGTGGCGAGGAGGTGCCTGCGGTGAAGACGTGGTCGCGTGTGACGGCCAGCAGCAGGTCGGTGTCAGGAGCCAGACGCTCGCTCCAGGCCGGCTCCCAGGGCGCGCGCGCCTGGGCCGTCGCCGCGGGTGTGGGGCGCGACTGCCCGCCGATCGGGGCGGCTAATACTGTTGCGGGTAACTGCAACCCGAGGGCGAGGAGCGCACCCCAACATCCTGCGCGTGACGGCCGGGCCACCCGCTTATAATAGCGGCGTTCCCGCGGGGCCTCCGGCCTCGTCCTTGCACTACCAACCCTGCGCACACGTGACACACCAGACAATCCTCGTCCTCGATTTCGGCTCGCAGTACACCCAGTTGATTGCCCGGCGTCTTCGCGAGCTCAAGGTGTATACGGAGATCGTTCCGTTCACGATCGCGGTCGACGAACTGAAGCGACGCGAGCCCGTCGGGCTGATTCTGTCGGGTGGACCGAGCAGCGTCTTCGAGCCGGGGGCGCCCGGCATCGAGCGGCGCGTGCTCGAGCTCGGTGTGCCGGTGCTCGGCATCTGCTACGGCATGCAGCTGATGACGCAGCTGCTCGGCGGCCGCGTCGAGGCGGCGCCTACCCGTGAGTTCGGCCACGCCGAGGTCGACGTCGATACGACCACGCCGCTGTTCCGCGGGCTGGCGGGGCGGCTGAAGGTCTGGGCGAGCCACGGGGATCGCATCGCGCAGGTGCCCGACGGCTTCGCGACGATTGCGACGTCGGCCAATGCGCCGGTGGCGGCCATGGCGAGCGTCGAGCGCCGGCTGTACGGACTGCAGTTTCATCCCGAGGTGGCGCACACCGAGGCGGGCGTCGACGTGCTGCGCAACTTCGCCTTCGACATCTGCGGCGCGCGCGGCGACTGGACGATGGCCGGATTCGTCGAAGAGAGCATCGGGAAGATCCGGGCGACGGTCGGCGACGGGCGGGTCGTGTGCGGGCTGTCGGGCGGGGTCGACTCGACGGTGGCGGCCATCCTGCTGCACCGGGCCCTCGGCGACCGGCTTACGTGCATCTTCGTCGACAACGGCCTGCTCCGGCTCGACGAAGCCTCGCAGGTGGTCGAGCGGTTCCGCCGGCTCGGGCTGCCGCTCGTGGCGGTCGACGCGAGCGACCTGTTCCTCGAGCGGCTGGCCGGGGTGGTCGATCCGGAACAGAAACGGAAGATCATCGGCGCCACGTTCATCGACGTCTTCGAGGCGAAGGCGCGCGAGATCGGCGAGTTCGATTTCCTGGCGCAGGGCACGCTCTATCCGGACGTCATCGAGAGCGTGTCCGTGCTGGGGCCGTCGGTGGTCATCAAGAGCCACCACAACGTCGGCGGGCTGCCCGAGCGCATGCGGTTCAAGCTGGTCGAGCCGCTGCGTGAGCTCTTCAAGGATGAAGTGCGGGCGCTCGGCACCGAGCTGGGGCTCGAAGAAGAGTTCGTCTGGCGGCAGCCGTTCCCGGGGCCCGGTCTGGCCGTCCGGCTGATTGGGGAGATTACCCGCGACCGGCTCGACCTGCTGCGGCGGGCCGATGCCATCGTGGCGGACGAGATCCGCCGCGCCGGGTGGTACCGGCGCCTCTGGCAGTCGTTTGCGGTGCTGCTGCCGGTGCAGAGCGTGGGCGTGATGGGCGACGGGCGCACCTACGAGTACACCGTGGCGGTGCGCGCGGTCGAAAGCCGCGACGGCATGACGGCCGACTGGGCCCGGCTGCCGCACGACCTGCTCGCCACGATTTCGTCGCGCATCGTCAATGAAGTGCGCGGGATCAACCGGGTGGTGTACGACATCAGCTCCAAGCCACCGGCGACGATCGAGTGGGAGTGATTCCACGCCCGGCAGCGACCGAAAGGATCAGGCACCGGACACACCTGAGCCCGCGTACGAGCGGGCCCTTTTTGTGCTCTTGGTCTGGCAGGCACTGGCCGATAGTCGTGGCAACGCGATGAACGAGGCAGGCTTCAGCACTGCTACGCAATAATGCCATCTACGGATCGGGCCACCACATATCGAGCCGGCGACTCTCGAACTTCCAATGCCTTGAAGTGCGCCTCTCCGCATTTGATCTTCGCGCTCTCCTTGTCCCCTAGATCATCCATGAACAGGCTGCTCTTGGTCTCGACTACCAGGTAGAGCCGCTCGGCGCCATCCTTCTCCACCAGAACTGCCCAGTCCGGGTTGTACGACCCGAGCGGCGTAGGTACCTTGAACCAGCCGGGAAGCTTGGCGTAGACCTTGATCGCCTCGTTCTTCTCGAGGCCATCCGCGAATGCGGCTTCCGTGCTGGAATCGTATACAACACTCTCGAACACAGACTTCCTGGTTTCGGTGAGCATGTTCCTGATGTAGCCGGTCAGCTCTTCCTGTT
>ERZ777003.2213-NODE-2213-length-23925-cov-11.524592_pt1 | contig 23925 bp, 21 predicted proteins | sample MGYA00374956_ERZ777003 | MGnify/ENA primary metagenome ERZ777003 (study PRJEB29302, sample SAMN06268252) | bioreactor metagenome | isolation source: Joint BioEnergy Institute, California, USA | place: USA:Joint BioEnergy Institute, California, USA | collected... | reverse complement strand
CCGCCATGCGTGTCATGGTGGCCCCCACGCTGATCCCACCCCCTGAAGACAACAGTCCGTGTTTCCTGAGATCCGGCAATGGCGACAGCAATGGCCATAGCCAATCCGCTGATTCCAATTGAAAGGCCCGTAAGGACATGAGTTCGACCAACACGCCCGTGTCGGCTGCCGATGCGCAGCATGCAGCCATCGGTGTGGGCAGCAAAGATGTCGCCTATCCCACGACGCACCCGGAGGCCCAATGGTTTCCCAAAGCCGGCTTGGGACTGTTCATCCACTGGGGCATTGCATCGGTCCACGGCGGCCTGGACCTCTCCTGGGCGATGATGGCCAACACCGGCTATGACACGGGCGTCGACTACCAAAACAAGCTCTCGCCCGAAGAGTACTGGAAGCTGGCGGATGGCTTTCGTGCCGAGCGATACAATCCCGAGCCGTGGATCGCCGCAGCCGCAGCCGCCGGCTGCCAGTATGCCGTCCTCACGACCATGCACCACGACGGCTACACCCTGTGGCCGACGAAGTACGGCGAGCTGGGCGTGCACACCCATCTTCAGGGCCGCGATCTGGTCGGTCCGTATGTCGAAGCCTGCCGTAAGTATGGGCTGAAGGTAGGCTTGTATTACTCCCCGCCGGACTGGTACTTCGACCGAAAGTACATGAGCTTCAACTACGGCAGCAATCTGCCGGATCGCTTCCCCGGCCGGCCGGCCTTCGACACGAAGCATCAGCCGGTCGAGCTGGAGCCGATGCCCGAGGAGCACATCCGCCGCAGGAAGCAGTGGTATCTCGGCCGCATTGAGGAACTGCTCACGCGCTATGGCCGCGTGGACCTGCTGTGGCTCGACGGCGGCGGCCGCGACACGGCTGTCCGTGACCTGGCCCGCAGCATTCAGCCGCACATCGTGCTCAACAATCGAAGCTGCCCCGGCGACTACACGCACAGCGAATGCCGCCTGCCTAACGCGCGACCGGCTGCCTGGTTTGAGACCTGCCATTGCTGGCAGTCCTCCAACGTGCCCAGCCCGCACGGCGGCATGGTCGATTTCTGGGGCTATCTGAGATTTGAGCAGTACAAGTCAACCGCCTGGATGCTGGAGACGCTCGTGCGCCTTCGCGCCTGGGGCGGCAACCTACTGATCAACGTCGGCCCACGCCCCGACGGCGAACTGCCGCCGGTCGTCTACCAGCGCCTCGCCGAGACCTCGATGTGGATGAACCACAGCCGTGAGTCGGTCATCGGCGCAGAAGCCGGTACCTGGCCTGAGAAGTGCAACGTCCCCATGACGCGCAAGGGCAATCGCACCTACCTCCACCTGCTGCCCGACTGGACTGGCACGGTGGAAGCGCAGGAGATGCCCCAGCCGACAGCCGTCCGCCTGCAGCGCACCGGCGAACCCCTCACGTTCGAATGGACCAATCAGACGCTGCGCCTCACAGTCCCGGATGCGATGCGCACTGAACTTGTGGATGTTGTGACGGTAGAACACGCGTGAAGTACATCTTCCTGGTCAGCTTCGTCGTGCTGTCGATCGCGGGTATCGCCCTCACGCTCACACGTTCGGACGTGGTGGGCGACAAGCCCATCGTGTACTGGCAGACCCAGCCCAGTCCCGAGGCCCGCAATCGCGCCCAACTGTTCCGGCAATGGCTGGCTGAGAACGGCCGGCCGGACATCGATCTGCGCATTGATCCGACGTCCCCCAATCTCAGCAAGACGATCATCCAGGGCGTCTCGGGCGTCGGCGGCGATCTGATCCAGATCAACATCGGCGCCGATCTGACCTACCTGCAGGAGATCGGCATCCTCGAAGATTTGACCGATGCCGCGCTTGAGCACGGCTTCGACACCAGCACCTTCGCCTCGCGCGCGGTGTCGGAGACGACCGTCAACGGCCGGCAGTATGCCTATCCGTTCCAGCTCTACGTCCTGCTGCTGTACGTCAACAAGACGACGTTCGAGGAGCTGGGTTTGCCGCTGCCGCCGAAGCAGATGAATTTCGAGACGTTCGAACGTCTCGGGCGCGAGTTTGTCGAGCGAGCCAATCCCCCCGGCCAGCCGCACCGGCGATTCTTCGCCGAATCGGTCAACTACAACACCATGCGCCGCAGCCTCGGGCTGGACGTCTTCAACGAGACGCTTACCGCGTGCGTGCTGGACGACGCCCGCTACGAGCGCGTACTCGAGCTGATCCACCGATGGACCTACGACCTGCGGATTCTTCCCTCGGCAGCCGATATCTCCTCCTTCGCGGCGACAGGCGGAACCCCCTTCGGCCCGCGCCTCTATCAGTTCAAGGAAGGCAACATCGGCATCATCGGCGGCGGCAACTACCTCATGGGCGCGATGCGGCAGCTCGGAACGATCGAGCTGGCTGTGATCCATCAGCCGGCGGAGGAGTTCCCCAATGCCCTCTTCGGCGCCGGCATGCTCGCGATGTATCGCGGATCGAAGAACAAGGCAGCGGCGTATGAGTTCCTGCGCTTCGTCGCCAGCTCGACGTGGAACCAGTCGGTCGCGAAAGTCGGCGACGGCATCCCAGCCAATCTGCAGTATGCTTACGATCCCGATTTCCTCGACCCACCCAACTACCCCAACGAAGCCGGCTGCAACATCGTCTTCGTCGAGGCCGTGGAACTGATCGGCGTGCCGTACTCCTACAGCCCATTCGTCCCCTTCTCCATCAGCAACAAGATCGACAACGACGCCTATCAGCAGTTCATGGCGGGCCGCATGAGCGCCAAAGATGCCGCCCGGCGCGCCACCGAGCTGATCAACCGCGAGATCGAGCGGACGCTCCGCGATCGTCCGGCGCTTCGCGAGGAGTACGAACGGCGCCTCGAACGTCAGAAGGAAATCGATCGTCTGCGCAGCGAGGGAAAACCCGTCCCCCTCGAGTGGATCGATAATCCGTTCCACCGTCACTACTACCAGTTCAAAGGATGGGTCGCGCCATGAGTAACTTGCCGCTGCAGCGGCGGCGACAACGCCGCAATTTCATCCATGGGATCGGCTTCCTGGCGCCCAACCTGCTGGGGTTCCTCGCGTTCACGCTCATCCCCCTGCTGTTGAGCCTGTTCATGGCCTTCAGCAACTGGGACCTGCGCCTGCACAACATCTTCGTCCGCGAGCCGCTGCGCTTTGTCGGCCTGGATCAGTTCCGCACGCTGCTGGAGCAGAAGGACTTCTGGAAGTTCCTGGGCAACACGCTGTTTTTGATGATGGGCATCCCGCTGACGATCATCGGCAGCCTGATGGCGGCGATCCTGCTCAGCCAGGATTTCCGCGTCGCCAGCGGCCGGCGGCTGATCTATCTGATCGCCGGCGTTCTGCTGATCGGCTCAACTGTCATCCTGGCGCTCGCGGGCGCGGGGGCGACGGGAATGGTCCTCCTGATGTCGGGCGTCGTCTGCCTGGTGCTGATCGGCGGCATGGCAGCCGGTTCGACCGTCTACCGCACGCTCTTCTACGTGCCGCACTTCACGGCCGGCGTCGCGGTCTTCCTGCTGTGGAAAAAACTCTACAGCCCCCAGGGCGGGCCGGTGAACAACTTCCTTGCCCCGATCCTGGATGGCCTGGCTGACTTCGTCCGCGTGCTGCCGGCCCACTCGGACATGGCGATGCTCATCGCCAGCCGTGTGCTGATGCTCGGGCTGCTGCTCCTCGGCCTCAATGTCGCCCGCAAGCAGTGGACGCAGGGCGATTGGGGCACGATCCCGATCGTGTTGGGGCTAATCCTGCTGGGGCTGCCGGTCTGGTACACGCCCCGATGGGGCGCGGTGCCGGCGATCGATCAGTTCTTCCCGCTGGCAGCCGGAGTTGTGCTGCTGGTGCAGATCGTTCTGGCCTTGCGCGTCACGCGCATGCCTTGCCCGCTGGATGAGGGGATGGGCAACGCGCTGGTGCTGTCAGCCCTGCTGATGACGCTGCAGTTCGCGCTTTTGGGGCTGGGCAATGTCGGCTTTCACCTGCCGCAGATGGCCGCCGACGGCCTCGAGCCGCCGAAGTGGCTTAACGAATATCACTGGGCCAAGCCCGCCATCATGATCATGTCGATCTGGGCGTCGATCGGCTCGAACAACATGCTGCTCTACCTGGCCGGCTTGAGCAACGTGCCGGTTGAACTGCAGGAGGCCGCCGACATCGACGGCGCAACGCGCTTCCAGCGGTTCTGGCATGTCACCTGGCCGCAGCTCGCGCCGGTGACGTTCTTCATCGTCATCATGAGCGTGATGGGCGGCCTGCAGGGCGGGTTTGAGATGGCCCGCGCAATGACCGCCGGCGGCCCGGCTGGGGCGACCACCACCCTCAGCTACTTCGTTTACACCGAAGCCTTCGAGAACGGCCGGATGGGCTACGCATCCGCGATTGCCTGGGTGCTGTTTGCGATGGTGTTCCTCATCACGCTGTTCAACTGGAAATTCGGAAGCCGCTATGTCAACGACTGACATCCCGCTCAAACCGTCACGCCGTCGTGTCTGGCGCACGACCTGCGCGCGCGTGACGCTGCACGTCACCGCATGCGTGCTGAGCGTGCTGATCATCCTGCCGTTCATCTGGATGGTGCTGACCAGCCTTAAGACACTGGCCGAAGTTGACGCACCGGCCTGGATGCCGGCTGTGTTCCAGTGGCGCAACTATGTCGACGTGTTTCACGTCATCCCCTTTGCGCGTTTCTACGCCAACAGCCTGATCGTCGCGGGATGGGCGACGCTGTTGCAGGTAATGACCAGCGCGATGGCGGCGTTCAGCTTCTCGCGCATCCAGTGGCCGGGACGGGACAAGATCTTCATGGCCTATCTGGCGACGATGATGCTCCCGGGGCTTGTGATGGTCGTTCCCAACTACCAGATCATGATCGAGCTGCGGCTGGTCGATTCGCTGATCGGCCTGGTGCTGCCCGGGGCATTCAGCGCCTTCGGCACGTTCCTGCTGCGGCAATTCATGCTCTCGATCCCGACGACCATCGACGAAGCGGCTGAGATCGACGGCGCCAGCCGATGGCGGATTTTCTGGGACATTATCCTGCCGCTGTCGCGCCCGGGGCTGATCGTGCTGACGATTTTCTGCTTCATCGGCACGTACAACAGCTTCTTCTGGCCGCTGGTGATGCTCCGCTCGACGGAGAACTTCACGCTGCCGGTCGGCTTGCTCTTCTTCGATTCGCAGCACGGCTCGGCAACGCACCAGCTCATGGCTGCCGTGACGATGTCGGTCATCCCAGCCATCTTCCTGTTTATTTTCCTGCAGAAGCATCTGGTGCGCGGCATCCAGCTCGGCGGCGTCAAGGGATGAGGCCATGCCGCTTCCCTGCCACCGACAGCGCACCCGACGTGCTCCCTGCCGGCTAGCGCACCGGATCCCAGGGATCGTTCGTCCGCACCAGCCAGTCGTTGAGCATCCCGACCAGCTCGCGCTCGACATCGGGATGGCGATCGAGATGGTTCTCCAGCTCCAGCGGATCTTCCTGCAGATCGCCCAGCCAGCGCCGCTCGGTCGGGCCGTTGTCGCCCGCTTCACGCCATACGACGAGCTTCCAGCGATCCGTCGTCACCCCGCGCTCACCGAGCTTCGGATCATCCAACTGCGGACGCATGTACAGCGCGGACTTCGGCCGCGGACCCGAGCCCGTCATCACCGTCCGGCTGTAGTCGACGCCCTCCACGCTGCGCGGAATGCGATCGCCCAGGCCCATCATGCTGAGGATCGTCGGCATAAGGTCAGCCTGCGACACCAGCAGATCGTCGCGCCGCGGCGCAATCCGCCCCGGCCAACGCATCAGCAGCGGCACGCCGTAGGACTCCTCCCAGTGGACGGTTTTGCCCACCAGGCCGTGGCTGCCCATCATGTCGCCATGGTCCGACGTAAACACGACCAGCGTGTCGTCGGCCAGCCCAAGCTCATCCAGGCAATCGAGAATCCGCCCGAACTGCGCATCGACCGCCGTCACGGCTGCGAAATACGGCTTGGCCCATTGCATCACGTCGTCGATGCAGCCGCCGCCGACATTGCCGCGCGTCAGGAAGTCAGCCGATTCGCGATCGGCGTAGACGGCCAGCGCTTCCTCAGGAATCAGCGTGTACGGCGGATGCGGCGGATTCCACGAGATAAACAACGCAAACGGCTTGGCTGGATCGCGCTGCGCGCCGCCCTCGTTGCGCAGGTAGTCGAGCGCGACGTCGGTCTCATGCGTGAGCGACCACTGCTCGACCGTCTTTTGCTGGTCGCGCGGGGCATCGCCCACCCAGTACGACGGCTGCAGATGCTTGTTGTTGCACCCGTTGGAGTACCAGAAATCGATGCCATGCCGCCGCTCCGGGGGCGTGTATTCGTTCCACCACTGCCCCTCGCGGGTCGGCTGACCGACATACGGCTCGTGCGGCGCTTCCAGATGCCACTTGCCGATCCAGCCGACGTTGTAGCCCGCCCGGCTGAGCACGTCCGTGAAGCAAACGGTGTCTGCCCGCAGCTCCATCCCGGGGCGGCCCGAATGGCAATTGCCCAGCACGCCGTTGCCGTACGGATACTGCCCCGTCAGCAGGCTCGCGCGATACGGGCTGCACACCGGAAACGTGCTGACCGCGCGCGTGAACAACGCCCCCTCGGCTGCGAAGCGGTCCAGCCGGGGCGTGAGCACCGGATCGGCATTCAGACACCCCATCGCCTGCCGACGGTACTGATCGGGAAAAACAAAAATGAGGTTCGGTGCTTTGGCGCTCATCGGGCCTCCACAGCGTCAAGGAACGAATGCTTCCACAAATCCAGCGCGCCACTCCCGGCGCCAAAGAGAAACGAGGTGTGCTTGCTTCCAGTATAGTTGCAGTTGTCATTTCGTCAACCACAGCTTGACATCGCGGAGGCCCCAGATCACGACGTCGCCCCACACTTTCCTTCGTCGCTACGTCGCTTCGCCGCTTCTGCGCACAAAAAAAGTGTCGTCGAACACAAGTCCGACGACACACTGATCTCTGTCCCGCGCGGATGCTACGGCGCGATCACCGTCACTGCGCCTGAGACTCGCTCGGCCCGATCTCCTTCTGCGCCGGCGGCGACTGCGATTCGCCTTCGGGCGACATCGCGATTCCCTGCGACGCCAGGAAGTCCGCCAGCGCAGCCTGCTCGAGGTTCTTGCGCTCCAGCTCCTTCTCGCTGACATGCTCCAGATCGACGATGTCACGCGCCAGCCGCGCCTTGCCGGCGCTGGTCTCGTAACGCTTCTGCAGCACTTCCTCGACCGTGCGCATCGTGTCGCCCAGATCGCCGACCTTGAACGCCACGCTCGACAGCGCCCCAGCCGCTTCGGCTTGCGCCTCCTTGATCTTCACCTGCGAAAGCTGGTTCTCCAGCCGGCGGAGCTTGTCCTCGAATTCGCGCTGCGCCACCTTTGCCTGACGGAGATTGGCCTGATAGGCCTCTTCGGTCTCCGCCAGCTCGGCTGTGTCGTTGCTCAGATCACTCTTCAGTTCCTGCAGCTCGCGTGCGAGGCTGCCTGCCAGTTCCAGGTTGCCGGCGCGATGATTGGCCAGAATTCGCCGCTCCAGGTCCTGCGCCCGCTGGGTCTTGGCCTTGATCTGCGACTTCAGCCGCTCGGCAACGCCCGCCATCCGCGCCAGCGCCTGGTTGTAGGCGGTCATCTTTTCGCGGAACTCCTGCCGCGCCGCCTCCATCAACGCCTCGGGGCTGCGCGATTCCAGCCCGCTGACGAATCGTGAAAAGAAACCCTTGAACAGCCGGCCGATGCGAGCAAACAGTCCCATGTGCCTTCCTTTCCCCTGTGAATTCGAAGGGAATCCTGCTGATCCGCGATTATACGATCCCGCCGCCTGCCCACCAGCAGAAATGCCGTGCATCGTCTGCCTTGTTCACCTGGCGCTGCACCGATATAGTCAGCCGGATTATCCTCTCGAGAGGGAACGCCCCACCCATGGCACCACTGGTTGTAGAAAATGTCACCAAGTCGTTCCGTCAGGGCGACCGCCAGGTGAGGGCACTGGACGGCGTCAGCCTTGAAGTGGCTGAGGGCCAGTTCCTGGCGATTATGGGCGCCAGCGGATCGGGCAAGAGCACGCTCCTGCACCTCATGGCCGGGCTGACCCGCCCGGATGAAGGACGCGTCCTCATCCAGGGGACCGACATCAGCCGCATGAGCGATCGCAAGCTGACGCTCTTCCGCCGGCGTAACATCGGCCTGGTTTTTCAGGCCTTCAACCTGATCCCGACCCTCACAGCCGAGCAGAATATCGCCCTGCCGCTGATGCTCGATGGTGTCCCGGCCCGGCAGGCGACTGCGCGCGTCGCCGAGCTGCTGGAGATCCTCGGCATCGCGCATCGCAGCACGCATCGCCCCGACGCCCTCAGCGGCGGTGAGCAGCAGCGTGTCGCCATCGGCCGCGCGCTGGTCGGCAATTCCGCCCTCCTGCTGGCGGACGAACCGACAGGCAACCTCGACAGCGCCGCCAGCCGCAACATCTGCCAGCTCCTGCGGGACCTGTGCACGCTGCATGGCCGAACGATTGTCATGGTCACGCATGAGCCCGCTGTTGCGGCATACGCGCAGGAGGTCGCCGTCCTTCGCGATGGCCGGCTGATCGACCGCTTCGACGTCCCGCAGACCGACGACGCCAGCCACGCGCTGGCCGCCCGGTATCAGGAGGTTCTGCGCTGACGGACGAAGCTGTGGCACGGGCTACCAGCCCGTGTGTGGAAAGAAAGAATCACGGGCTGATACAACTTTATGCATGATCAGCGCAAGTCATCCCAGCATGTCATCCTGAGCGAAGCGAAGGATCTCGGCGTTCGGACGGTTGAGATCCTTCGCTGCGCTCAGGATGACGATCCGGGGGAATTATCAAATGCGCTGACGCACAACGTTGTGGTGCCACGAAAGACAACGGCTAAGTAGCACACGATGTTCCTGCTGCGCCTGGTCATCTCGAGCCTACGCCTGCACAAAGTGCGGGTTGCGTTGACGGTGGCAGCTGTTGCGCTGGCGGTCAGCCTGGTCGTCTCCGTCACGACCGGCTATGCCTCGTTCCTCGAGGCCGCCTTCCGCTACCTCAACCAGTATGTCGGCTCGGTTGATGTGCAGATCTCATCTCTCGAGCCGTCGCGCGGCATTCCGGAATCGGCAGCCGATCCGCTGCGCGAAGACGATCAGGTTCAGCAGGTCCTGCTGCGACTCGAAACACAGGTGCAGATCGTCGCCGAGCGCGCTTTCCCCCTCGGCCGGCTCGCACAGATCAAGGGCGTGCAGCGGCCGATCGATCGGGAAGTCGAAAAGCTCCCGCTGCTGGCTGGCGAATGGTTTACCAGCGCCGACGGCAATGTCGCTGTCATCGATCAGGTCGCCGCTGACGTCTTCGGCGTCCGCGAAGGCGAGAGCGATTTCCGCATGGGCTCGACGATCACCATCCCCGCCGTCGGGCGCGAGCTGCAGCTCACCGTCATTGGCGTCATCCGCAAGCCGACGTTCCTTGCGCAGCAGAATCCCACGATCTACGTGCCGCTGCGGACGCTCCAGCAGTTCCTCTATCCCGACAATCCGCGCCAGGTCAACCGGATCCTCGTCACGCTCAAGCCCGGCTCCAGCGTCGAGCGCTTTGCCGAGCAATGGCAGCCGCGCATCGACCCCAGCCTTCGCATGCGCCTGGCCAGCGACACGCGCCAACAGATGTCGCGCAACATGCAGGGCCTGGAGGCCCTCAGCTATCTGGGCGGCAGCATCGCGATGCTCGCGGCGACGTTCATCGTCTTTTCGTCGCTGAGCATGGGCATCGCCGAACGCTCGCGCACGCTCGCGATGCTGCGAGCCGTGGGCGCGCTGCGGTCGCAACTGGCATGGCTGGTGATCATCGAGGGGCTGATCCTCGCGGGCGCGGGGGTCCTGCTCGGCCTGCCGCTGGGGCTGACATGGGTGAAGCTGCTGGCACTGAAGTTTCCCACGTTCTTCAGCGGCGGGGTTGTGATCTCATGGACAGGCGTGGCCTTCGGCACGATCGGATCGCTCGTGGCGGCGCTGCTGGCCAGCTTCCTACCGGCGTGGATGGCGATGCGAGCCGACCCGCTGGAGGCGATGTCGCCGCTGGCGAGCGCGACCGGCGCCGGTTTCCCGTGGCAGGCGACGCTCGCCGGGCTGCTGCTGACGGGTGTCGATTCGATGCTCCTGCTGGGACCGGTCGATCAACTGGCCGCGGCGATGGGGTTTGCCGAGGACTGGCTGCGGCCGGTGAAGTTTTTCGGGCATTACTTTGTCGGCTTGCCGTGCGTGATGGTGGGCTTTTTCCTGATGGCGCCGGCGTTTGTGTGGCTGATCGAGAAGGTGCTGGGGCCGGTGGTGGCGTTGCTGCATGGCGTGCGTTATGCCCTGCTCCGCCAGCAGCTTACCAGCGGCCTGTGGCGCGCAGCCGGCACGTGCGCTGCGCTGATGGTCGGCCTGGCCGTCCTGGTCGTCATGCAGACGCAGGGCAACACCATGCTCGAAGGCTGGAAGCTGCCGACGCGATTCCCGGATCTGTTCATCGTCTCGCCCCTCCAGCCGCTGGACGCCGATCAGGTCCAGACGCTCGAGCAGGTGCCGGGCATCCGCAGGGGCGAAGTGATGCCGCTGGCTGTCGCCGCGCCGGGCCTGCCGCCGGGATTCCTGGCCATCACCGGCGTCGCCATGCTGCCGGATGCGACGATGTTCCTGGGCATCGACCCGGATCGCGCCTTCGAGCTGATGGAGCTGGATTTCCGCACCGCGGATGGCAAATCCGCCCCACCGCCGCTGCGACAACAGCTTGAGGATCAGGCTCGCCAGATGCTCAAGCAGGGCCGGCACATCATCATCACCGAGGAGTTTCGCAATCTCAAAGGCCTGGGCGTCGGCGACAAAATCACGCTGCGCACCAGCCTGAACGGCGATGTCGAGTACACGATCGCCGGCGTTGTCTGGTCGCCCGGGCTGGATGTGATCGTCGGCATGTACGATCTCGATCGCACGTTTGACCAGCGGACAGCCGCCAGCGTCTTCGGGACCCTCGAAGACGCGCGGCGCGACTTCGGCGTCAACGGCTATGAGATCTTCGTCGCCAACGTCGAGCTCGGCCTGGCGCGCGAAGAGGTGCTGGATCGCGTCAAGCAGGCCGTCGGCAAGTGGGGCATGCTCGCCTACGACATCCGCCACATCAAAGCCGCCATCGAAGAGGGCTTCCGCCAGATCCTGCTGCTGATGAGCACCGTCGCCCTGGCCGCCATGCTGGTGGCCAGCCTGGGTGTGACCAATACGGTAATGGCATCAGTGCGGTCGCGGCGGTGGCAGTTCGGCGTGCTGCGGAGCATCGGCGTGACGCGATCGCAGCTTCTGCGCGGCGTGCTGGCCGAGGCGATGCTCCTGGGGCTGATCGGCTGCGCGCTGGGGCTGACAGCCGGATTGCTGATGAGCGTCAACGCGATGGCGTTAACGGTCGGGATCATCGGCTATAATCCGCCGATGGACGTGCCGTGGGAGATGGTCGGCTATGGGGTTGCCGTGATCATGGCAATCTCAATCGTGGCCAGCCTCTGGCCGGCGATCGGTGTGGCGCGCGTATCGCCGCTGGCGCTGCTTCAGGCGGGGCGCGCCTCCATGTAAGCGAGGGAGATACCATGCCAAGGCTCCAGGCTACCGCTGTTCTTGCCATTGTTGCGCTCATCGCCGCATACGCCCATGCCGAGGCCCGCGCCACCGCGCCAGCCGTTCAGGCGATGCGCTTCGTCGAACATGACGACGGCTCAGCCGCGCTGCAGGCCAGTGTTCACACCTTCCGCAAGGGTGACGCCACCGTCACACTCTTCGCCGCTGTTCACATCGGCGACCAGGCGTACTACGACGACCTCAATAAGGCCTTTGAAGCCTACGAGGTCGTGCTGTACGAGATGGTCAAGCCGCGCGATGCCGTGCCCCCTCCGCCGGGCCAGCTCGGCAACGGCGGCGGCATCAACCTCATGCAGCGCGCGATGCAGAACGTCACCGGCTTGCAGTATCAGCTCGACATCATCGACTACACCAGGCCAAACTTCGTCCATGCCGACATGGACTTCGAGACCTTCGCTGATGCGATGTCCGAGCGGAATGAGATCATGCGGCTGCTGCTGCGTGCGATGACATCGGGCGGCCAGACGCAGACGCATCCGGATGTGCTGCTGGGGCAGTTCATGCTGGCTGCGCAGGACCCAGCCGAGGCGGTGAACCTCAAGCGGATGCTCGCCCGCGAGTTCTCCAATCTCGATCAGATGCTGAAGGTCCTGGAAGGCCCCGACGGCTCCGTCCTGCTTAACGAGCGAAACAAGGCGGCGATCGAGGTGCTGAACCAGCAGTTGCGCAAAGGCCGCACGAACCTGGCCCTCTTCTACGGCGCAGCCCATGTGCCCGACCTGGCCAAGCGGCTGACCGAGCTCGGCTTCGAGCATGTCGGCACGGACTGGCGCACCGCCTGGGCCATCGCGGCTCCACCCGCACCAGCCGGCCAGCCGTAGCCCATCGTGGCACGGGCGTCTCGCCCGCGTTGCTGATCAGAAGAAAGACGCCGGCAGGAGGCCCGCGCCACGGTCCTTTGCGATCTTTGCGATCCTTGCGCTCAGCCCCCTTCGCGCCTTCGCAGGCGCCGCTTGCTGAGTCGCGCCTACTCCCCGCGCAACACAGCCTGCATGTACCGCAACGGCGCCAGCAACTGCGCGCGCATTGGCGACTTGGGCCCCAAGCCATTGGGCCGGAACACCAGAACCGTCACATCATCCCGCTGCAGGTTCTGCGGATCCATCTGATCGATCCGGCGCAGCAGCGACGAGACGATCTCACGCGGATCGCCGATCGGCAGCGTCCGCACGAGCTCGAGCAACCCATCTCGCCCGAGCAGTTCGCCATCGGGATTGCGCGATTCGCTGATCGCGTCGGTGTAGCAGATCACGATGTCGCCGACGCTCAGATGCACATCGAACGTACGGTATTGGGCCCGCGAGACGATCCCCAGCGGCACGTTGGACAGGCGCCTGTCGTCATGGACCTCCTCGTCCCGGCTGAGGTGCGCCGGCGCCTCGAGGTAGGTCCACGTGCCGTCGCTGACGCGATACCACAGTGGCGGCGGATGACCGGCGTTGGAGACGCGCAGCTCACCCGTCGTCGCGATGAAGGACGTCACGACGGCTGTGGCAAACGCGCCATCCTTCGTGCGAGCCGCAAACGTGCGGTTCATGGCTGACATGAAGCGGGCTTGCTCGTAGCGGTTGATATACGACCGCATGAGCTGCCGCAGGGCCTGCGCGCTGTCAGCCGCGGCGGTGCCGTGGCCGCGGACATCCGCCACCAGCAGGCGCGTCAGCATGCCGGCTGCGCAACTGGAGACATAGTGCACATCGCCCCCCTCCTCGCCCTCCTGCGGCTTGGAGTAGATCCACGCATCCAGCCCAGCCAGAACGACGCCCGTGTCAACGAACGTGTTGCCGCCCCAGACCTCCATGCAGCGCAGGTTGCGCATCGGAGCTTCTGCCGTGGTTTCCCCTTCAACGACGGGCATCGGATAGGTGCTCATGTCCCTATGATAGCCGCGCTGCGCAGCGAAAGGGTGACCCGATGCGAGAATGTCCGGGTTCAAACCCGATCCGTTCTGCGATAGACTGGCTGGCCGGAAGGAGTAGCCATACATGCCGAAACTGACTGTGGATGGGCGCACCGTGGAGGTGCCCCCTGGGACACGACTCGTCAATGCCCTGCGTAACCAAGCCGGAATCGATCAGCTCCATGCCTGCGGCGGCGTCGCCCGCTGCACGACCTGCAGAGTCCGCTTCATCTCCGGCAACCCCGATCGCATGACCGAAGCCGAAAAGCAGGTCCTGACCGAGCGCGGCCTGATTGATCAGCCCGATATTCGCCTGTCCTGCCAGATCGTCTGCGACCATGACATGGAGGTCGAGGCGATCTCGCGCCTGGCTGGCTCCGGCCGCCGCGACGCCGGCCACATCCCCGCCGATCAGATCGAACCGCCGCCGGTCTGGACCACGCGGGAGTAGGTTGTACGACGGAGACGAAGAGACGAACTGTGGCGGACAGTTGACGGCGGTGTGCAGCACCGCAATTCCGTTGGCGCAGCGACGAAGGGAAACATGACCCGTCGTCGGGAGAACAATCATGATCCTCACACGCCTGATCGCCGTTGGTTGTCTGACGATGTTCACCCTTTCGTGCGCCGGGCCTGTGTCCGCACAGGAGCCCGCCGGTGACGCCCCGCCTCCGGCGACCCAGCCGGGCCAGACGCGCAAGCTGCCGCACATGGTCGTCGACGTCGCCAATCGCGAGATCCGCGTCGACTGCATCTCCCTGGCCATCGACGCGCCGCTGGAGTTTCTGTGCGTCACCGCCAACGGGCCGACGCATGAGTCCGTCCTCGCGTCGCACGTCAAGCCATCCGACCTGCACCTGGCGATGCTGATGCTCGGTCTGGAGCCCGGCCAGCCGGTGCGGTATTCCGAAGCCGCGCAGCGATGGTTCCCGCCCGAAGGGCCGCGCATCCACATCGATGTCGAGTTTGAGCGCGACGGCAAGACCGTCCGCATGCCGGCGTCGCGCCTGATGCGACATCTGGAGACCAAGCGCGAGATGCCCGCGACGACGTGGATCTTCTGCGGCTCGCGCATCATGGACGACGGCAACTACGCAGCCGACGTCACCGGCTACATCGTCAGCGTCGTCAACTTCGATCTGACCGTGATTGACGTGCCCGACCTGCGCAGCAATGCCAACGAAACGCTGGAATGGGAGACCAACCTCGAGCTCTGCCCGCCCGAGGGCACGGCGGTGACGATGATCATCCGGCCGGCGGGCGCGGCCCCGGCTACGCAGCCGGCCCAGGCGGCTGGCGCCGCCGAAGGCCCGGCGCCGATTGATGTCGTGCTCATCGAGGTCGACGCCGACGGCAATGCGATGATCGCCCGCCAGCCGGTGCCGATCCCGCAGATCACCGAGCGCCTGACGCGGCTGAAGCAGGATCGGCCCGTAAGTGTGCGCATCTCCGCCACGCCGCAGACGCCATATGAGCATGTCGTGGCCGTGCTGAGCGCCGCGACGGCAGCCGGTGTGGATGTGAGTATCGCGGCTGAGCAGCGGGATGTGGCGGTCAGCGCATCCCCCGCGGCTGTGCCGCCCGGCCCGCGTGCGGATGACGCCCGCATGGCCGCCCTTCGCCAGCACTGGGAGCAGGTCATCCGCCCCAACCGCGAGGTTCTCCGCCAGGCGGCGCAAGCCCATTACGACGCCATCCAGGAGCTCCGCGCCGAGCAGCAGCGGCTGATCGACGAAGCCGACCGCATCCAGCGGCTGATCGATCAGCTCGAGCGGGAATATCAGGACATTACGACGCCGCGAGCGGGGAATTGATCAACGACAGGCGACCAGCAGCGGCTGTAGGGCAGGATATTGCCTGCCACGCCTGATGCGCAATCGATTCCGGCACGCAATAGCGTGCCCTACCGCGCAGGGGCGACGCTCCAAGCTCCAACCACCAAGATCCAAGGAAGCGTCAAGGCTCCAAACACAAAACAACCAAACACCAAATCGCGAAACCGGTCTATCGGTGGCTGAGTTGCCTTTGTGATCTTTGTCGTCTTTGCGATCTTTGCGCTAATCCATTAGCCGTTTTCTTTCACAGCCGCCACGATATCGAGGATCGCCTTCTTGCCGTCGGCGAAGTACATCAGGCAGTTGTCGGCTGCGAACAGGGGGTTGGGGATGCCGGCGAAACCGGGGCTCAGCGAGCGCTTCACCACGATGACCGTCTGCGCCTTGTCGACGTTGAGGATCGGCATGCCGGCGATCGGGCTGCCGGGGTTCTCGCGGGCGTCGGGGTTCACGACGTCGTTGGCGCCGATGACGATGGCGACATCCGTCTGCTCCATGGCGGCGTTGGCTGGATCGAGCTCCAGCAGCTTGTCGTAGGGGATGTCCACCTCCGCCAGCAGCACGTTCATGTGCCCGGGCATGCGGCCAGCCACCGGATGGATGGCGAACTCGACCGTCACGCCGCGTGCTTCGAGCTCATGGTACAGATCGCGCACCGCATGCTGAGCCTGGGCCACAGCCATGCCGTAGCCGGGCACGATCATCACGCGCCGCGCGCCGTCGAGCATCATGGCGATTTCTTCAGCCGTCGTGCTCTTAACCTTGCCGGCGTAGACCTCATCGGCTGAGGCCGTCGCAGCCGCGGCGTCGATCCCGCCGAAGATCACGTTGGTCAGCGAGCGGTTCATCGCCTTGCACATGATCATCGTCAGGATGATGCCCGACGCCCCGACGAGCGAGCCGGTGATGATCAGCACGTTGTTGCTGGTGACAAACCCGGTCATCGCGGCTGCCAGGCCCGAGTAGCTGTTGAGCAGCGAGATGACCACCGGCATGTCAGCGCCGCCGATGCGCGATACGAGCGTCACGCCCAGCACGCTGGCCACCAGCGCCAGGAGGAAGTACATCAGCCCCGCCCAGCTCGGCGCAACCAGCATCAGCGCGCCCAGCACGAGCGTCACCACCAGCAGGATGGCGTTGACGACCTGCTGCAGCGGGATCTTCCAGTCCTTCTTGAAGATCGCCAGCTCTTCGAGCTTGCCCCAGGCAACCAGACTGCCAAAGAACGTCACCGCGCCGATCAGGCCGCTGAGGCCCGTCGCGATGATCTCCTGATAGTCCCCTGCCCGCAGCGAACGGTCATACGCCGAGAAGCTCGCAGCCGTCAGCATGGCTGCGATGCCGGCGACCAGCGTCGACGCCCCGCCGCCGAATCCATTGAGCAGCGCGACCATCTGCGGCATCGCCGTCATCTGCACGCGCAGCGCCATGATCGCGCCGATGACCGTCCCGGCTACAAGCCCGCCGATCGCGATCCACCAGTTGAACTCGGCGAAGATCAGCGTCGTGACAATGGCCAGCAGCATCCCCGCGACCGACAGCATGTTGCCGCGCACGGCCGTGCGCGGGTGCGTCAGCCCCTTGATGCCGAAAATGAACAGCACCGCCGAAATCAGATACAGCAGATCAGCCCAGCTATCGTGTCCCACGGATCAGCCCTTCTTCGACTTGAACATCCCCAGCATCCGGTGCGTCACCAGGTAGCCGCCAACCACATTGATCATCGCCAGCGTGATGGCGACGAACGCCAGAATCCCTTCCCACACGCCCGGCGACTGCCGCGCCAGCACCAGCGCACCGACAATCGTGATTCCACTGATCGCATTGGTCCCGCTCATCAGCGGCGTGTGCAGCGTCGGCGGAACCTTCGTGATCACCTCGAAGCCGATGAAGATCGCGAGGACGAAAATGGTGAGGAGGAGGATGAACATGGAGGCACGTCCGTTGTCAGTGGTCCATTGTCAGTTGTTGGGATGGTCATTTGTCATTGGTCACTTGTCTCTCGCCGCAATTCGAATGCCTTGAGTCTTCGCCCACAGGCAGAGCCTTCGGACCGACAGTCACCGGCGGGTGACCAGTGACAAGGGACAAATGACACAACCGTTCAAAGCTTCATCGATTCCCGAACCTGCGGGTTCACAATTTCACCATCCCGCATCACCAATGCACCAGCCGTAATCTGGTCATTGGTGTCAATGTTCAGCTCGCCTTTGGGGGCGAGGTGCTTGAGCAATTTGGCCAGGTTGTTGGCGTACATCTGCGAGGCGGCGTTGGCGACGCCGGCGATGAGCTGATCGTCGCCGACGATCGTGACCCCGTTGTGCTGGTAGGTCTCGCCCTGCCGCGTCAGCTCGCAGTTGCCGCCGCGCTCGGCAGCCAGGTCGATGATGACCGATCCTGCCTGCATCCCCTCGACCATGGCTGCGGTGATGAGCTTGGGCGCCGGCTTGCCGGGGATCAGCGCCGTCGTGATGACGATGTCCGATTCGGCAATCGTCCGAGCCATCAGCTCCTGCTGTTTGGCGATCTGCTCGGGGGTCTGTTCCCTGGCGTAGCCGCCCTGGTCTTCGGCATTTGTGGTCTCGATGGGCAGCTCAACAAACTTGGCGCCCAGGCTCTGAACCTGCTCCTTGACGACCGGCCGCACGTCATATGCGCTGACGACAGCCCCCAGGCGCTTGGCTGTCGCGATGGCCTGCAAACCCGCGACGCCGGCGCCGATGACAAAGACCTTTGCCGGCTGAAGCGTGCCCGCAGCCGTCATCATCATGGGAAAGACGTGCCCGCTGATCTCCGCGGCGCGGATGACAGCCTTGTACCCCGCCAGGTTCGCCTGGCTGGACAGCGCATCCATCGCCTGAGCCCGCGTGATGCGCGGGATCAGCTCCATGGCAAAGAGTGTCACACGTCTGTCAGACAGCCGCCGCAGGGCGTCATGGTTGACCAGCGGATCGGCAAAACCGATCACAAGCTGCCCAGCGGACAGGAGTTGCGCATCGAGCTTGTCGGCATGGACCTGCAGGATGATATGGGCGCCGTCGATGGCGGCCTGAGCGTTGTCAGACAGCTTGGCGCCCTTCGATTCATACTCGGCATCGGTGTAGCCGGCGGCGTTGCCGGCTCCGCGCTCGATTCGGACCTCGTGCCCATCGCGCACAAGCTGTGCAGCGACGGCTGGCGTCATGGCGACGCGTTTCTCGCCCGGATGTGAATCCCGCGGCACGGCAATGATCATGTCTGCTTCCTCGTTCCCAACAGACCTCAAAGGTGCGAAACCTATCCGATGCGTAAAGGGAAGTCCAGATTTGCCAAAAGAGACACAGAGCGCAGGCGGTGGGGTATGGCAAGAGGGCAACGCTCACTGTAGGGTCCGCCTGGCGGATCGGTCCGGGCGTGAAGTGTCGGACCGTCGAAGGCTATATTTTGCGGCGGTGCGCAACACCGTGTCCTGAATTCGCGTCTATCCCCGGAGTACTCCATGACACAAAGTGAGCTCGCAAAACGAATCGACCACACGTTGCTCGCACCCGATGCGACGTTGGCTGACATCGACCGTGTGGTCAATGAGGCCCTGGAGTTCGGATTCGCCTCTGTGTGCGTGGCGCCTGTGTTCGTGAAGCACGTAAGCAAGCGCCTCGCGGGGTCGGACGTGCGGACGTGCAGCGTGATCGGGTTTCCGCACGGAACGCACAAGCCGACGCTGAAAGCCATCGAGGCGACGGCTGCGGTGAAGGACGGTGCTGACGAGCTGGATGTCGTGGCCCATCTGCCCAATCTCCTGGCGATGGATGTGCCCGCGGCGCAGGCCGAACTGAGCGAGATCGTTCGCGGTGCGCGGGCGGTGCGGCGGGACGTGGTGGTGAAGGTGATCATCGAGTCGGCGCTGCTGCTGCAGCGGCTTGGCGATCGCGGCGAGCAGGCCATCGCGGCTGCGTGCCGGGCGATTCAGCAAAGCGGCTGCGATTTCGTGAAGACGAGCACCGGATTTCACCCATCCGGCGGGGCAACGCTCGAGGCTGTGCGCCTCATGCGCCAGCACGCTGACGCCCTGCAGGTGAAAGCCGCCGGCGGCATCCGCGATCGCGCAACGGCTATTGCAATGCTGGAAGCCGGAGCTGATCGGTTGGGTCTGAGCGCTTCGGTACAGATAGTGGGCAGTGGGCAGTAGGCGGTGCTACCTGAGGGAAGTTCCAAGTTCGAAGATCCAGGGAAGCTCCAAACCGGTAAGTCCCAAGTTCCAATGTCACGGCCGACCGATGTCGGCACGCAATAGCGTGGATTACCCGGCTTCTGTCTTCTTCCGTTCTGCCTTCTGTCTCCTTCCAGATAGAATCTCCGTCATGCGACTGACTTTGCCTGGCAAAGTGCTTGGCGCCCTGCTGGCCCTCCTGCTGACCGCCGGCTGCCAGGCGGATCAGCCTTCGGCTGCGGCGCCATCGGCAGATCAGCCGGTGGCGGCGCATCAGGCTGAGCCGTATGTCCTGCATCTGCCGGGCATCGCCGGGCTGTTGCCGGTGGATGAGAGCCTGATGCGCGGCTTGCGCGATGGGGGCGTGACGGGCACGATCGTTTGCTACGACTGGACAGCCGAAGATCGCGGCTTGCGGGCGCTGTCCGACAGTGTCAGACATGCCCGGCAGGCGGAGGTCGTGGCGCAAATTCTCGCTGAAATTCGGCGAAATGAGCCCGATCGGCCGGTCTACCTCATCGGCCACAGCGGTGGCGCGGGGATCGCCGTCTGGGCATTGGAGCGTCTGCCAGCCGATGTGATGATCCGCGGGCTCATCCTGCTGGCGCCCGCACTGTCGCCGACGTACGACCTCCGCCCGGCCCTGTCGCATGTGGACGGCCAGGCCTATGCCCTGGTCAGCGAGCATGATCCGGTCCTGGCGGCGACGCGATGGTTCGGCACGATCGATCGCGTGAATGTCGAAGCCGCCGGGCGCGTCGGGTTCGTCCCGCCCGAGGGGGTCGAAACCTACGATAACCTGGTCCAGGTACCCTACCGCCGGGAGTGGATAAAGTACGGGCACATCGGCGACCATATCGGGATGATGACGTCCCGCTTCGCAGCCGCCATCCTCGCCCCGCTCATCACCGGCGAGACAGACGCGGCGCCGGAGCTGGCTGGATCATCCCAGGACAGTCATGACAGACACTGACAGACAGGATCGCATCGACGCGCATGCCCCCTCCGAGCGGCGGGAGCACCAGCCCTGGCCGATCGGATGGCGGATCGTCGCGTATGCCGTGCTGGCAGCCGTTGCGATCGCGTCAATCGTGTACATCGACCGCGGCGTCATGCGGACGATCTCGGCTGACACCCCCGCCGCTGATCAGCCATGAGCCCAGGGCAATCATGGCGTGCAGCACGATCGCCGGCCAGGGGCTCGCGGGCAGGGCGTGCGGCACGTCCTGATTGAGCGTCGTCAGGCGATAGATCACGCCCCCCTGCTCGGTCCACACGCCCAGATGCTTCAGCAGGGCGTTCATGCCCATCAGCGGATGCGTCGGCGTCAGCACGGACGCGAGCGTCTCCGTCATCACCGGCGACAGCCAGATCGGCCACAGCAGCCACGCCCAGGCGATCAGCATCACCAGCCCCCCCGCCAACACACGCGGCAGACGCCAGCGGATCAACAAATGTGTCAGACACACCAGGGCTGCGGCGTACATGGCAACCAGCAGGTAGGCGATCAGCCATTGGACGACCGTCAGCGACGGCGTGAAGACGGCCACGAGGAAGACCAACCCCACCCCATCCACAGCCGCCCCGCCGGCGAGCAATCGCCGGAGGATCGTCGATTCCCCGGATGCCAGCGGCGGCGCCATCAGCGTCACCACAAACACCCCGCCAAAGAACAACCCCAGCGACGGCCCGGCTGCGGCCCAGGACAGCGCCGTGGCGATCGCTGAGATCAGCATGACCGGCAGATAACGGGCGATAAGGCTGGGCATAGAGGTGTCAGACATGGCAGACAGTCTATTCGATTTTGGATTGGGGATTTTGGATTGTCTCGATTGCGGATCGCGGATTTGGGATCGGCATTTTGTCATTTGTCACTGATCATTTGCCACTCGCCACACCTCGACTTCGGGCAACAACTGCAGACTGCTGACTGCCGACTCCCTCGCCGCCTGCCGCCTGCTGCCCGCCGCCCGCTGAACTACCGCCGCAGGTTCGTACTATGCCCCGGAAACACAGACGTCTTCGGATCGAGGTCGTGACAAGCGAAGTTCACCGCGATCGCGGCTTCGCCGAAGGCGGTGGCGATGAGTTTGAGCTTGCCGGGGTGTGTGGTGATGTCGCCGGCTGCGTAGATGCGCGGGCGATTTGTGCGCATCTGAGCGTCGACGACAATCGACCCCCGCGAGATCTCCAAACCCCAGCCCGCCACCGGTCCGAGCGAATTGACATATCCGATGTTGACCAGGACGGCATCGACAGACAGGGTCTTCTGCGTGTGGTCGCGGTTGTCACAGATGACAGCCTCGCGCAGATGGTCGTCGCCGCGCAGTTCCTTCAGTTCGTGAAACGTCAGCACCTGCGTCGGGCCGGCATACATCTGCTGGACAGAAGCAGGGTGCGCCCTGAATCGATCGCGACGGTGGATCAACGTCTGATGACGCGTGACAGACACGAGCTGATTGGCCCAGTCGACGGCACTGTCACCGCCGCCGACGATCAGGAGCTGTCTGTCACGAAACACCTGCGGATCGCTGACGGCGTAGTACACGCCGCGGCCTTCAAACTCGCGAGCGCCGGGCGCGGTCAGCCGGCGCGGCTCCATCGCGCCGATACCGCCGGCGATCAGGATCGCGCGCGTCGCATACGCAGCCCGCGACGTGCGCACCGTGTAGAGCTCACTTTGCGGATCAAAGTCGAGCGTCTGCACCTGCTCGCCGAGACAAAGCGTCGGGCGATAGTACATCGCCTGACGAAAAAGCTGAGCGACAAGATCCTTGGCGAGCACTTCCGGAAATCCTGGTGCATCGTAGATGGGCTTTTCAGGATACAGCGTCGCGAGCTGTCCGCCAGGCACATCCAGCGAGTCGACAATCCTGACAGACATCCCGCGCAACCCCGCATAGAACGCCGCATAGAGCCCGGTCGGGCCTGCGCCGATGATGAGGAGGTCGGTGAGGGTGTCAGCGGTGGCGGACATGTCGTTCTATTGTAGGGCGGCAAGAGAGCACAACGAAGGGGTGGGAAAGAGGCGGAGAGGCGGAGAGACGGAGAGACGGAGAGACGACGTGGTGATGCGAAGGTCAGTCACTTTGCACGGCAAAGCGATTGCTATACTGGGATTGCATTTCACATTGCGCAGTGCCCGTGGCGCGGGCGTCTCGCCCGCGCGTCTGCGCTCAGAACGCGGACGGGGGCGCCCATATCCCGTGATCCAAGACTGACAGATCGCGCCAGCGTTCTGACAGGCGTCCGTCTGTTGGCGGAAACCTGTCAGAACGCGTCACATGTCCAGGATTGCAAACTTCCAGACGTCTTCGTGCTCCGGTGGTTTGTGACCCACGCGACGCGAGACACGCATCCGTCAGTTGTCTGACAGGGCATTGGCCAGCGACTGCAGGAGCGTCGGGCGGGTGGTGGGCCCACGCTTTTCTTCGGCTGTGCGGCGGGCGGTGAGCTCGCCTTCGGCGCGGGCGGCAGCCAGGCGGGCTTCCTCAGCCTCGCGGCGCAGACGCTCGAGCTCCGACTCCTTCCGCTGGGCATCCTCGGAGACGTGCTGCAGCTCCGAGCGGATGTGCTGGACCTCCGCCTGGGCGGCGGTCAGGCGATGAGCGGACCAGAGCCCGACGATGAACAGCACGACGATCAACCCGCCGGCTGTGCCCCAAGCAAAACGCGACGTGAGGCGCGATCGCCGGGCTTCGCTGGTGGCCGTCGTGACGGTCTGCTGGTAGGCCAGGATGGCAAGATCGGTACGGCGCAGGCGATCCTCATGGAGCGCAAGTACAGTGTTCTGCAAGTGTTGCGCCATGTCAGACGGCTGGCTGACAGTGACAGACTCGGCTTCGAAGGTTTCTTCCTGGGCGCGCGCCTCAGCGACGGGCTTGGGGTCGGGGACATCGACGAGAACCTCGCGGCGACCGTTTTCGAGGCGGCTGGGGATTTCACCGCGGGTGATGCGACGGTGGAGTGTGCGTGTGGAGATCCCGAGTGTGACGGCGGCTTCTTCGACGCTTTGCCACGCCTGTGCCATGTCTGCCTCCTTGCAGAACGTCCGGTAATGTTGTCGGCCAGATCCATCTGGCGGCTTGAGGATGACATTTTAGTGGCGGACGTTTGTTGGGCAAGGGAGATGTGCTGTCAGGGGGCTGTCGTTGGTCGCTTGTCATCTGTCACTCGCGGGGCGCCGAGAATCCTGTGTTGGGCGCGGCGTGTGGCGGACAGGGGATGGGCGTCGTCGGACGGGGGCGGACACCTATATATATGTGGTGAGCGCGCGTCGTGTGCTGCTGCACCCAAGCCGCATGCACTTCGTCTCTTCGTCTCTCC
>ERZ777003.2212-NODE-2212-length-23928-cov-16.093411_pt1 | contig 23928 bp, 18 predicted proteins | sample MGYA00374956_ERZ777003 | MGnify/ENA primary metagenome ERZ777003 (study PRJEB29302, sample SAMN06268252) | bioreactor metagenome | isolation source: Joint BioEnergy Institute, California, USA | place: USA:Joint BioEnergy Institute, California, USA | collected... | reverse complement strand
CCTAGAACCAAAACCTAGAGCGAGAACCTAGAACCAAAACCTAGAGCGAGAACCTGGAACTGAACCTCGATGCGACCCTTCGGGCTTTCTCGCGAAGCCGGCGGCCGGGCGTGACGGGCGTCTCTGGCCTGGCGCGCCACGCCCAGCGCTTCGTGCCGGCGCCCCGGACGGCCGGGCTGCGCACGCAGCGGGAACGCGCTCCGGACGACCGCGGCATCCCTTTCTCCCGAAGCCAGCGGCCGGGCGTGGCGGGCGTCTCTGGCCTGGCGCGCCACGCCGATCAGGGGTTCTCCGTGCGGTGAAACGCCTCGGCCATCGGCAGGTTGAACTGCGCGCCGATGTCCGTCGCCCACTGGCGCAGCCGCGGCTCGAGCTCGTCTAGGCGCGAGCCGACCTGGCTCTGGTGCGCCCTGAGGGCGGCGAGCTTGATCTCGAACGTCTCGCTTATGTCAACGGCGAAGTTCGGCTCGGGCGAGGCCATGACGTAGAGCTCGCGGATCTTGTGCGGCATGAGGCCCTCGTCAAGCAGCTCCGGGAAGTCCCAGGGGTTCTGGCTGGCCGGGTACATCGCGGCGATCGCGGCCTCGCCGGCGGCCAGGTGGTCCGGGTGATGGGCGCCGATACGGTAGACCGGGCGCCAGGAGCGCTGCGGCGACTGGCAGACCAGGCGGGTCGGGCGGTACTTGCGGTAGAGCCGCACGAGCTCGCGGCGCAGCTCGATCGTCGGCTGCAGCGTCCCGTCGCGGAACCCGAGGAAGACCACATCGCGCACGCCGAGCACGTCGCAGGCGGCGCGCTGCTCGGCCATGCGGGTCTCGGTGATCACGCGGCGCGCCTCGGGGCCGACATCGGTCGCCTCGTCCGGGCCGCCGCCGGCGGCGTCGGTGCAGATGACGTAGTGGATCTCCCAGCCCTCGCGGGCCCATGCGGCGACAGTGCCGCCGCAGCCGAACTCGGCGTCGTCGGGGTGGGCCATGACGACGAGCGCGACACGCGGCAGATCTTGACTGGTCATGGAACTCTCCACTAGGCGGAACGCGGGCCGCCCGCTCAGCAACCGCGCCGGCGCGGGCGGGAACAGACACAGGTTGCAAGGATACCGCGGGCGCGGTATTCTTGCAACGCAGACGGATGCGCCGTGTACGAGGAGGAACACGCCGTGGAACCTCGCTGGACTCTCTCCCCCGACCGCTGCTTCAGCCCCGACCCCACGCGGCGGGCGATCGCCCGCCGGCTCTACGCGGCGGTGAAAGATCTGCCGCTCGTCTGCCCGCACGGCCACGTGGACCCAGCGCTGCTCGCCGACCCGAACGCGACGCTCGGGACGCCGGCCGAGCTGTTCATCATCCCGGACCACTACGTCTTCCGCATGCTCTACAGCCAGGGGGTGCCGCTGGAGGCGCTGGGCGTCCCGGCGCGCGACGGGACCCCGGTGGAGAGCGACCACCGCCTGATCTGGCAGCGCTTCGCCGAGCACTTCCACCTGTTCCGCGGGACCCCGACCGGCCTGTGGCTCGCCGACGAGCTGGTGAACGTGTTCGGCGTGACCGAGCGGCTGAACGCGGGGAGCGCGCAGCGGATCTACGACCACCTGCTGGAGCGCCTGGCGCAGCCGGAGTACACCCCGCGCGCGCTGTTCCGGCACTTCAACATCGAGGTGCTGTGCACGACCGATGCCGCGACCGACACGCTCGAGCACCACCGCGCGCTGCAGGCCGAGGGCTTCCCGGTGCGGCCGACCTTCCGCCCCGACGCGCTGGTGAACCTGCTGACCCCCGGCTGGCGCGCCAACGTCGAGCGGCTGAGCGAGGTGAGCGGCGTGGACGTGACCGGGTACGCGTCGTTCGTGCAGGCGCTGGAGCAGCGGCGGGCGTTCTTCAAGGAGATGGGCGCGACCGCGACCGACCACGCGGCGCAGACGCCGTACACCGAGCGGCTCTCGGACAGCGAGGCGGAGACGATCTTCCGCGACGCGCTGCGCGGGCAGGTGGACGAGGACCAGGCCACGCGCTTCACCGGGCACATGCTGATCGAGATGGCGCGCATGAGCTGCGAGGACGGGCTGGTGATGCAGCTGCACATCGGCAGCTACCGCAACCACAACCGGCGGCTCTACGAGCGCTTCGGGCCAGACAAGGGTGCGGACATCCCGACGCAGACCGAGTGGACGCGCAACCTGCGGCCGCTGCTGGACGCGCACGGCGACGACCCGCGCCTGCGGCTGATCCTGTTCACGCTGGACGAGAGCACCTACAGCCGCGAGCTGGCGCCGCTGGCCGGACACTACCCGGCGCTGCTGCTCGGGCCGCCGTGGTGGTTCTTCGACAGCGTCAACGGGATGCGCCGCTTCTTCGAGCGGGTGGTGGAGACGGCGGGCATCTACAACACCGCCGGCTTCAACGACGACACGCGGGCGTTCGCGTCGATCCCGGCGCGCCACGACGTGTGGCGGCGGGTGACGTGCGACTGGCTGGCGGGGATGGTGGCCGAGCACCTGCTGGACGAGGATGAGGCCGCGGAGATGGCGGCGGAGTGCGCGGCCGGGCTGGCGCGGCGGGCGTACCGGCTCCAGTAGGGGAGGCAGCGGGCGAGCGCCCGGCAGCTGTTGGAGAGAGACGATGTACGGCTACGGCTACACCGACAGAACCCTGACCGACGACGAGGTCGCGGCGATCGTGAGCGAGGCGCTGGCGGCCGAGGCGCTGGACGGCCGGCGCGTGCTGCTGATCGTGCCGGACGGCACGCGCACCGCGCCGATGCCGCTCATGTTCCGCCTGATCCACGCGGCGCTCGCCGGGCGCGTGGCCCAGCTGGACGTGCTGATCGCGCTGGGCACGCACCAGCCCATGAGCCCCGAGCAGATCGACCGGCACCTGGGCGTGGCGCCGGGCGAGTGGGAGACGACCTTCCGCGGCGTGCGGGCCTTCAACCACCGCTGGGAGGACCCGGCGACGTTCGTGACGCTCGGGACGATCACCGCCGACGAGGTGGCCGAGATGGCGCGGAGCGCCGGCTCCGCCATCGGCGACTGGGTGCCGCGGCGCCCAGTGGAGGTGCGGATCAACCGGCTGGTGACCGAGTACGACCGGCTGCTGATCTGCGGGCCGGTGTTCCCGCACGAGGTGGTGGGCTTCTCGGGCGGCAACAAGTACCTGTTCCCCGGCATCAGCGGCCCGGAGGTGATCAACACCTCGCACTGGCTCGGCGCGCTGATCACCAGCTACGCGATCATCGGGACGCCGGGGATCACGCCGGTGCGGCGCCTGATCGACCGGGCGGCGTCGTTCGTGCCGACGCCCAAGACATGCCTGGCGATGGTGGTCGCGCCGGGCAGCGCGCAGCTGGCGGGCCTGTTCGCGGACACGCCGGAGGCCGCGTGGGCGGCGGCGTCCGAGCTCTCGGCGCAGCTGCACGTGCGCTACGTGGACCGGCCGTTCCAGCGGGTGCTGGCGGTGATGCCGCAGATGTACCAGGATATCTGGACCGCGGCGAAGGGGATGTACAAGCTCGAGCCGGTGGTGGCCGACGGCGGCGAGCTGGTGATCTACGCGCCGCACATCACCGAGTTCAGCTACACCCACGGGCAGCTGCTGGCCGAGATCGGCTACCACACGCGCGACTACTTCGTGAAGCAGTGGGAGCGGTTCGAGCACTACCCGTGGGGCGTGCTGGCGCACAGCACGCACCTGCGCGGGGCCGGCGAGTACGACCCGGAGCTGGGCGAGCGGCCGCGGATCCAGGTGACGCTGGCGACCGGGATCGACGCCGAGCGCTGCGCGCAGCACAACGTCGGCTACCTCGACCCGGCGACGGTGGACCCCGCGGCGTGGGCCGGGCGCGAGGACGAGGGCATCCTGGTGGTGCCGAAGGCGGGCGAGATCCTCTACCGCCTGCGCCGCTAGCGCGGCCTTACAAATTTAAGCTTTGCGGGGGAGATCTCATCCGTTTCTGATCTGATCTTCATCGGTTCTTTACGGCGTCTCTGGTAGGCTGGTGGCAGGAGGAACGCCATGATGCCACAGGCCACGTCTGCCGCTGAGGCGCCGGAGACGATCGACGGGCTGTTCGAGCGCTACCAGCGGCCGATCCTCGCGCACCTGGCGCGCCTGGTGGGCGACCAGGCCACCGCCGAGGATCTGTGCCAGGACACGTTCGCACGCGCGCTGCGCGGCTGGCCGAAGCACGAGCCACCGGCCAACAGCGGCGCCTGGCTGTACCGAATCGCGACCAACGCTGCCTACGACCACCTGCGCCGGCGGCGGCGCATCCACTTCACGCCGCTCCAGGCCGCGGACCGCGCCGCGGCGCCGGCCCCCGCGCACGACGACGAGGGGGAGCGCGTCCGCGCAGCGCTGGCGGACATGCCCGACCACTACCGCGTGCCGCTGATGCTGCACGCGTGCGCCGGCTACTCGACCGAGGAGATCGCGCGCCGGCTGGGGTGCACGAGCGCGGCGATCAAGATGCGGCTGTTCCGCGCCCGGGCGCGCTTCCGCGAGGCGTACGCCCGCTCGTCCCCGGAGCCGGCGCTCTGAAGGGGCGAGCGGCGGATGCGCTGCCACGGTAACGAGGGATATCGGGGAGGCTTCGAACCCCACCGCCGCACGAGCGGGGTGGGGCTCAGCAGCGCTAGCGCTATGGGAAGCAGAATCCTCGTTGTCGAAGACGACCGCAAGACGGCCGAGCTGGTGCGGCTGTACCTGGAGCGGGACGGCCACCAGGTCGCGCTGGCCCACGACGGGCGCCAGGCGCTCGACCTGGCCCGCCAGCGGCGCCCGGACCTGATCGTGCTCGACCTGATGCTGCCGGGCGTGGATGGCCTCGACGTCTGCCGGATCCTGCGCGCCGAGTCCTCGGTCGCGATCATTATGCTGACCGCGCGCACGACGGACGAGGACACGCTGCTCGGGCTGGACCTGGGGGCGGACGACTACGTCGCCAAGCCGTTCAGCCCGAGCGTCCTGGCGGCGCGGGTGCGCACGGTGCTGCGCCGGGTGCGGGACGACCGGGCGCGCCAGCCGACAGAGCTGCGCTGCGGCGACCTGGTGATCGACACGGCCGGGCACGAGGTGCGGCTGCGCGGCGCCGCGCTGCGGCTGACGCCCAAGGAGTTCCGGCTGCTGGAGACGATGGCGCGCGAGCCGGGCCGCGCCTTCAGCCGGCTCGAGCTGCTGGAGAAGGTCTTCGGCTACGACTACGAGGGCCTCGAGCGCACGGTGGACGTCCACGTGATGAACCTGCGCAAGAAGATCGAGGACGACCCCGCGCAGCCGACCTACATCCAGACGGTCTACGGCGTCGGCTATAAGTTCGTGGAGGGCGCGGCCGCACAGCCGCACCGCCCGTAGCTCCCCGCTCCGGCTCGGGGTGGGGAAGGGGCGCGGGCCGCGCCCTAATGATTCCTGTGAGCGAGGCGCTATGCTGTACAGTCTGCGGGTGCGGCTGCTGCTGACGCTGGTGCTCACGGTGGCGGTGGCCGTGGGCACCGTCGCGCTGCTCGCCAGCCGGGTGAGCGCCAGCGAGCTGCAGCGCTTCATGCGGCTGAACATGGAGCGCAACCAGCTGCTCATGGACACGCTGGCGACCAGCTACGACGGGGGCACCGGGCTGAAGGACGCGCAGGCCACGGTCGAGCGCCTGGCGCAGCAGCTGGGCGAGCGGATCGTCGTCGTCAACGAGAGCGGCACGGTGGTGGCCGACTCGGCCGGGGAGCTGACCGGCAGCGCCTTCGCGTGCGACACGCGCCTGCTGGGGATCGTGGTGACGGTCGGGGCGCGGTCGTGCGAGCGGGCGGTCGACGGCCCGCTGGAGGCCTTCGTCAAGCCGCTGCCGGAGACCGGGACGCCCGCCGTGATCTTCTTCGGCGTCGGGGTGAGCGACACGCTGAAGCTGCGGCTGAACAGCGTCTACACGCCGGCGACCCAGATCCAGATCGGCGACACAGCGCCGGCGCTCAGCGACCGGTTCGAGATCGCGATCGGCGCGGGGCAGGCCGGCTCGTCCCCGGCGCCGATCCGCGCGGCCGCGCTGAACGTCGCCCGGGTGAGCGCGGGGTCCACCGACCCGATCGTCGCCGGGTTCATCAGCACGGTGAACCAGTCGGTGCTGATGGCCGCGCTCGCCAGCGGGGCGCTGGCCGCGGTGCTGACGATCGCGCTCTCGCGGAGCGTGCTGCGCCCGGTGGAGGCGCTCACGCGGGCGGCGCGCCGCATGGGCGCCGGGGACCTCAGGCAGCGGGTGGACGTCGAGGCGCGCGGCGAGATCGGGGAGCTCGCGCGGGCGTTCAACTCCATGGCCGAGGGGCTGGCGCGCCAGGAGGAGCTGCGCCGCCACATGGTGACCGACGTGGCCCACGAGCTGCGCACGCCGCTGACGAACATCCGCGGCTACCTGGAGGCGCTGCGCGACGGCGTGGCGCAGCCGGACGCGGCGGTGATCGAGTCGCTGCACGAGGAGGCGCTGCTGCTCAACCGGCTGGTGGACGACCTGCAGGACCTGGCGCTGGCCGAGGCGGGCCAGCTGCGCCTCAACCGGCGGCGGCAGGCGATCGGCCCGATCGTCGAGCGGGCAGCGGCCGCGGCGGCCCCGCTGACGGCCGACAAAGACATCCGGCTGGAGGTCTCGGTGGCGCCGGACCTGCCGGAGACCGAGGTGGACCCGGAGCGCATCGGCCAGGTTCTGCGGAACCTGCTGCAGAACGCGGTCACCCACACGCCGCCCGGCGGCCGGATCACGGTCTGCGCCACCGCGCACGCCGAGCCGGCCGGGCAGGCGCCGAGGGGCGCGCAGCGGGCGGTGCTGATCACGGTGAGCGACAGCGGCCCGGGGATCGCGCCCGAGCACCTGCCGCGCGTGTTCGAGCGCTTCTTCCGCGCCGACCCGTCGCGCTCGCGGGCGACCGGCGGGGCGGGCCTGGGGCTGACGATCGTGCGCCAGCTGGTCGAGGCCCACGGCGGGCGGGGGTGGGCGGAGAGCGAGCCGGGGCGCGGCGCCCGCCTCTGCTTCACGCTGCCGGCGGTGCTATAATGCCCCCATGCTGGCCGATGAGCTGCTCTCCTACCTGATCGCGGACGCCGACCACCCGCTCGCCGAGCCGCTGGCGGCCTGGATGGGCGAGTCGAAGCGCTTCGCCCAGTTCGTCGCCACCTACCGGGACAAGATCCGCAAGAAGATCCGCACGGCGCGGGACGCCGAGGGGCTGCGCGACCTGCGCAACGAGCTGGAGCTGGCCTTCCTGCTGGCGCAGGAGCCGCGCTTCGCGCCGGTCTACGAGCCGGCCGGGCAGGGCAAGGCGCGCGGGCCGGACTTCGCGGTGACGTTCAAGGGCACGGTCAGGTTCAACATCGAGGTGACGCGCATGCGGGCGCCGGCGCGCGGCCCCCAGGACCCGGGCGACGGCGCCCAGGGCGCGGCGCGCGAGCGGGCGCGCGAGCGGCTGCAGGACATCGTGTGCGGGAAGCTGCGCCAGATGCAGGCCGGCGCCGCGAACACGCTGGTGGTGGTGATGGACGGCCAGCAGCTCGAGGCGGCCGACCTGCCGGCGGCCATGGCCCAGCTGCGCCTGCGCGCCGAGCAGAGCGACGGGCGCGTGCTGCAGCGCGGCGGCTTCCGCGGCCCGCCGGACTTCTTCAAGCACTACCAGCGGCTGAGCGCGGTGGCGCTCAGGAGCTCGGACGGGAGCACGCTGAGCGCGCCGGTGGCGCTGTGGGCCAACCCCCAGGCGCGCCACGCGCTCCTGGCGACAGTCCAGCGCTGCCTGGGGCGGTGACGGAGCACGGCCCCGCGAACAAGAAGCGCAGACAGCGGGGCCGCGACGGGCCGCCGGGAGCACCCGCAGGTCGGAGTCGCGGCCCCGGCCGGCACGGCGGCCACCCGAGCGGGAAGGCGCGCCCCCGGCCCCCGGCACCGCTTTCCGCAGGAAGACATGCGAACCCCGATGGTCGGACGAGCCCCTCTGGCGCTGCTGGCGGCGCTGGTGGCGGGCGCCGCGGCGCTCCAGTTCTGGGCGATGCGCACGCCGCAGGCGCTGCACCTGCCGCCGCAGCAGCGGGTGATCACCAGCAACCCGAAGATCGGCATCCACACCCGGCTGACGGGCGTGGGCGACGAGGCGTACATCCGGCGCTCGCTGGAGCAGGCGCGCGAGATGGGCGCGAGCTGGATCGTGGACCTGTTCCCGTGGGCCTACGTGCAGCCGCGCTCGCGCTACGGCTGGGACTGGACGGGCGCGGACATGGTGGTGCAGCACGCGACGCGCCAGGGGCTGACGGTGGTGGCGCGGCTGGACATCGTGCCCGAGTGGGCCCGCCCGCGCGGCTCGAGCGACCGCTACCTGGACGAGGAGCACTACGACGACTACGCGAACTACGTCGCGGCGTTCCTCCGGCGCTACCGGCCCTACGGCGTGCGGCACGTGATCATCTGGAACGAGCCGAACCTGGCGTTCGAGTGGGGGCGGCGGCGGCCGGACCCGGCGGCCTACGCCGCGCTGCTGCGGGCGGTCTACCCGAAGGCCAAGGAGGCCGCGCCCGACGCCGTCGTCATCGCCGGGGCACTCTCGCCGGGGGGCGACCTGGGGGAGAACGCCGAGGTGCGCATGGGCGACCTGCGCTACACCGAGGAGCTGTACGCCGCGGGCGCGGCGCCGTACTTCGACATGTGGGCGCTGCACAACTACGGCGCGCAGGCGCCGCCGGACGCGACGCCGTACCCGGAGGAGGTCAACTTCCGCCGGGCGGAGGTGGTGCGCGAGCTGCTGCGGCACCACGGCGACGGGCACAAGCCGCTGATCATCACCGAGGGCGGCTGGAACGACCACCCGCGCTGGAGCGCGGCCGTGCGCCCGGCGGACCGGCTGCGCTGGACGGTGGAGGCCTACCGGATGGCGCTGGAGTGGGAGTGGCTGGAGGCGATGTGCCTGTGGCAGCTGGGGACGCCCTGGCAGGCGCGGACGTACCAGGACAACTGGAACTTCGTGGCGTCGGACGGGACGCCGAAGGCGATCTACTGGGCGGTGCGCGAGGCGTTTGTGCCGGGGGCGGCGCCCCCGTAGCCCCCGCGCTCTGTGCTTCTTCGCGGGCTGCGCCCAGCCTATCTAACTTTATGCGGGCGCTGCGCCCCGGCCCTGGCGACTTGTTTCTGCGGGCGCTGCGCCCCGGCCCTGGCGACTTGTTTCTGCGGGCGCTGCGCCCCGCACCCCGCCCAGAGGGGCGGGCCGCCGCCCCTCTGGACTCCCCCGGCGAGGGGCTTCGCCCCTTCGAACCCCAAAGGGAGCGCGTCTCTTGGGCGGCGCCCGTTGTCATGCCTCCGGGCCCGAGGAAGCCGGCTGCGCCCCACACCTCGTATTCTTTCGCGGGCAGCGCCCGTGGTCATGCCTCCGGGCCCGAGGAAGCCGGCTGCTATCCTAGTCTCAGGCGCTGAGCCAACCCCGCTCTTGCTTCATCCTCGAAGGGAGCGCGTACCTTGGGCAGCGCCCGTGGTCATGCCTCCGAGCGCGAGGAAGCCGGCTGCTCTTCCTCGTCTCTCAGGCGCTGAGCCAACCCCGCTCCTGCTTCATCCTCGAAGGGAGCGCGTACCTTGGGCAGCGCCCGTTGTCATGCCTCCGAGCGCGAGGAAGCCGGCTGCGCCCCACACCTCTGTTCTTTCGCGGGCGGCGCCCGCTGTCTCCGGCGTCACAACGCCTTCGACCGACTGGCACCTCATCCCTTACCAGACCACAACGGCTTTATGTCCTCTATAGCACCGTGGGGCGTTCCATCAAACCGACACCGGAAGGTGTAGTCGCCATACTCCAACACCACATCTCTTCCAGCAACAATCACATCAACGTAAAAGCCTCTCTGCAAGTATCTTCCGTCGATCATCTGCCACCATTTGGGCAGGACAGATGCAATCTTGGCGACAATCAACGCAGTCTTAATCCATATCTGCATCACACCAGTCTTCGCCCCCGGCTCGATATCCGAATCCCAGTATAACCGATCGTCATCGGGATTTTTACTATGTGAAGCCAGTCAACAAATTCGACCTTTGTCGAAAAAATCAGAGCAGGAAATGTGCATTACCGCCACCGCGACACCCCTCCGCAGGCTTGGCCTCGTAACATTTCGATCAGCCTCAGCCGCCGGCTGCCCTCCTGTGTCTCAGGCCCCGAACCAGTCGCGGACGCGCGCGGCGGCCAGCGGCTGCACCGCGGCGAACTGCGCCGGGCGGTGGGCGTTGGCGCCCGAGGGGTGGGGCAGGCCGGGGAGGCAGCGCTCCGCCTCGAGCACCCCGGCCGAGACGAGGTGGTCGATCGACGCGGCGACCGACTTGCCCAGCGGCACGACGAGCGCCCGCGGCATGCGCGCCAGCTCCGACGCGAGCGCCTCGACGACGAAGCGGCGCAGCAGCGGGTGGCGCAGCGGCTCGGGGCCGTAGCCGGTGTAGTTGCCGCCGCGCACGAACAGCGGGTAGCGCACCACCGCGCTGGTCGCCAGCAGGTCCGCCCGCTCGCCGAACAGCTCCCAGCAGCTCGCGAGCCCGAGCGCCGCGTGCAGCCCCAGCCCGTCGAGCATCGCGACGAGGTTCGACCGGATCGCGCCCGAGAAGCTGGCGGTGGTGCGCGCGCGCTCGCCCGCCTCAGCCAGGCTGGCGCCGGCGCGCAGGGCGTCGCGCGCGGTGCGGTGGGCCAGCTCGGCCTGGTACCAGCCGGGCGCGATCCCGATCAGGACGACGCGCGCGCGCTCGTTCACGTAGTCGAACGGCGCGTAGTACAGCTCCAGCGGCCCGTCGGCGGCCAGCAGAAACTCCGGGACGAGCAGGTCCTCGCGCCTGAGCGGCGTGTGCTCGGGGAGCGCGGCGATCCGCGCGGCGAAGCGATCGAACAGGCCGTCGGGCGGAATGATGGGCGGCGCCGCGGAGAGGGCGCTGGGCGCTCGATCAGGCATCGTGTGGGGCCTCAGGCAGCCGCAGGTCGCGCATCTCGCAGGCCGCAGCCCGCATCCGGGCCGCGCCTCGCGCGCCGGGGCACGGGGCACGCCGAGCGCCGCTCGTATGCCTCCCGCGACCTGCGACCTGCGCTACTCGTCGGTCCAGATCACCTCGGCCTCGTCGTCGTCCCCGGGCTCATCGTCGGGCCGGCTGATGACCCGCTCGCGCAGCTGCGCCCGCTCCTTCTGGGAGCGCCCCTTGCCGCCCTTGGCCTTCTGGTCGCGCTCCTCGCGCCGCTCGTCGCGGCTGCGGAACACGATCTTGATCGGCGTCCCGGTGAAGCCGTACCGCTCGCGCAGGCGGTTCTCGAGGTAGCGGGCGTAGCCCCAGTGGACCAGCTCGGCGTTGTTGGCGAAGAACAGGAAGACCGGCGGCGCAACCTGCGGCTGCGTGGCGTAGTACAGCCGGAGGTGCGCGCCCTTGTGGGTCGACGTCGGCGGGTGGTCGTAGGTCGCCTGGCGCAGCAGCGCGTTCAGCTCCGAGGTCGGGATGCGGCGCTGGCGCTCCTGGGCGATCTCGAGCGCCAGCGGCAGCACCTGGTCCACCCGCTGGCCGGTCTTGGCCGAGATGAACAGCAGCGGCGCGTAGGGGATGAAGTTGAACTCGCGCCTCACGTGCTCGGTGAAGCGGTAGAACGTCTCCTCATCCTTCACCACCAGGTCCCACTTGTTGACCAGGATCGCCACGCCCTTGAGGTGCTCGAGGATCATGCCGGCGATGTGCGTGTCCTGCGCGGTCACGCCCTCGGTGGCGTCGATCAGCAGCAGCGCGACGTCGGAGCGCTCGACCGCGCGCAGGGCGCGCAGCACGCTGTACTTCTCGATGCCGCGCTCGATCCTGCCGCGGCGGCGGATGCCGGCGGTGTCGATCAGCAGCACCGGGACGCCGCCGACGTCCACCAGCGTGTCGATCGTGTCGCGCGTGGTGCCGGGGACGTCGCTGACGACGCTGCGCTCCTTGCCGAGGATGCGGTTGAGAAGCGAGGACTTGCCGACGTTCGGCCGGCCGACGATCGCGACCTTGACCGTATCGTCCTCCTCCTCCTCGGGCACGACCGGCAGCACCTCCGCGACCCGGTCGAGCACGTCGCCGGTGCCGAGGCCGTGGTAGGCGCTCATGGGGATCGGCTCGCCGAGGTTGAGCGCGTAGAACTCGACGGCGTCGAGCTGGCGCTCGATGCTGTCCGCCTTGTTGGCGGCCAGGATCACCGGCTTGTTGGCCACGCGCAGCACGTCCGCCACCGCCTGGTCGGCGGCGGTGAGCCCCTCGCGGACGTCGACCATGAAGATGATCGCGTCGGCCTCGGCGATCGCCAGCTGGGCCTGCTCGCGCACGCGGCGCGCGATCTCCACCTGCGGCGTGCCGGGCGTCAGGTCGTCCTCTTCGAACAGCAGCCCGGCCGTGTCGACCACCGTGAAGACGCGCCCGTTCCAGTCGCTCTCGCCGTACAGCCGGTCGCGGGTGGTGCCGGGCAGGTCCTCGACGATCGCCTTGCGCTCGCCAATCAGACGGTTAAAGAATGTAGATTTGCCGACGTTCGGCCGGCCAACCAGAGCTACAACAGGTTTCATTTATCTGCTCCAAATCGGTAAAAACGAGCGTTCGTGGAGGGCGGCGCGCCCTCACAACTCCCGGCGAGGCGGTGGGGTTTGGGGGAGGCTTCGCCTCCGCGGAAATCTCTCTTCCGCCGCTGTGCGGCTGCTTCGCAGCCGCACAGCGGCGGAAAAATAAGGATCTCGGAGGGCCTGCGGCCCTCCGAACCTCCCTGCTGCTCCCAAACTTCCCGGCGGAAAGCTTCCCCGGTGGCCTGCGGCCCTCCGAACCTCCCTGCTCGCGTGAACGGCGGCAGAGGGATGTGGAAGGTGACCTTCCGCACCTCCCCGGAAGGAGGGCGGGTGACGCGGCCGCGTACGTGTTACTGAAGCTTGATCTTCCCCTTCTCCCACGCCCGGCAGAACGCCTCGACGCACTCAGGATCAAATTCCGTGCCGCTGCCGCGGCGGATGAACGCGAGCGCCTCCTCGGGCGGGATGGCGCTGCGGTACGGGCGCCCGGTGCTCGTCAGGGCGTCGAACACATCGGCGACGTGGACGATCTGCCCGACCTTGCTCACCTCCGGCCCGACGCGCTCGGCCGGGTAGCCGCCGCCGTCCGCGCGGACGTGGTGCTCGAGGATCGCCGGCAGCACCATGGGCAGGTGGGTCGCCATGGCGTGGCTGTGGCGCATGGCGTTGTAGCCGATCGTCGGGTGCTGCTTCATGCGCTCGAACTCCTCCTCGGTCAGGCGGTCGCGCTTGTTGAGGATCGCGTCCGGCACGCCGATCTTGCCGATGTCGTGCAGGATGCCGCCGACGCGCACCTGGTAGGTCTCCTTCCAGCCCAGCTCCTCGGCGATCGCGACCGCGAACTGCGACACGCGCGCCGAGTGGCCGGAGGTGTACGGGTCGCGGGCGTCCGAGAGGTTCGCGATGATCTTGATCGTGTCGTCGAACAGGCGCTGCATGCCGGTGTAGAGGCGCGAGATCTGCAGCGCCGTCGCCGCCTGGCTGGCAAACATCTCGAACAGCTCGACGTCCTCTTCGTTGAAGGTGCCGCCGCGCTTGTTGAGCGCCTGCGCGCCGCCGATGATGCGCGGCTCGACGTCGCCGCGGTCCGGGCCGAGGACGATCCGCGGAGCGCGCAGCGGCACGCAGAGGATCGAGCGGGTCACGAAGCCGCTCTGCGCGTCGATCTGCCCGTAGTGGCGGCTGTCCTTGGAGACATCCTCGACCATCAGCGTCTGGCCGGTCGCGACGACGTGGCCGATGATCCCCTGGCCGACCGGGACGGTCACCTCGCGCAGCTGCTCGCCGCGCTCGCCGGTGGCGACGTGCAGCACCAGCAGGCCGCGCTCCTCGTCGAGCTCCCACACCGAGGTGGCCTCGACGTCGAGCAGGTCGCGGGCGTGGCTCATGATCAGCGTCAGCAGATCGTTCCGGTCGAGCGTGGTGGTGAGGCGGTTCTGGATGGCGCCGAGCACCCGCAGGCGGCGGGCGCGCCGCTCGCGCTCCTCCAGGAGCTGCCGGCTCTCCTCCAGCAGGCGCGTCTTGTCGATCGCGCTGACGATGCAGTCGCCGAGCAGGCGCAGGAGCTCGCCCGCGCCGTCATCCCCGACCGCCGTGGGGGGCAGGTTGAACACCTGGACGACGCCGACCGGCCCGGACTCGGTGATGAGCGGCAGGCAGTACATCGTCCGCAGCTGCAGGTCGGACAGCTCGCCCACCGCGCGGTCCCAGCGCGGGTCGCCCAGCACATCGGGGACGAAGACCGGCTGGCCGGAGCGGAGCGCCGCGCCGGCGATCCCGCGGCTGGCCGCGAAGCGCGTGCCGAGCAGCCGCCGGCTGCCCGCATCCCCCTGGACGACGCGAAACACCAGCTCGTCGGTCTGGCGGTCGTACAGGTAGATGGTGCCGGCCTCGGCGTGGGCCACTTCGATGTACAGGTCGAGCGTGCGCTCGAGGAGGGCGCCGAGGTCGGACCCGGCCGCGATCTGCGTCGCCCGCCGGATGACATCGATGACATGACGGTGGTCGAGATCGCCCACGGCAACCCCCCGTCATTCAGATTGTCGATTGCAGATTGAAGACATCTGCGCGCTACAGCCTACAATCTGCGATCCTCAATCTACACGCCCCAGAGCCCTGACGTAGCGCACGACCTCGTCGGGCTCGCCGGCCACTGCGACGGATGCGCCTGCCTCAGCGGCGATCCGCTCGGTCGTGTACTCGTCGATCGTGCGCGTGCCGGTGTGGTCGAACATGACACGCGGCAGCAGCGCGCGCCGCACGCCGGCCTCGCGCAGCGCCGGGACCACATCCTGCGCCATCAGCAGCCCCGAGACGGTCACGGTCTCGCCGAAGAACTGGTTGACCACCGGCAGCAGCCGGGCCTGCAGGTTCCCGACGCGGTTCAGCCGGTCCACGACGCGCTGCATGACCGGCGCGATCAGCGTGCCGCACACCAGCGTCAGCTCGGCCGGATGCGGCAGGGACGCTGGCAGGCGCCGCTGGGCCTTCGCCCAGCCGTCGAGGAAGTCGCGCGTCATGCCGACGCCGTTGGAGTACTGCGGCATCCCGTCGTACGCCGCGGCCGGGGGGACCTCGCGGCCGCACAGCAGGTAGAACTCGTCCGAGGGGTAGACCAGCCCCACGCCGTGCTGGCGGCGCAGCTGCTCCTGGTAGCGCTCGACGACATCAACCACGCGGGCGGCCTCGTCGGGCTGGTAGCAGCGCATCGGGATGTCCGCCGCCACCAGCTGCCTGGAGCAGTAGCCGAGCTCCTCGGCCACGGGGCCGGAGGGCCGGGCATCGCTCCCCGCCTGGCGCTTCACGGCCTCGTCCCACAGCGGCTGGCGCTCCCAGTTGGTGTCGATCCACTCCGGCGTCTCGTGGATGTGGATCGCGGCGCGGATGCTCTGCGGGCGCTTGCCCTCGAAGCGGTACTTCGTCAGGCCCACCGGCACCACGGCGATCGTCTGCACCACCGGGTACAGCGCGGCGAGGTCCTGGATGCTCTGGTGGAGCGCCGGGCCGTCGTTGAGCCCCGGCAGCGCCACGATCTGCGCGTGGACGGTGATGCCCATGCGGCCGAGGCGCTGGATCTGCTCGAGCACGTCCGGCACATCGGGCTTGCCGAGCAGCACCGCGCGCAGCGCCCGGTCCGTCGCGTGGACGGAGATGTACTGCGGGCTGAGGCGCTGCTCCTCGATCCGCTGCCAGTCCTCTTCCTTCAGATTGGTAAAGGTCACAAAGTTGCCGTACAGAAAGCCGAGGCGGTAGTCGTCGTCCTTCAGGTACAGCGAGCGGCGCAGGCCCTTGGGCATCTGGGTGAGAAAGCAGAACGGGCACTTGTTGTTGCAGGTGCGCAGCCGGTCGAACAGCGGCTCAACGAACTCGATGCCCAGGTCCTCGTCGGGGTCCTTCTCGATCTCGTAGATCGTCTCCTCATCGCCGCGCCGCACGAGCAGCTCGATCTGCTCGTCCGCCAGCGCGAAGCGGTAGTCGATCACATCGCGCAGCCGCAGGTCGCCGATCGCCAGCACAACATCGCCCGGCTGCAGGCCGATCTCCTCGGCGATGCTGCCGCGCTCAACGGTGGCGATCACCCCGCCGTCGCCGGTGATCCTCTTTAGATCTGGCTGATACTCCATAGACCCCGATTCTGTGTACAAAAAACAAGTGGCCGGGCGCACCCGTACCACTACGTATTATACCACAGCAACCCCGGCACTCAACCTGCTACACGTTTTGCTGGGCTGCTCGTCAGCCGTCTGTCAGCAAGCCGCCGCGGCATCTATGGCATACTTGGGCCGGCTTGCTGGGAGGCGCGGGGCGTTCGTCCCGCCGCGATCTCCCTCCTTCCGCCCGCCCCGCGGCGCCACGTCGAGGCGGAGCGGCATAAAAAGAGGGGACGCTGGGAGGCACCGCCTCCCCGCATCCCCGCCGCCCTTCATGGGTTTGAAACGAGGTCTATCGAGCCACCCTGTATGTGATGCGGAGTAGAGCTTGTGAAACGTGGAACTTTCGGGTGGTTGCTCATAGCGGCCATCCTGACAAGCGTTACTGTCCTTCGCTCGGCTGCGATCGGCGCGGCCTCGGAGCAGGCGGAGGCCACGCCCTACGTCCGGCCGGCGTTCGCCCAGACGATGGAGGAGCTGCGCCCGGCGATCCTGGCGGCGGCAGCGCGCCACAACCGCCCGGAGATCTCCGGCATGACCGACGGCGAGTTCGCGGTGGTGATCGCGCTGCTGCTGTACAACGAGCACTTCGGCTGGCTGGAGGACGATCTTCCGCCGCTGCGGGCGCTGACGCCCTTCTACCAGGCGGCGCAGGTCGACATCAACCGGCTGGGCGGCAACCTGAGCGTCTGGCCCAGTAACCTACGCCCTTCGGTGGCGCTGGAGATCCTGCGCAACGAGATCCCGGTGCGCGACGGCGCGCTGGTGCGCCCGCTGTCCGTGGCCGGCAGCAGGATCAACCCCGCCGCCTACACCGACCAGCGGGCGCTGAACGCGGCGATCACCGCGGAGATCACCCAGCCGGAGCTGGCCGTGGAGTACCTGGCCGCGAACCTGGAGCGCGGCCTGTACCGGGCGCAGCACGAGGGGGTGCCGGTGTCGTGGCAGACGCTCGCGGCCTGGCACAACCAGGGGATCGTCCACCCGGCCGACATCCGCGCGAACCCCACCGCGCGCGACTACATCCGCCGCACTGCCGCCTACCTGCCGGTCGCCCGCGCGCTCATCGGCGGCGCCGCCGGCACAGCCGCGAACAGCAGGCCGAGCACGCGGGAGACCGGGTCGTCGCCTGGCTCCCCAAGCGCCGCCGCCGGCCTGAGGTCGCTGCAGTAGCGCAGCTCGGCCTTCCTGCGCGCGACGCGGTCGCGCTGGTCGACGTCGGGCAGGCCCTTGGCGGTGAGGCGGATCTCGCGCAGGTCAAGGAAGACGACGTCCCGCGCATCGGCCAGGGCCCCGGCATCGGCGAAGCGCCGGCCGAGCTCGACGATCACCTGGCGCACCTCGAACATGCAGCGCTGCAGGACCCAGAGCTCGGCCTCCTGCTCCAGCTGCGCCATGCGCTGGGCGGCGCGCAGCAGCCTGTTGAGGTGCGTCTCGACCGGCCTCCCGAAGGCTGTGAGCCGCTCGCTCAGCTCCTCGAGCAGCCGGCAGCGCTCGTCGTCCAGCGCTGCGCCCACGTCCTCCTCCTCGGGCTGCGGCGCGAGCAGCCGCTCCCGCAGCCTGAGGAGGACCGGGCGCGGGTTCTCGATCCAGCCCGGGGCCTCGACCAGCCGGCCCCGGTCGCCGCGCCGGCCGTGGCGCTCGAGAAAGCTCTGCAGCTCGGCGAGAAACTCCCGGCCGGCCTCCGAGCCGGCCAGCGCCTCGATCCACTCGTGGTCCGCGCGCCACCTCAGCGCGTCGCGGACGGCCGAGGATGCGGCGGCCGCGCGGCTCAGGCGGGCGAAGGCGCGCTCGGTCGCCAGCTCCGGCCCTTCCAGCCCTTCCAGAAGCGACGCAGCCTCCTCAGCCGCATCCACGCCGAACAGCCGCGCATACTCATCCGCGAACGTCGCCCGCAGCATGCTGGCCGGCAGGCCGACGGCGAACAGGATCTCCCACACCCGGTCCAGCCGGCGCAGCGTCTCGTCGAAGTGCCCGATCAGCGCCGCGAGGCTGGCGGCGCGCAGATCGAAGCTGCGCCAGCCGGCCAGGTACCGCTCGACCTCCGGCCGCAGCTCGCGCACCCAGCGCTCGCCGAGGGTCGCTCCGGCCGCGCCGAGCGCCTCGAGCGCCGACGCCAGCTGGTCCTCGCGCTCGCCGGGCGACGCGAACGCCGGCTGCGCGGTGACGTAGAGGAAGCCGTTGATACGCTGGGCGCGCGCCCGGACGGGGAAACCGAACTGCTGGGCGGCGGCGCGCGCTCCCTGGGCGATGCCGCGCGCCGCGACGGCGCCCTCGAGCGGCGTGACCGGCCGGTCCGCCCAGCGCGGGTGGAGCTGCCAGCTCAGCAGCGCGTCGGACGGCGCATCCCACACGGCCGCGGTGTCGGCGGAGGCAACAAGGTCAAACAAACGACGATCAATCACAGTCATTGACGAGCTCCTCAAACTCTAGGTATACTACTTTCGTTAGACAGGACTCACGCGGCCGTGCCGCCCGCCTCCCGCTCGGGAGGTGAGGGGACCCGCCCTCCATAATTCCTCTTTTTCGCCGCCCTCGCCAGCCAGGAGGTGGAGGCTTCGCCTCCTCTCCTTCCGAGAGGTGCGGGGCGAGGCCGCCGCGTCGCTCCTGTCGTCTGAGTCGTCCTTTCCGCCAGGTGGGTCGTGCCGAACGGCCGGCACGACACAGGAGTTCGGAGTGGCACCCAAGCGCGACATAGCACAACGCGGCGGCCCACTGACAGAGCAGGATATCGCGTGGCTGCAGCGCGAGCTCGAGGAGTCGCACAAGACGATCCGCAGCCTCCTCCGGCAGGTCAGCAAGGAGCAGGCGCGCCACGCCGAGATCGCCCGCGCCTACGAGAAGACCGTCGCCAACCTGATGGAGATCACGCGCGAGAACATCCAGCTCGAGCGCGAGCGCGATATGTGGAAGGCGCGCGCCGAGCGGGCGGCGCTCCCGTTCAAGATCGGCGGGACGACGCTGGAGCTGACGCCCGCCGAGGTGAGCGCGATCCGCAAGGCGATGGCCCGCCTCCACCATCCCGACATGGGGGGCGACAGCGAGCGGATGAAGCTCTGGAACGCCGCCCTCGACCCGCTGGCGTAGCGGAGGCCGGCGCCTCCATGCCGTCCTCCGCTCCCACCTACTGCACGATGAACGTCGCCACTCCCACTAGGCGGCTCCTGTTTCCGTAGATCACCAGCTGGTAGCTGGCGGGGGCCAGCCGGCTCGGCCGGTACTCCACCCACACCTGGCCCTGCTGGTCCACCGTCTCGTGAATATCCAGCTCCATCACCCCGGTCGGCGTGTTGAGCCAGGTTGTGACGACCTCGCCGGGCGCGAAGCGGTTGCTGTAGAACGTCCGCAGCTCATTGGGCAGCCCGGTCACCGGCTGGACGATCGTCCAGACATACGCGCCGCTGTCGTTGCCGCCGCCCACGAGCACCGGCGCCCAGTTGGAGGTGCGCGAGGTCGTGCCGCGCGCGTCGGACCACTGGAACGTCGGGCGCATGCTCAGGACGGTGTTGTCGGCCAGGTAGCTGGCCACGCGGAAGTAGACCCAGCCCGTGCGCATCTTCTTCGCGCCGAGCTCGCCGAAGGTCACGACGACGGCGTCCGGGCGCAGCTCGCTCACCCAGTCGCCGGCGCCCTGGTCCAGCCGGCTGCCGATCGGCGTGAGCATGGTGCGGTCGTACGGCATGGTGACGCGCGTGCTCCTGGCCGAGCCCTCGCCATCGTTGTACAGCCGGATCTCGTAGGCCAGCGTGCCGTCGCGCGCCACGCGGATGCTCGGGCTCGGCCAGACGACGGCTGTGACGTTCGCGCTCTTCGGACGCGGCTCTACCGGCCCTGGCTCCACCGGCCCCGGCTGTGCCTCCGCCGGCCGCCCGGCGAGCAGCGGCAGGTAGATCCTCGGCTCAACCGCCTTGGGGCGATCCGGCACCGTGGAGCCGAACACGTCCTCGATCGTGTCGAGCGTGGCGGCCTTCTCGGCGGCGCGGTAGTCGGCCAGCGCGGCGAGGATCGTATCGGTGATCGGCGCCGTGGAGTCGATCGGCAGCGTGGCCGGGCCGAGGTCCTCGACGAAGAACTCGCCCGCCTCGGACGGCACAGCGGCCGTCGCCGATGGCTCGGCTGCAGCGGGCGTGGGCTTCGGGTTGTCTTGGGCGCGCGCAGCAGGCGCTGCGGGCACGAGCAGCAGCGCAAGCAGGAGTGCGATGATGCCGCGCGCGTACTGGCGTCTATCTATCGTTTCCATGGTCATGACCTTACTTTGGCGGCAAGGGTCTTGCCGTAGCTACAGTGTATCCACGTGAGCCTTCCCGCGCATCAGGAGGGCGGAGGGACGCGCCTCCCGCACTTCGATGGAGCCGCGGCAGGGCTCGAGACGTATCATAGCGCTCCGACCAACGCCCCAGGACCGTACGTAGCTTCGTCATAGATGGTGTCGAGCAGCGATATACTGGGGGCGCCCACACGGCTGGACTCACGCAGCGCGGCGCTGCGGCTGTGTGGTCGTATCGCGATAGGCTACCGCGGGAGGCCTGGCGAGCCAGCCCTTCCGCAGCCCCTTCCTCCCGCCGCGCTGCGGCGGCAGGGAAGAGGATTTCGAGGGAGGCTGCGCCTCCCACGCCCACCACTGTGCAAGCCGTGTAAGAAGAGGCGTCCATGACCGAAACACGTACAAGCGGCATCCTGCTTCACCCCACCTCGCTCCCCTCGCGCTGGGGCATCGGCGACCTGGGGGCCGCCGCCTATGCCTTCGTCGACTTCCTCCAGGCCGCCGGGCAGCAGCGCTGGCAGGTGATGCCGCTCGGGCCGACCGGCTACGGCGACTCGCCCTACCAGAGCTTCTCGTCGTTCGCCGGCAACCCGCTGCTGATCAGCCCCGAGCTGCTGGCCGCCGACGGGCTGCTGGCCGAGGAGGACCTGGCGGACGCGCCGGCGTTCCCTGCGCACGCCGTCGACTACGGCGCGGTCATCCCGTACAAGCAGACGCTGCTGCGCCGCTCGTTCGCCAGGTTCATGGCCGGCGCTAGCGCGGAGCAGCGCCAGGCCCTGGACGACTTTCGCGCGGCGCACGCCGTCTGGCTGGACGACTACGCGCTGTTCATGGCGCTCAAGCAGCGCCACGGGGGCGCCGGGTGGGCGGCGTGGGATGCGGATCTCGCGCGGCACCACCCGGACGCTGTGCAGCGCGCGGCGCACGAGCTCTCTGATGATGTGACGTTCCACGCCTACGCACAGTTCCAGTTCTTCCGCCAGTGGGAGCGGCTGCGGCAGTACGCGAACGAGCGCGGCGTGAAGATCATCGGCGACATCCCGATCTTCGTCGCCTACGACAGCGCCGACGTCTGGGGCAACCGCGAGCTGTTCCACATCGGCGAGGACAACCTGCCGACGGTGGTCGCGGGGGTGCCGCCGGACTACTTCAGCGCGACCGGGCAGCTGTGGGGCAACCCGCTCTACCGCTGGGAGGCGCACGCGCAGCAGGGCTACCGCTGGTGGATCGAGCGCCTGCGGGCGGTGTTCGCGCTGGTGGACATCGTGCGGCTGGACCACTTCCGCGGCTTCGCGGCCTACTGGGAGGTCCCGGCGGGCGAGGAGACCGCGATCAACGGCCGCTGGGTGCCGGGGCCGGGCAAGGCGCTGTTCGAGGCAGCCCGCGCTGCGCTCGGGGACCTGCCGATCATCGCCGAGGACCTGGGGGTGATCACCCCCGACGTCGAGGAGCTGCGCGACGAGTGCGGCTTCCCGGGCATGAAGGTGCTGCAGTTCGCCTTCGGCGGGACGTCCGAGAACCCCTACCTGCCCCACAACTACGAGCGGCGCTCGGTTGTGTACACCGGCACCCACGACAACGACACGACGGCCGGGTGGTGGAGCACGCTCGATGAGCGGACCAGGAGCCACGTGCAGCTCTACCTCGGCCGCAGCGGCGAGGATATCAGCTGGGATTTCATCCGGGTGGCGCTGGCCTCGGTCTCGGACACGGCGATCGTGCCGCTGCAGGATGTGCTCGGGCTGGGCAGCGAGGCGCGCATGAACCTGCCGGGGCGCGCGCAGGGCAACTGGAGCTGGCGCTACACGCCCGACGCGCTGAACCCCGCGCTGGCGGAGCGGCTGCGGCTGCTGACGGAGCTGTACGGGCGCCAGCCGGGGCAGGGGGCTGGCCCGGCCGGGTGAGGAAGGGCGCGGAAGGTTCGCCAGGCAGAGGGGCAGCCGCCTTCGCGCTACCCCTCCGGAATTGCCAGCAGCGTCGCCGAGCGCGGCTCGAACAGCACCGGCTGCGCCGGGGCGAACGTGCCGCGCAGCTCCACCGGCCGGTCCTCGACGAAGCTCCACAGCTCGCCGGCGCCGGCCGGGCGGTAGCCCTCGATCGCCACCTGCGCCGAGCGCGGCTCGTCGCCGTGGTTGACCACCACCAGCGTCAGCGTGCCGTCGTCGCGGCGCGCGGCGTAGATCGGCAGGCGCTCGTCGTCGGACGAGGCGTGCACTAGCCGCGTCCCGAAGTGGCGATACAGCGCGTACACCTGGTAGATCGGGCGCGGCCCGGGGTCGTAGGCGAGCGGCCCGAACATCCCGATCCCCTGGCTCGGGATGGCGCCCATGCAGAACTGCGCCACGATCTCCGCCCGCGCCCGGATGAGCCGGCCGAGCACATCCGCCCACCACAGGGCGTTGCGGTGCGAGTCGGTGCCGGCCTCACGGTCGACCCTGCCGCGCCAGTCCGAGTTCGCCTCAGTGACCGCGAAGGGGATGTCGCGGCCGGTGACGCGCCGGATCTGCGCGCGCAGCTCCTCGGCCGCGCGGGTCCACGCCGGTGGCTCGGCGGCGAGCGTCTCGGGCATCGCCGGGACTGTGCCGAACGGGTAGCGGTGGAACGAGACGATCTCGACGTCCGGCACACCCGCCAGGAACCCCTCCATCCACGGCGTGCCGGTCGCGTCGACCGGGTAGCCGGTCGAGTCGTTGTACTGGCTGATCTCCGGCCCCATCACGACGATCGACGGGTCCACCGCCTTCATCGCGGCCCGGTACTCCTTGAAGTCGCGCACGTAGTCGGCGACGTTGTACACCGCCGCCCCGCGGTTCGCGACGAACAGGTCGGGCTCGTTGCCGACGGCCCAGTAGCGCACACGGTAGCCGCGCTCAATATTGGCGAGGCGCACCAGGGCGGCGGCTTTCTCAGGCGTGCCTCCCCACAGCCGGACGTGGATGAGCGGCGCGGCGCCGATCTGCTCGCAGAGCCGCATGTACTCGTCTAGCTGGAGCGGCGAGACATCGTTCTCGTCGCCCCAGTTGCCGCCGGGCCAGCGGATGAGGCTGATCCCCGCGGCCTTGCTGAGCGGGATCTGCTCCAGCCCCACCGTCTGCCACGGCCCGGTGTTCGTCCCGTAGACCAGCGGGCTGATCGGGCCGTACTCGTAGGCGGCGTCCACGTACAGGCCCGGGCGCATCGTCGGCGTCGGGCGGGCCGGCGGGGATAGCGCGGCGCAGGCGGCGAGCGGGGCGGCGGCGAGCAGCTTCAGCAGGCGGCGGCGGCGCATAGGAACCTCCTGCCCACATTATAGCTGACAGAAGCTCCACGGCCGGCGGGCCTGCGCCCTTCTGACCCCGTTTTCTCAGCGCAGAGCGGCGGTATGAATGACAGGACTTACGCGGTGGTCCGTCCTGCACCTGGTCGCATTCTCGCAGGCGCTGTGCCCTACACTTGGGCCTGTTCTGCAGGCGCTTGTGCAGGCGCTCCGCCCTGCACC
>ERZ777003.2209-NODE-2209-length-23988-cov-4.747503_pt1 | contig 23988 bp, 26 predicted proteins | sample MGYA00374956_ERZ777003 | MGnify/ENA primary metagenome ERZ777003 (study PRJEB29302, sample SAMN06268252) | bioreactor metagenome | isolation source: Joint BioEnergy Institute, California, USA | place: USA:Joint BioEnergy Institute, California, USA | collected... | reverse complement strand
TGATCGAGCTGAACGAGGCCTTCGCGTCGCAGGCGTTGGCCGTGATGCGCGATCTCGGGCTCCCTGACGACGCCGAGCACGTCAATCCCAACGGCGGCGCGATCGCGCTGGGGCATCCCCTCGGCATGTCCGGCGCCCGCCTCGCGCTGACCGCCACCGAGGAACTGCACCAGCGGGTCGCCCGCTACGCGCTCTGCACCATGTGCATCGGCGTCGGCCAGGGGATCGCCGTGCTGCTGGAGCGCGTGTGAAAGGAGATGCGGATGCTCGACTTCAACGAGGAGAACGCGACGGAGGCGGTGCTGGCCCGGATGGAGGGCTGCCCCGACCCGCGTCTGCGCCGGATCATGGAGAGCGTCGTCCGCCATCTCCACGCCGTGGTCCGCGAGACCGAGCCAACGATGGAGGAGTGGATGCAGGCCATCCGTTTCCTCACCGCCGTCGGCCAGAAGTGCGACGAGCGGCGGCAGGAATGGATCCTGCTGTCCGACACCCTCGGCGTCGTCCAGGCCGGCCTCGACTGCGGCAAGCCGGTCCGCATGCTTCTTCACCTCGCCAGTGAAGTTGGCCAGAGCCCGTTCCACTGCCTTCGCCGCCGTATCCTCGGCCAGCGGCGCGCCGATGAAGCCCCGGGGAGTGATCGCGTTCATGCTGCTTTCCTTTCGTTGATCATCCTCAGCTCTGCCGCGGCCCGCTCGACGCAGGCTGCCAGATGTGCGGCTTCAGCCTCGGTTTCCCGCCGCACCGAGCTATTCCGCTCGGCCACGTGGCGCAGGGTGGCCGCCAGTGCCCGCACGTCGGCCGGCGACGGCATGTGTTCGAGCGACGCCTCGGCGTCCTGCCGCATCACCGCGTCAGCGAAGCCCAGGGCAATCGCCTGCTCGGAGCTCATGAAGGTTTCGGCGGCCATCAGCGCCCGCACCTTCTCGGGCGACTGGCCGGTCCGGCGGGCGTAGATATCGACCATGTGACTGTCGACCTGGCGCAGGAAGGTCCGCGCCTGGTCCATGACATCTTCGTTCCCGATCGCGATCGTCCACGCCTTGTGGACCATGATCTCCGCCACGCGGGCAATCTCGATCCTGGAGCCGGCCATCGCGATCAGCGAGGCCGCCGAGGCTGCGATGCCGAGGACATGGACGGTGACGCCTGGCCGGTGTCCCCGCAGCAGGTTGTAGATGGCGAGGCCGGCGTAGAAATCGCCGCCCGGAGAGTTGATCCGCACGGTGACAGGTAGGGCGCCGGCGGCCAGCAGGGCCGCCGCCACTGCACCTTCGTTGACTTGCTCGCCGCCGACCGCGTCGAACATGTCGATGAACACCGTGCCGTTCTCGGCATGCACGGTGAAGCGGCCTTCCCGAACCCGCGGCACCTCGAAGCTGAGGCCTGATGGCTTGGGGTGCATCAATGCGCCCTCTCCGTACCGCCGCCCGCAGCCTCGCCGTCCTCAGCGACCTCCAGACGGTCAGCAATTTCCCGAAGCCAGTCCGCGACCTGCGTTGTCGTCATCTCCACCCGTGCGGTTTGCACGCCGACGGAGATCAACGCCGTCGCCAGCCCGTGGCTTCCCAGCACCTCCGCTGCGCCGACGCACGCAGTCTGCAGCCGCGCCGCAAAGCCCGCTGCCAGCTGGCGCTGACGCGCCGTGTAACGATCGTCCTCGGCCGGGGTTGTTCCCGCGCAGTCGTCCGGCGGGCTCACTGTTCGCCACCCCACACGCAGACCAGCGGACGGCCGGCGCGCCGCTGCAGAAGCTCGCCGAGTTCCTCTAGGTCAATCACGATCGCCGGGCTGGCCGGCTTCTGCGGGGCGGCCCCGGTCTCTGACTCCTGGAGCATTCGGCGGGCGAACGCCCGGTCGATGGACTCGTCCCACCATTCGGTGCCGTCTGGCCACCAGATAAAGAACCGGCCGGGGCGACTGTGTCGAAACACGTTCGACGGGTGGTCTCTCAGCACCTGGCGCTTGATGCGTTCGAGGTTGGATCGGTCATCCAGACCTTCGACCGCACCGGGCTCGGTGAGCGCGAAGTAGGCGATCGCCGCCGCGCACAGCGGCGCTACCTCCCTGGTGTGCGTTGGACCGACGCCTCGCTCCGACAGCATCTGCGTCACCAGCATGCCGCCGAGGTCGAACAGGTTGAACCTGGCGTGCCCCTCGCTTGCAGGCAGATATCCGCGGCGGCGCCAGTCCCGCTGCAGGTCGAGCGAGACGCCCGTGATCCTGGCCGCCTCGCCCGGCGTGAACAGCGTCATGATCAAGGAAAGGCTCATGTGGTGACGCCCCTCGATAGGCTGATCGTGATGGCTATCACGATCTCGTAAACCGTGTCAATCATCACGAACGTAGGGCGGGCCGGCCCTATCAGCCCGGGCGATAGCTCGATGACGTTGCCGACGCCGCGTCCGCACTCGCCGGCAGGAGGTCGGGGTGCGGAGGTGGATCCGCGCGGGCGGCGCGGCGCGCCCCAGGGCGGCGGCGAGGCCCGGCGAGGCCGGCGATGAACTGCGCTCTCGTCCAGCGGCGCCGCAGGGGCGCAAGGCCGGCAATCGCGCGGCAGCGTCGCCGTCGGCGCACCCGGCGGCCCAAGTAATAGCCGAGGGCGCCCCTGCTGCGGGGCGCCCTCGGCAACGCACTCAGCGCGGGTGCGGGAACAGATCCACCACGTTGGTGCCCGCCCTGCGCTCGCGGCAGGGGTGCGGCGGCCGGGTGCCCCGGCTTTCCGCCGGCGGACCGATGTGGGCCACGTCGTCGACGGCCCGGTGCAGCGGATCCAGGATCGTGGCGTAGACGGCGGCGGCCTCCGGGTGCTTACCCCGTTGGAGCATCACCAGCGCGTCGAGCGCCAGGTCGAGCGCGCGGAGGAGGCCACTCCACGCCACGCGCTCATCGTAGGCCGGCAAGATCGGCCCGCGCCGCCTCCGCTCCTTGGCCTGCGCTTCGATGGCCTTGGCCATGATGGCAAGCACCTCGCGCTTGGCCTCGGCAAGGTCGTAGCCGTCAGCCATGCGCCGCTCCATCGATCAGCCGGTCGAGCAGCGCCTGGAGGTCATCGGAGTCCCAGCTGCCCCGGCACGCCTGGAGGTAGTCGCGCCGGGCCTGCCGGCCCTCGTCCGTGCGGGGCTGGCAGAGCGCGAGATCGATGCGGGCGCCCTGCTCGCGGTCAATCGCGGCTTCGAGGCGCCGATCGGCCGCCGCGAGCTCCGGGCAGCCGGTCCGCTCGGCCTCGATCGAATCTGCCGCCTCGAAGGCGCGCGCGGCGGCGCGCAGCTCGGCCAGGGCGCCGCGGTGGGCGTCGATCAGCGCCGCGACCCTGTCCGGCTCGGTGGCCGCGGCGGCGTGGCGGGTGACGGAACCCGATCGAGACGATTGGGTGCATGTGGCTTGAGGCATTAGGCCATCTCCTGCGCCTTGAGCTAGGCCCGACCGGGATCTTGCACATCCCGGTCGGGCCGGTTATTGCAGAACGATCCTGCGTGATGTAACCTGCATCACGCCTGAACCGGATGCAATAGAAAAAACATCATATACGATGGAAACGCTATCGTGTCTCTGAGCAGCGGCCAGATCCGGGCTGCACGCGCGTTCTTGCGATGGTCGGCCAAAGACCTGGCCGAGCGCTCGGGCGTGAGCGTGCCCACCATTCAGCGGCTCGAGACGACCGACGGCCCGCTTCGTGTGAAAGTCGAGACCCTGGATCGGCTGCAGCGCGCCCTCGAAGGGGCCGGCGTTGAATTTCTCGACAGGAACGGCGTGCGGCTGCGCGAAGAGCCAGATCGCGTGTGACGGCCGCACGGCCTCAGTGGCGCGCCTTGCGCCTTCCGGCTATCCGGGAATCCGGCGATGCCTCAACGCTCGTCAGCGGCCGTCCTTGCCGCCCGGTTTTCATCGCGGCTCGAGCAGCGCGGGGTTGCGACGGCGGGCCTCGGCGACGGCCTGGACCGCCCGCCGCCAGCGGCGCCGCAGGGTCGGCAAGGCCGGCAATCGTGCGGCCGATGTCGTCGCGCAGGCGCGTCGCGGCGAGCAGCGTCGCCGTCGGCGCCCGGTCGCCGGGTTCCTCGCTCATGCCGAAGGGCCTTCGATCAGCCGCACCAGCAGCGCGCGCAGGTCGGTGAAGTCCCAGACGTCGTCGAAGCTCGCGCGGTAACCCGCCTTCGCCCGGCGGCCCGCCGGCGTGGCCGGCTGGTGGATCGCCAGGTCGATGCGCGCCGCGAGCTCGATCTCGCCCGCTTCGTCCATGCGCTGCCACGCAGCGTGCAGCACCGGGCAGCCGGTCCGCTCGGCCTCGATCGAGTCGGCTGCCGCATAGGCGCGCGCGGCTTCGCGCAGCTCGGCTAGGGCGGCGCGGTGGGCTTCGATTAGGGCCGCGACCCTGTCCGGCTCGACGGCCGCGGCGGGCCGCCCGGCCAGGGCGGCGCGGCGGGTGGCGGGTGTGGTGGAGATGTCGGCGGTCGTCATCGGTTGCTCCGTGTTCGTTGTGTAAACGACACGTGGATGGCGGACCGGGCGTGCGGCTTCGCGAATAGCCAAAATCGCCTGTGACGGCCGCAGGGGCTCCGTGGTGCGCCTTGCGCCTCCCCGGCTGTCGGAAGCCAGCGACGCCTCAACGCTCGTCCGCCGCCGTGCTTGCCGCCCCGGTTTTCACCGCGGCTCCAGCTGCGCGGGGGTGCGCCGGCGGGCCTCGGCGACGTTGGCTGGTCGCCCGTGTGGCTCCCGGTCCTCGTCGCCTGGCTTGTGGCCCGCTGGCTCCGCCGCCGCCGGAAGCCCGCGCGGAGGCCTCCTGGAGCCTGGGCGACCGGCCCAGTCCAGAGCCCTGAGCCCGACGGTCAGCCACAGCGTGGTCCGCATCGGCCCGCCGGTGGAGAGCCGCTGGCCAGGCACCAACGTGGTGGAGCGTGATCCGGTAGGCGGTCGGGTCGGTCATGCAGAGCGCGCGCTCGAAACGGCTGGTATAGCGTTCCTCGACGGCAACGGCGTCCGCCTGCGCGACTGAACTATCGACGGGCAAAGCTGCTGTCCTCGGTCGCCGTCTTCCGGCTGTGATGCTTCCGGCAGAGCGGCTGAAGGTTAGCGCGATCGAGCCGGGCGCCGCCGTTGGCCATCGGAACGATGTGATCGACCTCCGTCGCCGGCTCGATCAGCCCCTCGGCCTTGCACAGCCGGCAGAGCGGCTCCTCCTGCAGCACCAGGCGTCGCACGCGCTCCCAGGTGGAGTCGTAGCCGCGCTGCCGCGCCGAGGCGCGCCTGGCGTCGTGCCGCCTCTTGCGCTCCCGCTCGGCGTCGTACCCGCAGCGATCGCACACCCCCCGTAGGGCACCCGGCCGCCGCACCCCGGCCGCGAGCAGATCTTCGGAGCCATCATCGGCATCGCTTACCCCCTTCCACCACCCGCGCTGTGGGTCATAAGCCATTGGCACGCCTGAAAAAATCTCTCCGGAATTCCGCGACCAAACCCGCGGAGAGGGGGGCGCGGTCTCCGGCGCCGGCGCGCCAGTGATCTGACCCGCCCCCCGGTTCATGGCGACCGATGGCATTGCGAGTTCCGTGGCAGCCTCATCTCCACCGCCACGGAGCCGTCCGGCCAAGTTTGCCGGCGCACCAGGCGCCAGCCGAGGCCTTCCCGGTCCCTGACGAGATCGTCTGCCTCCGCTTCGTCATCGAGCAGAAGCCACTCCGAGCTAACCGCCATAGCCATACTCCGCGTCGCGTCGGGCGATCGCATCCGCGAGGGACAGATGGAAGGCCTGCATGGAGCGGGGTGCTGCTCGGTTTTTCGCCGCCATGCGCGCCATCCCTCGGTCCCACACGTCGTAGAGCAGATCGAGATCAGCGCCGCGCCTCAGCCAGTCCTCCGCCTCCGCCCGAAGCGACAGCACCGGCATCCGCACCGCCCGCATCTCACCCAGCTCGGGCCAGTAGTACTCGTGCAGCCTGAGGAACTGCTTCACCGCGATCTCTGCAACGCCACGGTCGTCCCACCCTGCGGGCATCCGCGCCGCGGGTGGGTGTTCCTGTGGGTGTTCTATGGAACCCGCCTCTCTGACGGTTTGTCCCGTCACAGAGGCGGGTTCGAATCCGCCCCTCTGGCGGTTTGGCGCGGGCGACTCGGCAGCCGAATCCGCCACCACGACGGGCTCGATCGCGATCCGCCAAATGACTGTCCGTCCGATATGGCGACCAGTCCGCTCGATCTCCCCGAGCCGCTCGAGCTCTGCCAGAGCCCGCTCGACGGTGCGCTTGCCGAACCCGCTTTCCGTCGCCAGCTCGCCGACCGAAGGCCAGACGATCCTGGCGTCCTCGACATCCCCGCGCCACTTCGCATGGGAAGCCAGCGTTGCCAGCACGGCCTTTGCCGGCCCCTTCGCGCGGCTGCGTTGATAGACAGCCGCAGTCCAGTTGTAGAAGCACAGCGCCATCTCTCAGCGGTCCTCCGTTGCGATCAGGTAGAGCCCGTTCGCCGCCTGGTGGCGCCGGACGCCGCCCCGGTGAGGGGTGTGAGGGTTGTGTGAGGGTTCAGTGACGACCCTCATTGCGCTAACCCTTTGATATTGTTTAATTGTGTGAGGGTTGTGATAGTTGTGATAGTTTTCCCTAGTACGCGCGTGAAAAGCCTTCTCAGGGACTCGCGCGCGTAAGAACCCCGCAAAACCTTCACGACCCTCACTAACCCTCACTCTGCTTGCGAAATCAAAGGCTTGCGACTGTGAGGGTTGCCGGGGAACCCTCATAACCCTCACCACCGCCGGCCCGCGAAAGCCGCCGCCGCGCCCGCGCCGCGGCGCCCGGAAATTCGCGCAATGCGTGTAGGGCGAGGTTTGACACTCAGTCGCTAAACCATTGATCCATGGTGGCAGGTTTGACAGCCAGGCGGCCGACAAGGTCTTGTCATCGGCCGAATGAGCGAGGACTTTTAATCCGCGTGTCCTGGGTTCGAATCCCAGCGGGCTCACCAATAATTTCAGTGAGATATGAAGAACACCTCATCTGGCCAATGAGGTGTCTGCTCTCCCCTGGTTCCAGCAGCGATTTCCATGGTGCGACAGTGCACCTGGGCGCCGGGCTTGCCGGCCGCCTGAAATTCCCGCCTTGTCGCGGGGTGTAGGCCCGCGTGGTGGATTCGCGCCCGGCCGGCAGGCATGCTGCGCGGCCACGCGTTCCGTCGGGCCGGACGGGGAAGGACAGATGCTGAAGCTGCGCCGGGTCGCTCTCGACTCCCACCCGGAGAACATCGCGCTGCTGTCGCGGCGCTGCAGCATCTACCGCGCCGAGGAGTTCCGGGCGCTGCGCAAGATCGAGGTGCGGTCGGGCACGCGCACCCTGCTTGCGACGCTCATGATCACCGACGACGGGCTGGTCGGTGCGGACGAGCTGGGGCTGGGGGTGCAGGCGTTCCGCCGCTTCGGCCTGCCCGAAGGCAGTCCGGTCACCATCGCCCAGGCCACGCCGCCGCAGAGCCTGGAATGGGTGCGGGCGAAGATCGACGGGCAGACGCTGGACCCTGGCCAGATCGAGGCGGTCATCCGCGACATCGCCGACCACCGCTACGCGCCGATGGAGATCGCGGCCTGGCTGGTCGCCTGCGCGAGCTTCCTCACCACCGAGGAGATGCTGAGCATCACCCGGGCGATGGCGCGCGTCGGCAACCGCCTGGCGTGGAACGCGCCGCTGGTGGTGGACAAGCATTGCATCGGCGGCATCCCGGGCAACCGCACCTCGATGATCGTGGTGCCGATCGTGGCCGCCCATGGCCTGACCATGCCCAAGACCTCGTCGCGGGCGATCACCTCGCCCGCCGGCACCGCCGACACCATGGAGGTGCTCGCCAACGTGGACCTTTCGGCCGCGGAGATGCAGGCGGTGGTCGAGCGGGAGAAGGCCTGCCTGGTGTGGGGCGGGCACGTCAACCTTTCGCCGGCCGACGACGTGCTGATCTCCGTCGAGCGCCCGCTGCTGGTGGACACGCGCGAGCAGATGGTGGCCTCGATCCTGTCGAAGAAGCTCGCCGCCGGCTCGACCCACCTGGTGCTCGACATCCCGGTCGGCCCGACCGCGAAGGTGCGCAGCCACCGGGAGGCGGTGCGCCTGCGCAAGATGTTCGAATATGTCGCCGGGCAGGTCGGCCTTGCGGTCGAGGTCGTCCTCACCGACGGCGCCCAGCCCATCGGCCGCGGCATCGGGCCGATCCTCGAGGCGCGGGACGTGATGGCGGTGCTGCGCAACGCGCCGGATGCGCCCGCCGACCTGCGCGAGCGGGCGCTGCTGCTGGCCGGGCGGGTGCTGGAGTTCGACCCGGGCCTGCGCGGCGGCGCCGGCCACGCCCGCGCCCGCGAGCTGCTCGCCTCCGGCCAGGCGCTGGCCGCGATGGAGCGGATCATCGCGGCGCAGGGGCCGACCCCCGGCGGCTGGACCCTGGGTCCGCTGACCGAGGACATCCCGGCGCCGGCTGACGGCGTCGTCACCGGCCTCGACTGCCAGCGGCTGGCGCGGATCGCGCGCCTGGCCGGCGCGCCGCTGGACAAGGGCGCCGGGATCGACCTGTTCCGCAAGCTCGGCGACCGGGTCCGGCGCGGCGATCCGCTCTACCGCATCCACAGCTGCGTCGCGTCCGACTTCGCCTTCGCCGTCGAGATGGCGCGCGAGGCGAGCGGGTTCACCCTCGACGGCGACGCCAGCCCTGTTCCGGGAGCCGCATGATGAGTCCCTTCGCCCGCCTGAGGTTCTGCGGCGCCGCCGGCACCGTCACCGGCTCCTGCTACTGGCTCACGCATCCGCACGGCGAGCTGCTGATCGACTGCGGCATGTTCCAGGGCACCAAGACGCTGAAGGAGCTGAACTACGGCGCCTTTCCCTTCGATCCGGCGAAGATCGGCCATGTGCTCCTGACCCATGCGCACATCGATCACGCCGGGCTGATCCCGAAGCTGGTGAAGAACGGCTTTCGCGGGCCGATCCACGCCACCGCCGGCACCCGCGACCTGCTCAGCTTCATGCTGCCGGACAGCGGCTACATCCAGGAGCGCGAGGTCGAGCTGCTCAACCGCCGCAACATCCAGCGCGGCCGGCCCCCGGTGACCCCGATCTACACCCGCGCCGACGGCGAGGCGGCGATGCGGGCCATCCGCGTCGTCGGGTACGAGCAGTGGATCACCGTCGCGCCGGGGCTGCGGGCGCGGTGGTGGAACGCCGGCCACATCCTCGGGTCGGCGTCGATCGAGCTCGAGATCGCCGACCCGTCGGAGGAGTCGCGGCCGCTGCGGCTGCTGTTCTCCGGCGACATCGGGCCGGACAACAAGCTGTTCCATCCGAACCCGACCGCGCCGGTGGACCTCGACGTGCTGGTGTGCGAATCCACCTACGGCGACCGCTCGCGCCCGGACTGGTCGCTCGGCCGCCGCCAGGCCGCACTCGCCCGCGAGGTCAATGCGGCGATGGAGGCCGGGGGCGCGCTGCTGATCCCCGCCTTCGCGGTCGAGCGCACGCAGGAGCTGCTCGCGGACCTGTCGCACCTGCTCGACCAGGGGAAGATCCCGCGGGTTCCCGTCTTCCTCGACTCGCCGCTCGCGATCCAGGCGACCCAGGTGTTCGCGCGCCATGCGCCGAAGCTGGAGGACATCGACCGCCACGGCAGCCTGCTCCAGCACCCCAGCTTCCACTTCACCGAGACGGTCGAGCAGTCGAAGGCGATCGACCGCTTCTCCGGGCGGCTGATCGTGCTTGCGGCCAGCGGCATGTGCGAGGCGGGGCGCATCCGCCACCACCTGAAGCGCTTCCTCTGGTCGCCCAATGCGACCGTGCTGCTGGTCGGCTTCCAGGCGCAGGGCACGCTCGGCCGGCTGCTGCAGGAAGGCGCCGATGCGGTGCGGATCATGGGCGAGGACGTCAAGGTCAACGCCCGCATCCGCATGCTCGACGCCTACAGCGGCCACGCCGACGCCGAGGAGCTGGTCGCCTGGGCGGCGGCGCGGCGACCGGTGCGCCAGGCGGTGTTTTTGACCCACGGGGAGCCGGGGGCGCTCGCCGCCATGCGCGAGGCGCTGATCGGCAAGGGGTTCGCCCCGGGCCTCGTCCGGATCCCGCAGCTCGACGACGAGTTCGACCTGAGCCCGGACCGCGTCCGCCGCCGTCCCGGCACGCCGCACCGGATGCAGCCCGGGGCGGTCAGCCAGCTCGACTGGCACAACGAGTTCGCCCGGCTCTCGCTCGACCTGCGCGCCGAACTGGAACAGGCGACCGACGAGAAGTCGCGCCGGCGCATCCTCGCCCGCCTGCGACGCGCGCTGAGACGCGAGGGCGCGGCGCAGCTGTCGTGACGGGGCGGTCTAGCCGGACTGCGCCCCGGTGATCGCGGCGCCATCCAGCAGGTAGATGGCGCCGGCATTCAGGCCGGAGCAGAGATCGTTGTCTGCAGAGACGACGATGTCGTCGACGCCGTCACCGGTGTAGTCGGTTGCGTCCCAGTGGTGGAAGGGCGCACAACGAGGGCCAAGCGAGCCGCGGCGGGCGATCTTCCGCATTCATGCCGGCATGCTACGCAGTCGGGCGTACCTGGACAAGCCAACGGGACGGGCCCTCGGGTTCGGTACCCATGGAACAGCAGGGTGAGGTTGCTGCCGCAGGTGCGGTGACCGTGCAGGCGGTCTGCTGCGTGACGCGGGCAGGGCCCCCGCGTCACCAGGCAATCGAAAGTCGCATCAGAGCCGCCGGCAGTAGCTCATGCCGGCGGTGGGCCCGAAGCCGGGCGCGTCGCCGAGGCGGAGCCAGCCGGCGGGGCACTGGTGGCCGTCATAGACGATCACGCTGCCCGACGGCGGCAGCGCGGCCTGGGCTGGCGGGACCGGCTGCGCGGGCGCTGGCGGGGAGGGCGGCACCGCGGCCGGGGTGGCGACGATGACCTGCCGGCAGACGTACTGGGACTCGTCGGGATAGAGCATCCGCCACTGGCCGCCGGCGACCCGCATCGCACGGCCGGTATAGGCGTAGCTGGCGGGGCTGGCGAAGCCGTCGCCGCGGATGTCGCAGAGCAGGGGAACGGTGCCCGGCGCCTGGCAGGCCGGGTCGTTGCCGGCGCACAGCCGGACCGGGCCGAAGCCGTAGGGGACGGGGCCGACCAGCACGGCGGCGCAGCGATAGGACTGCTGGTTGTGCGAGTACCAGATCTGCCAGTGACCGCCCGAGACCCGGATGGCGTCGCCGGTATAGGCATAGCGCGTCGGCTGTCCGGCGGCTGCGCTCTCGAGGAAGCAGCTGTAGGCCACCTCGCCGGGGCGCTGGCAGCCGGGATCGTTGCCGGCGCAGAGCCGCATGCCCGTGCCCCAGCCGCCGCCGCGCTGCACCAGCACCTGGGCGCAGGGATGGTGCTGGCCGCTGGAGGCATGGAACATCTGCCAGCGCCCGTTGTGGACGCGCAGGGCATCGCCCGTGCTGCGCCAGAGGCTCGTGTCGCCAAGGATCTGGGCGGATCCGAGGCAGGCCAGCGCCACCGTGCCCGGAAGCTGGCACCCGGGATCGTCGGCGCTGCAGACGTCGAGGCCGCCGAACCCGCCGAACCCATGGGCGCTCGCGGGCGCGGGCAGGCCGGCCAGCAGCATGAGGGCGGCGGAGGCGAATATCAGCTTCAGCAGGTCCATCATTTCCTCGCATGGGCCGTTCCGGTCCCCGGCGGGCCCCGGGGGCTCGGGTCGGCGCCGATCATCCGGCAGGGCGCGATGGAAATGCCATGGTGGCAGTGTTATCCGGTTTTCACCCGCGGCCTGCTCCTCGTCCGCGAAAGGATTGCGGCGGCCGTCCGCGATGCGGCATAGCATCCGGCGAAAAGGACCAGGGAGGAATCGCCAATGGCCAACGTGTTCGTCAGCAGCGTGATCGACGCGCCGCCGGAGGAGGTCTGGAAGGTCATCCGCGACTTCAACGGCCTGCCGTCATGGCACCCGCTGATCGCGCAGAGCCACATCGAGGACGGCAAGGCGGCGGACCAGGTGGGCTGCATCCGCAACTTCACCCTCAACGACGGCGAGCGCATCCGCGAGCGTCTGCTGACGCTGTCCGACGTCGAGTTCACCTGCACCTACGAAATCCTGGAGTCGCCGATGGGGGTGGAGAACTATGTCGCCACCCTGCGGCTGGTCCCGATCACCGACGGCGACCGCTGCTACATCGAGTGGACCGCGGAGTTCGACGCGCCGGAGGGCGAGGAGGAGGCGCTGGAAGACCACATCGGCGGCACCGTGTTCCAGGGTGGCTTCGACGCCCTGAAGAAGCGCTTTGCCGCCTGAACGGGGAGGGGGGAATGGTCGACGTGTTCAAGAGTGCGGTCATCGACGCGCCGGTCGAGAAGGTGTGGGCGCTGATCCGCGACTTCAACGGCCACGACAGGTGGCACCCGATCGTGCTCGACAGCCACATCGAGGACGGCGGCCCTTCGGACCGCGTCGGCTGCGTGCGCAGCTTCCACGTCCGCGGGGGCGCCCATATCCGCGAGGAGCTGACCGCGCTCAGCGACCAGGACTACAGCTTCAGCTACCGGATCCTCGAGGCGGAGGTGGGCCTGCTCAACTATGTCGCCCACATGAAGCTGGTGCCGATCACCGAGGACGGCCGCACCTTCCTGCAGTGGTGGTCGCGGTTCGACACCCCGCCGGGCGAGGAGGAGACGCTGAAGCGGATGGTGGAGGAGGACGTCTACCAGGCCGGCATCGACGCCATCCGCAAGGCGGTCGGCGCCGGCGCGGGCTGACGCCTCAGTGCACGACCTCGTCGCCCTGGCGCTCGGCGGCGATGAGGTCGAGCAGCACCTGTCGGTCGACGGAGAGGGCCGACATCAGCCGCCGCGTCGTCGCCTGCGACAGCGACAGCTCGCCGACCAGCCGGCTCATCGTGCGGGCGATGCCGGCGGTGCCCACCGCCGCCAGCGCCCGCTTCAGGCTCGCGCATTCCTCGTATTCCGCCACCGACGAGACGGTCGCCGCCTGCGGCAGGCCGTTGGGCCAGAGGTCGGCCTCGATCGCGCGGCGCACGGCCTCGCAGGGCTGCCAGCGGTCGCCGGTCTGGACCGCATCCGGCGGCAGGACGTCTGCGGCGAAGGGGGTGTCGAGCCCGATGCGGCGCTCGTCGAACGGCGGCACCCGGTAATCGACGCGTCCCTCGGAGTCGAACCGCCATACGGTGCCTTCGGTGGTCAGCAGCAGGGTGGGGCGGCGGCCATCCATGAGGATGAAGGCGTAGACCACGCGCACGGCCTGGCCGGCGAGGGCCCGGCGACAGGCGACGCGCGTCTTCAGCGCCTGCCATGTCGGCTGCGGCAGCCGGCGCAGGCCGCCGCCGGAATCCATCATGTAGGCGCGCCAGTCCAGGCGTCTGTCTGCCCCGCGTCTCACGCCTGTTACCTTCCCCTCATTGTGCATCGCAGTATAGACGCTCAGTGGGTGGTGGCAATTCGCAATACGAGGGACTATTGTAATTTTTGGTATCGCCTGCGGCGTGCGGCCGGAAGCCATGCTAGGGTTCTCGCGGAGTGTCTGCGATGTTGCTGGAAACCCTGACCATCCCGAAGGACCTCGAGCTGGAGCGTCTGGAGGGGCATATCGGCGACACGCTCGCCCGGCTCGGCTGTGACCGTTTCGCGTTCGTGGCACTTCGCCCGCCGGCCGGCCGCCGCCAGGATTACCTGTCGAATTACCCGCGGGAATTCAGCGCGCATTACCTGCGCGAGGACCTGAAGTCGATCGATCCGACGTTCCGTCTGGCTTTCGAGACGCTCGATCCGCTGCTGTGGAAGGATGTCGAGGCCGGCGTGAACGAGCGCGAACGCCGCGTGTTCCACGACTCCAGCGAGTTCGGCCTGCGCCGCGGCGTGACGATTCCGATCCACGGCCCCTACCGGGTGCTGTCGACGATGAGCGTCTCCAGCGACCTGTCAGACCGCGAGTTCCACGCCATGCTGCCGACGGTGATGCCGCAGCTGGAGGTGTTCGCCAAGGCGGTGCACGTCCACCTGCTGCAGCGGCAGGATTTCGGCGCGCCGGAGCCCCCGCCGCAGCTCTCCCCGCGGGAGAAGGACGTGCTCGCCTGGACCAGCGCCGGCAAGTCGGCGTGGGAGATCAGCCAGATCCTCGGCGTGTCGGAAAAGACGGTGGAGCAGCACCTGGCGAATGCGCGCCAGCGGCTCGGCGTGTTCAAGACCGTCCACGCCGTGATCAAGGCCTACATGCTGGGACTGATCGAGCCCGACCGCATCGAGCCCACCGAGGATTCGAGCCTGCTCTGGACCCGGATCAAACCTGCATCATAACAGGCTCTGCAGACTCCCGCAATAGGGGAGTTCACCGATAGCCCGCATCGCGCGATCTGACTTCCATTCTGGGCCACAGGATGGAGGCGGCGATGATAAGGGTTCTCACCCCCTACGACTACGAGGCGTACGGCGACCTGCTGGAGCAGATGTTCGCCCTTCGCTATCGCGTGTTCTACGAGCGGATGGGCTGGGACGTCTCGGTCGACAACGGCCGGGAGATCGACAAGTACGATGCGCTCAGCCCCTACTATTTCCTGGCTCTGGACGAGCGCGAGCGGGTGGTGGGGACGTGGCGGCTGCTGCCGACGACGGGTCCCTACATGCTGCCGGACGTGTTCGGCGTCCTCATGGACGGCGAGCCGGTGCCGCGGTCGGCGCGGATATGGGAATGCTCCCGATTCGCCGTGGACGACCGTGACGGGCAGCGGTCCCCGCAGGCCATCCACCGCATCACCAGCGAGCTGTTCTGCGGGCTGATCGAGTACTGCCTCGAGGTGGGGATCGAGGAGGTGATCACGGTCTATGACCTGCGGGTCGCCCGGCTGCTGCCGAGGATCGGCTGCCAGCCCACGTGGAAGACGGCCGTGAAGCGGATCGGGGTGACCGCCGCCATGGCCGGCCGCTTCGCCATCAACCACAACGTCCTCGAGTCGTGCCGCCGTCGCAACGACATCACGGGTTCGGTCCTGATCCGCGACCAGGTTCCGGCCATCGCAGCGGAGTAGCAAGCATGGATACCTCGACCTTCGACAATCCCCTGGAGAGCCTCATCGCCGAGGACCAGGCGCCCAGCAAGGAAGCGGCGGCCGTGCAGCACTGCCTGGTCTACCTGTCCGGGGAGCTCCGCAAGCTCGGCCTCGGCCAGGCGGCCAAGCTGGTGGACGACGCCGTGCGGCAGGTCAACGACGTGCAGCGGTTCTGCGAGGCCGAGCGCAGCTATCACGAGGGGCTCCCCGCCGCCCGTGCCCGCGCCCAGGGCCAGCCGGACCTGCGCACCGCCTACATGATGCCCGGAGAGTGAGGCGATGGCGCTCACCTCCCTCCACGACGACGTCGCCGTCGAGGCGGCAGGACGACGGGCCGGGGGCCCGGCGGCGCCTGTCGCCCCGCCGGCCGTCGACGGACACTGGCTGCTCGGCGTCCTGCCGATGATGCGGTCGGACCCGCTCGGCTTCTTCGCCGGGCTGGCCAACACGCACGGTGGCGTCGTGCGCCTCAACCTTGCCGGACACAAGGCGCTGATGCTCACCGACCCGCGCGCGATCCGGCACGTGATGCAGGACAACTACCGCAACTACCGCAAGTCCAAGTTCTACGGGCCGCTGAAGCCGATGCTCGGCGGCGGCATCTTCATGGCCGAAGGCGACCGCTGGCTCACCCAGCGCCGGGTGGCGAACCCGGCGTTCCAGGGCTGCCGCATGCCGGCGCTGCTGGATGCGATGGTCGCCGGCACCCGCGACATGCTGGACCGCTGGGAGCAGGCGGGCAGCCTCTCGATCGACCTCGCGCCGGAGATGACGCGCGTCACCCTCGACATCATCCTGCGCTCGCTCCTCGGCTACCGGATGGACGACGAGTACGAGGCGCTGTACCGGGCGCTCGCCACGCTTCTGGCCGACGCGGAGAAGCGGGCGTGGTCGTTCTTCTCGCTGCCGACCTGGGTGCCGACGAAGCGCAACCGCGAATGCGCGGCTGCCCACGCCGCGATCGCCGATCTGGTGGAGAAGGTGATCGCCAGCCGGCGCATGTCCGGCGAGCGGCGCGAGGACCTGCTCGACGCCTTCATCCAGGCCTATTCCGACCCGGCCGCCGGCGGATTCCAGCCGTCGATCCTGGTGGACGAGGTGCGCTCGTTCATCCTCGCCGGGCACGAGACCACGGCCAACGCGCTCTGCTGGCTGTGGCTGGAGCTCAGCCGGCATCCGGAGGTGCTGGCGCGGTGCACGGCCGAGATCGACCGCGAGCTCGGCGGGGAGGCGCCGACGCTGACCACCGTGCAGAAGCTGACCTACTGCCGGGCGGTCCTCGACGAGACGCTGCGGGTGCATCCGACCGTCTGGACCGTCTCCCGCCAGGCCAACGCGGCGGACCGGATCGGCGACCTTGCCATTGCCCGGGACCAGACCGTGATCCTCAGCCCCTACGCCGTGCACCATCGCAAGGCGCTGTGGGGCGACCCGGAGCGGTTCCGGCCGGAGCGCTTCCTCGAGCCGACCCACGACCCCTTCGCCTACATCCCCTTCATCAAGGGGCCGCGGAGCTGCCTCGGCTCGCGCTTTTCGCTGTTCGAGGCGCTCGTGGTGATGGCGATGACGCTGCAGCGGTTCACGGTGCAGGTCGTGGACCCGGACTCGGTGAAGCCGCTGCCGATGATCACCCTGCGGCCGGATGGGCCGGTGATGGGGCGCGTGCGGCCGCGCGAGGTGCGCGCCGCCGCCTGAGACGGGACTTGCCGCGGGCCTCCCCGCGGCCTGGCCGAAGCGCCTGCGGGTTCCCACCCCCCGGAGACCCCGCGCTTCGGCCGCCTTTTTTCTGCTGCCGGGAACGCCCGCGCCGCGGGCTCAGGCGGTGATGGCCGGGGCGTTGCCCTGCCGCGCCACCAGCGCCAGCAGCCGCGTTCCGATGGCCTCCATCAGCACGGCGTGCCCGCGGGTGACGATGTCGTTCATCGACGGCGTCTCGGGGAACATCGCCTTCGCCCGCGCGACGACGTCGTGCCGGGTGGGGAGCTGCGGCAGGTTCAGGCCGGCGATCACGTCCGCCGCCCGGTGCTGGGCGTCGGCGAGGCACGCCGCAAGCTCGGCCCGCAGCGGCCCGTTGCAGGCGGCCTGGGCGGCGGCGACGATGCGGTCGAGGTTGAAGCTGGCCGCGAGCTGCGCGGCCGCCTTCTCGATCACCCGCGCGCCCAGCCGGCGCTCATTGCGCCGCACGGCCTGCGGCGGTGACTTCAGGTCCCACACCAGGCCCAGCCACGACAGCGCCTTCAGGATGTAGAAGGTGAGGTCGATCTCCCACCAGCGGAAACCCTGGCGGACGCTCGACTGGTAGGCGTGGTGGTTATTGTGCCAGCCCTCGCCCATGGTCAGCAGCGCGAGCAGCCAGTTGTTGCGGGAATCGTCGCCGGTGACGTAGCGCCGCCGCCCGATCACATGGGCGAGCGAGTTGATGGAGAAGGTCGCGTGATAGACGGCGACCGTGCTCCAGAAGAAGCCGACGACGAGGCCGGGCCAGCCGGCCACCAGGAAGCAGATTGCCGCGAGCCCGATGGCGGGCAGCAGCGCATGGCGGTGCAGCCAGCGCAGTTCGGGATAGCGGGCCAGATCCGCGACCTTGCTCATGTCCGTGCCGACGTTCCTCCGGTCGAACAGCCAGCCGACGTGGGCGTAGAGGAAGCCGCTCCGCCCCGGCGAGTGCACGTCGGCCTCGGTGTCGGAGTTCTGGTGGTGCTGCCGGTGCCTGGCGGCCCACCAGAGCACGCTCTTCTGCGCCGTGGTCTGCGCCAGCACCGCGAGCACGAACTGGAAGGCGCGGCCGGTGTCGTAGGCGCGGTGCGAGAAGTAGCGGTGATAGCCGGCGCCGATGGCGAAGATGCGCAGCCAGAACAGGCCGATGCCGAGGGCTGCAGCCTCCCAGGTGACACCGGTCCAGATGGCGCCGAGGCATGCGACGTGCACGAGGATGAACGGAATGGCGCCAACGTAGGAGATATCCTTGCCGGACGCGGCGGGCGGAGCAGAAACCTGATTCACGGAGAGACCTTTTCTGACTGCTGCATCGCATGCAGTGCAGTCGTTGCGATGCCCAACAATATGCGCCTTTCTGCGCCAATAACAATTGATGGCGCGCAAAGGTCCCGGGTCTGCGATCACGCCCGGGGCGGCCGCTCCTCCCGCTCCGGTGCCCCGGCCGGCCGCTCGCGTCCCGCCAGGTGCTGCCAGGTGACGACGCCGGCGCCGATCAGGACGCCGGCAAGGTCCGTCACCAGGCCGCCCTCGATCATCAGCAGGGCGCCGCACAGGGTCGCCACCCGCAGCACCGGCGACAGGGCGCCGAACAGCCATCCCTGGACCGCGGCCGCCAGGAGCCACACCCCGATGCAGGCGGTGACCGTCACCTGGATCACGGTGGTCCAGTGGCCTTCCATAAGCAGCGCCGGGCTGTAGAAGAAGCAGAACGGCACGAGGAAGGCCGCGAGGCCGAACCGGAAGGCGGTAACCGAGGTCCGCATCGGGTCGGCGCCGGAGATCCCGGCCCCGGCGTAGGCTGCCAGCGCCACCGGCGGCGTGATCGCGGAGATCACCGCGAAGTAGAAGATGAAGAAGTGGGCGACCAGCGGCTGGATCCCGAGCTGCTGCAGCCCCGGCGCGACCACCGAGGCGCCGATCGCATAGGCCGCGGTCGTCGGCATGCCCATGCCGAGGATGATCACGATCACCATCGCGAACACCAGCGCGAGGAGCTGGCTGGTCTCGGCGAGGCCGAGCAGGACGTTGGAGAAGCGGGTGCCGACGCCGGTCAGCGCGATCACGCCGACGATGATGCCGGCGGCGGCGCAGACCGCGATGATCTGGAGGGACATCCGCGCCGAGAGGTCGAGCGCGTGGAGCACGCGGCGCCAGCCCATGCCCAGCACCGCAACCGCGAGCAGCAGCGCCAGCACCACGTTGATCAGGAGCGGCAGCGTCAGCCAGCCCGGTGCGCCACCCTCCGCGTCCGGAGCGCCCAGCACCAGCCCCTGCCGCTCGGCGATCCACAGCCCGGCCAGGATCGCGCCGAGCGCCAGGTAGTAGCGGATGTAGTGCCGCGGCGAGCAGACCAGCATCGACGCGAGCAGCGCGTTGGTGCCGGCGCGGATGACGGTGAAGCCGCCATAGAGCGCCGCGATCAGCACCGCGATCGGCACGAACTTGTAGGACTGCAGCGCGATCGCCCGGCGCGACGGCAGCATGTCGCGCGGCACCCCTTGCAGCCCCGTGCGCCGCGCCTCGAAGTCGACCATGAACAGGACCGACAGGAAGTACAGCACCGCCGGGATGATCGCGGCGACGGCGAGCTCGGGGTAGGGAATGCCGGTGATCTCCGCCATGATGAAGGCGCCGGCGCCCATCACCGGCGGCATCAGCTGGCCGCCCGTGGATGCGGTTGCCTCGATCGCGCCGGCTGACCGCGGGTGATAGCCGACGCGGCGCATCATCGGGATGGTGAAGCTGCCCGTGGCGACGACATTGCCGGCGGAGGTGCCGTTGATCATGCCCATCAGCCCGGACGCGAACACGGCGACCTTGGCCGGCCCGCCGCGGGCGCTGCCGGCGAAGGCGTAGGCGAAGTTCACGAAATACTCGCCGACCCGCGACACCTGCAGGAAGGCGGCGAAGATGATGAACAGGATGATGTAGGTCGACGAGACCGCCGTGGTCGGGCCCAGGATGCCGCGGTCGGTGTAGAGGTAGGTGATGCTGCGTCCGAACTCGTAGCCGCCGTGGTAGAGGAAGCCCGGCAGCCACGGCCCGAGGAAGGCGTAGGCGACGAAGGCGCCGGCGATGATGACCAGCGGCAGCCCCGCCACCCGGCGGGTCAGCTCCAGGATCAGCGCAATGCCCACGGTTGCGGCGAAGACGTTGCCTTCCGAGCGGAACGGCATGCCCGCCCGCATCCGCAGATTGTCCGCGTCCAGGTTGAACAGGATGTATCCGGAACTTGCGACCGCCGCAGCTGCCAGCAGCCAGTCGCTCCAGTGCGTCCGTTCCGCGCTGCCCCGGAACAGCCAGCTGCAGAGGATGGCGACGGCCGCGCCCGCGCCCAGCGGCCAGCCGTACCAGGCGAACACCCACTCCGGCGGCAGCGGCTCGCCGGTCACGATCCGGAAGCCGTAGGCGAGGGCGACGCAGGCCACCGCCCAGCCGACGCCGATCGCCCCGAGCGCCAGCAGCGCGAGCTCCAGCGGCCGCGGTCGCACGGGCGGGGCCCCGTCGAGCCGCGCGGCCGCGAACAACAGGAAGCCGAGGACCAGCGCGCCCAGCACGTGCACCAGCCGGAACGTCCACGTCTCGATCGGGTAGAGGTTGAGGACGATCAGGTGGAAAAGTGTGTAGGCGACAGCCGCGACCTGAATGAGGCGGGCCTCTCCGCCCTCATGCTGGCGCTGGTTGGATGCGACCGGTTCGGTGTCAGCCGTCTCGACCCGAACCGGGCCGCCGGGCTCGGCCGTGGCCATGGCCGGTCAGCTCCGGCGCGCGGGGATGACGGGGCGGAGCGGGGCGGGCGGTCGCTCCGCTCCCCCCCGCCGCATTGCGCCAGCCGCCCCGGCCGGGGACTGTTCGGCAGCTGGCCCGGTCATCCTTCCAGGTCGTCCGGGATGTCGTACCCGTTTTCCTCGAACCAGCGCACCGCGCCCGGGTGCCAGGGCAGGAAGCTGTTGTGGATGTAGTTCTCGGGCAGCGTCTCCGAGGCGGCGCTGTGGATCTGCACCATCCGCGCGTTGTCCTCCATGACGATGCGCGTGACCTCGTAGACCAGCGACTCCGGCACGGACGCGTTCGCGATCGCGAAGTTCCACATCGAGACGGAGAGCAGGTCCTCATCCGTGCTCTGGTAGGTATCCGCCGGCACGGTGAAGGCGGAGAGGGACGGGAAGGCCTCCAGCAGCGCGGCCTGCTCCTCCGCGGTGAAGGCGAAGATGTTCACCGGCACCTGGGCCTCGAGCTGGCTGAAGGCGGGGAAGGGGATGCCGGCGGCGAAGCCGAAGGCGTCCAGCAGCCCGTCCTGTACCTGCCCGGCCTGGTCGTCGGCGCCGCCATACTGGATCTCGGCCTCGATGCCGAGCGCCTCCAGGATCTGCGGGAGGTAGGTGCCGGGCGTGCCGCCCGCGGGCCCGACGCCGACGGTCCTGCCCCGCAGGTCGTCGACGCTGTCGATGCCGGAGCTTTCCAGCGCGATGAACATGAACGAGGTCTGGTACATCGGGAAGACGGCGCGCAACTGGTCCATCTTCACCCCGGGCGCCAGCGGGCTGTTGCCGGTCCAGGCATCGTAGACGGGGCCCATGGTCACCATGCCGAACTCGACGTCGCCGGTCTGCACCAGGGCCGCGTTCTGGACCGGGCCGTCGGTGACCTCTCCGCCGGCGCTGAGGCCCAGGGTCTCGCCCACCAGGTTCGCCCAGCCGTTGCCGTAGACGAAATAGGTGCCGCCCTGGCTGGCGGTGGCGACGGAGATGGCGTCGGGCCATCCCGTACGGTCGATCTCCTGGGCCGCTGCTGCCGTGGCGCAGATCGCCAGCCCCAGGGCGCCGACCGTGATGCGTGGTGCCTGGTACATGCTCGCTCTCCCTGTGGTTCTTCTCTTCCCCGTTGAGATGCCCCCGGGGTTGCGCTCGTACTATACAGGCTCGGTCGCCCTCGGCCATGCCCCTGACGCCCCTGACCCGGTTCCGGCGCGCGCGGCCGCGGGCGGCGCTTGCCCGGCGGCGGCGCTTGGGCTTAAGGAAGCGGGGCACGGGACGAGGGGTTCCGGCGACGGCGCCGCCACCTTCGGCCGCGCGCTCGTCTTCATCCGCGACATGGTCGGTCCCCGGCGGTTGACTGATGCCTGACATTGCCCTGGTGGTCGTGGCCGTCGCGCTGCTCCTGCTGCTCGTGGCCGTGCTGCAGCCGCTCGCGATCCGGCTGACGCTGCCGCACACCGTGCTGCTGGCGGTGTGCGGGCTCGCCATCGGCGCGCTCATCGTTGCCGGGCAGGCGACTTCCCTGCAGGGGCTGACTGCCGACATGCTGCGGGCGATGGGCGAGATTGCCCTGCCGTCCGAGGCGCTGACCCACCTGTTCCTGCCGACGCTGCTGTTCGAGGCCGGGCTCGCGCTCAACGTCCGCCGCGTGCTCGACGACTTCTGGGCGATCTTCGTGCTGGCGGTGGTGGCGGTGGTGGTGACGACGCTCGCCATCGGCTTCAGCCTCGGCATGGTCTCGGAGCTGACGCTGGCGGTCTGCCTGCTGATCGGCGCGATCGTGGCGACGACCGACCCCTCCGCCGTGGTCGGCCTGTTCCGCGACGTCGGCGCGCCGCGGCGCCTTGGCATCCTGATCGACGGTGAGAGCCTGCTGAACGACGCGGCCGCCATCGCGCTGTTCGTGATCTTCCTCGGCCTCAGCCTCGATCCCGGGGAACAGGCCGACTGGCTGATGATCGCGGCGACCTTCGGCACCGATCTGGTGGGCGGGGCCCTGATGGGGGCGGGCATGGCATGGCTCGCCTGCCTGATCCTGCCCCGGCTCTATGGCCTGCCGCTCGCCGAGATCACGGTGACCGTCGCGCTCGCCTACCTCACCTACGCGGTGGCGGAGCGCACCTTCGGCGTGTCGGGCGTGGTGGCGGTGGTCTCGGCGTCGATGTTCATCAGCTCCTACGGCCGCACCCGCATCGACCCCGCGACCTGGACCACGCTGGTCGACGTGTGGCAGCAGCTCGGCTACTGGGCGAGCGGCCTCATCTTCCTGCTGGCCGCCATGGCCATGCCGCGGCTGGTCCACACCTTCGAATGGGACTACGTGCTGCTGCTGGCGGTGATGATCGTTGCGGCCTTCGCGGCGCGGGCGGCCGTGCTGGCGGTGTTCTTCCCGATGATCGCGCGGTTCCGGCTGGGGCAGCGGCTCAGCCGGCCCTACATGATCGCGATCTGGTGGGGCGGCGTGCGCGGGGCGCTGACGCTGGCGCTGGCGCTTGCGGTCACCGAGCACCCGGCCATCGGCGACGATGTCGGCGCCACCGTGGCCACGCTCGCTACCGGCTTCGTGCTGTTCACCCTGTTCGTCAACGCGACCACGCTGCCGATGGTGATCCGCTGGCTGGGACTGACGAGGCTCTCGGCCGCCGACAGGCTGGTGCGCGTGCGCGCGATTGACCTTGCGCTGAACCAGGTCCAGCGAGACCTGCGCTCCACTGGTCAGCGCTACAACATCGAGAGCGCGGTGGTGCAGGCGGCCTGCGACGACCTCGACGTCCGCCGCGACCAGCTCGAGGGCGACCCCGCCGGCCTCGCGGGCCTTTCCCTCGACGACCGGATCTACATCGGGCTCACGGCGCTGGCGGCACAGGAGCAGCTCCTCTACCAGGACATGTTCGCCAAGCGGATCATGTCCCGCCACACCAACCGCGCGCTGATCGCCTTCTCCGGACGCCTTGCCGACGCGGTCAAGACCCGGCGCCTCGCCGGATACGAGGCGACGGTGCAGCGGCCGATGCTGTTCTCGCCGGGGACCCGCATCGCGATCTGGGTCAACCGGCGGCTGCGCGTCGGCCGCCTGCTGTCGCGGGTGCTGGCGGACCGCTACGAAACGCTGCTCACCATGCGGGTCGCGGTGCGCGATCTGATGACCTTCGCCGGCTCGCGGCTTGCCGCCCTGATCGGGCCGGAGGCGGCGGAGCAGCTCGAGACGGTGCTGACCGCCCGCCAGAAGCGCATCGCCACCGGCCTCCATGCGCTCGAGCTGCAGTATCCGGAGTACACCGGCAAGCTGAAGGCGCTGCAGATGCACCGCATCGCGCTGCGGCTGGAGGATGCCGCCTACCGGTCGCTCCATGCGGATTCGATGATCAGCCAGGACGTGTTCAACGCGCTGACCCGCGACTGGCGGGTGCGCTGGGCACGCTCGGAACGGCGGCCGAGCCTGGACGTGTCGGCGCGGATGGAGGACCTGATCCTG
>ERZ777003.2206-NODE-2206-length-24003-cov-15.314682_pt1 | contig 24003 bp, 17 predicted proteins | sample MGYA00374956_ERZ777003 | MGnify/ENA primary metagenome ERZ777003 (study PRJEB29302, sample SAMN06268252) | bioreactor metagenome | isolation source: Joint BioEnergy Institute, California, USA | place: USA:Joint BioEnergy Institute, California, USA | collected... | reverse complement strand
GAGCCGGTACGGCAGGCGCGGGTGCATCGGCGCGCGCCACTCCGGCCGCTGGGCCAGCAGCGCCAGCAGCTCCGGCGCATCCGCGCCGTACACGCCGAACGGCTCCTCGACCGGCGTGTCGAGCCAGCCGTGCAGCCGGAGCGTGGCCGTGGTGCAGGGCCGCGCCTCGAGCCCGCCGACCTCCGCCGCCCGGCTGACGGTGTGCTCGGCCATGTGGCGGTAGGTCGTCCACTTGCCGCCGGTGATCGTCACCAGCCCCGACGGCGAGACGACCAGCGTGTGGTCGCGCGAGAGCGCCGCCGTGCTGGCGATACCGGAGGCCTTCACCAGCGGGCGCAGCCCGGCGTACACGCTGAGCACGTCGTCGCGCGTCGGGTCCTTGGAGAGGTAGCGCGCGGCGTGGCTGATGAGGAACTCGATCTCGTCCGGCAGCGCCCGCGGCTCGATCTCCGCCTGCGGCACCGGCGTGTCGGTCGTGCCCACCACAACCTTGTTGTGCCAGGGGACGGCGAACAGCACCCGGCCGTCGTCGGTCCTGGGGATCATGATGGCGTGGTCGCTGGGCAGGAACGAGCGGTCGAGCACGATGTGGACGCCCTGGCTGGGCGCGAGCATGGGCTGCGCCTCGGGGTCGTCCATCTGCCGCAGCCCGTCGGCGTAGACGCCGGTGGCGTTGACTACCACGCGCGCGCTGAAGCGCAGCTCCTCGCCGGTCTCGGCGTCCCGCGCGACGACGCCGCTGACGCGCCCGTTGCTCTTCTCCAGCGCGACGACCGGGGCGTAGTTGAGCGCCGTGCCGCCGAGGTCCAGGAAGGTGCGCAGCAGCGCGACGGCCATGCGCGTGTCGTCGAACTGGCCGTCGAAGTAGACGACGCCGCCCTTCAGCCCCTCCGGCTCGAGCGTCGGCGCCAGGCGCAGGGCCTCGCGCTTGCCGACCAGGCGCGAGAAGCCGAGGCCCAGGCGCCCGGCGAGGACGCTGTAGAGCAGCAGGCCCGAGCCGTAGAACGGCTGGTCCCACCAGCGGTAGGCCGGCACGACGAAGGCCAGCGATCCGACGAGGTGCGGCGCGATGCGGCGCATGATGCCGCGCTCGCGCAGGGCGCCGTACACCAGGCCGATGTTGCCCTGCGCCAGGTAGCGCACGCCGCCGTGGACCAGCTTGGTGCTGCGGCTGCTCGTGCCCTTCGCGAAGTCGGCCGCCTCGAGCAGCAGCGCGCGGTAGCCGCGGGCCGCGGCGTCCACCGCCGCGCCCAGCCCGGTCGCGCCGCCGCCGATGATGATCATGTCCCAGACCCCGCCGTCGCGGGCGCGGGCCAGCAGGTCGTCACGTTTCACGGGAATATCCTTCTTCAGCACGAACTCGAACGGTGTGGCGGCCTCGGCGCCTCTGCGCGGCCGGGGCCGCTTCTATTCTACCGCTTCCCGCGGCAGCGGCTCGCTGTGGGCGAAGGGGGCCGTGCGCGCTCCAGCCTCACGCCCTGCCGAGCCGCTCCGGCCACCAGGCCGCCACCTCCAGCTCGCGGGCGAAGTGGAGCAGCGGGCGCGTGTCCGGCAGCGCCAGGCCGATCTGCGCCGTCATGGTGTTGCGCTCGACCTCGGCCTCGGCCGGCTGGAGCGGCCAGGGCCGGTGGTGGATGTCGGCGCGCCAGAGCTGGCCGGCGCGGTTGGCGGCGTACAGGCAGTAGCGCTCGGTGAGCCAGGTCTCCAGCGAGCCGGGCGCGGCGCGGAAGGCCGGGCCGGTGGGGCGGTAGCGGGCGGCGAAGGCGGCCGGCGGCGCGCCTCGCTCGGTGCGCTCGCTGGAGTAGTGCACCGTGTCGCCCAGCGTGCGCGCCGCCATGCGCGCGTGGCGGTAGTTGAGGTGGAACACCGCGCGCGCCATCTCGACCGCCGGGCGGCTCGCGGCGTCCAGGCTGAAGAACCAGACCCCCGGCTTGCCCCCGGCGGTCACGTAGGTGCGGACGTTCAGCTCGGGGAAGGCCGAGACGCCGGGGAGCGCCGGGACCATCCGCGGGCGCACGCCGGCCATGCGGAACGGCACCACGCCGAGCCACGCCTGCCCCTCGAAGGTGTCGAGCTCCAGCCCGGGCGGGATGTAGGGCCGCAGCGCCTCCGCGGGCACCGGCCAGTGCATGAACAGCAGGTCCAGCCAGCGCATCGCCATGATCCACGGCCGCGCCGGTAGCGGCCAGGGGCGGTGATCGGTTATGTCAAATCTTATCGCGCTCATGAATTCGTGTGTTATCGCGCGCCGCTGTGGCGCTCCGCCGCACGCTGACGCATTCTACCGCACATGCGCCCGGCGCGCTGAGGGGCGCCAGCGCTAATGTGGCGCTAATGCTTCTCTAATGACGCTCTAACGAAAGCTGGGTTATACCAGTGTGCGGAGCGGGCTTCGTGCGCCGCGGCAGAGCCGCGGCGCGCGCTCCAGACTGTGGTCGAAAGCAACACACTGACGGAGGCTGTGCTATGCGGCGCTACCTAGCGCTTATGGGCGCGACAGTCGCCCTCCTGCTCGGCCTCGCCCTCCCGGCGAAGGCCCTGGCGCAGCAGGCGCCATCCCCGAGCGACGAGTCGGGGCTGCTCCTGTTCACAGACTTCCCCTCGAGGGTGATCGGTGTCGGCGAGACGATCACCATGAACCTCAAGCTGCGCGGCAACGGCTCGCCGCAGATCGTCGACCTGGCCACGCAGGGCGTTCCGGAGGACTGGTCGGTGACCTTCCGCGGCGACGGGCGCATCGTGCACTCGGTGTTCGTCATGCCGGGGACCGACGCCACGGTGTCGCTGCGGGTCGAGCCGCCGGCGAACGTGCCCTCCGGCGACTACCGCTTCACCGTCCTGGCGCGCGCGGGCAGCGTGCAGGCCCAGCTGCCGATCTCCCTGACGGTGCAGGACCGCGTGCCGCCGCGGCTGACGCTCACGTCGGAGCTGCCGACGCTGCGCGGGCAGCCGGGGACGACCTTCCGCTTCAATGTGACGCTCAAGAACGAGGGCGACGACGACACGGACGTCCAGCTGGCGGCGACGCCGCCGAACGGCTTCTTCGTGACGTTCCGCCTCAGCGGCCAGGAGGTGACCAGCGTGCCGCTGCCGGCCGGCGAGTCGAAGACGGTGAGCGTCGAGGCCCAGGCGAGCGATGAAGTGCAGGCTGGCACCTACCCGTTCAGCGTGCAGGCGAACAGCGAGGCGAGCAACGCGGAGATCCGGCTGGCGGCCGAGGTGGTCGGCCGGCCTGACCTGGCGCTGGCTGCGCCCGACGGGCGGCTCTCGGGCGAGGCGACGATCGGCTCGGAGACGCCCATCAAGCTGCAGCTGCGCAACAACGGGACCGCGCCGGTGCGCGGGATCGAGCTGACCTCGAGCGCGCCCACCGGCTGGTCGGTCGAGTTCTCGCCGTCGTCGGTCGAGGAGCTGGCGCCCGGCCAGCAGATCGATGTGACCGCCAACCTGCGGCCGGCGGAGCGGGCGGTGGCCGGCGACTACGTCGTCACCTTCACGGCGCGCCCGGCCGAAGGCGCGTCCAAGTCGGTCGAGTTCCGCGTGACCGCGGTCACCTCGACGCTGTGGGGCGTCGTGGGCATCGGGCTGATCGCTGCAGCAGTTGTGGTGGTGGCGCTGGCGGTGGCGCGCTTCGGCAGGAGGTGACCTATGAGCGCTGCCGTCATCGAGACGCGCGACCTGACCAAGCGCTACGGTGACTTCGTGGCCGTCGACGCGCTCAACCTGACGGTGCGCGAGGGGCAGGTGTTCGGTCTGCTCGGGCCGAACGGCGCCGGGAAGACCACCACGATCCTGATGCTGCTCGGCCTGACCGAGCCGAGCTCCGGCGAGGTGCGGGTGCTGGGCCTCGACCCCACCCGCCAGCCGCTGAGCGTCAAGGCGCGCGTCGGCTATCTGCCCGACCAGATCGGGTTCTACGACGACCTCACCGCGCGCGAGAACCTCGGCTACATCGCGCGGCTGAACGGCCTGCCGCGCGCCGAGGCCCAGCAGCGGATCGATGCGGCGCTGGCGCGCATGGAGCTCTCCGAGGTGGCCGACCGGCCGGTGGGGACCTACTCGCGCGGTATGCGCCAGCGGCTGGGTCTGGCCGAGCTGCTGATCAAGCAGCCGCGGATCATCATCATGGACGAGCCGACGCTGGGGCTGGACCCCGAGGCGGCGCGGCGCTTCCTGGAGCTGATCCGCGAGCTGAAGGACGAGGGGATCACCATCCTGCTCTCCTCGCACCTGCTGCACCAAGTGCAGACGGTGTGCGACCGCGTCGGGCTGTTCTACAAGAGCCGGCTGGTGCTGGAGGGCTCGGTGCCCGAGCTGGCGCAGCGGGTGCTGGGCGGCGCCTACCGCATCGAGCTGCGCGCCGACGGGCCGGCCGACACGCTCACGGAGGCGCTGCGCAAGGTGCCGGGCGTGTCGGCGGTGCGCCAGGAGGCCGGCGCGCGCTTCGTCGTCGAGGCCACGTCCGACCTGCGGGCCGAGGCGGCCGCGGCGGTGGTGACGGCCGGCGGGCGGCTGACCGAGCTGGAGCTCGACGAGCCCGACCTCGACGAGATCTACGCGCGTTACTTCGAGGGGGTGCAGCATGCTGCAGCGAACTGAGCAACTCACCACCAGCGCCCGGGCAGCCCAGCCGCAGCGCGTCCGCGAGGGGTCGCCGTGGACCGGCCTGTGGGCGGTGGTGGCCAAGGACATGGCCGACCACCTGACGAGCGTGCGCATGCGCATCCTGGAGGCGCTGATCGTCCTGACGGCGCTCGGCACGGTGTACGGCGCCTCCGAGGGCCTGCGCGAGACTGTCAGCCAGGACCGGTTCCTGTTCCTGCGGCTGTTCACCACCGGGCAGGAGCCGCTGCCGGCGTTCGTCGGCTTCCTGACCTTCCTGGTGCCGCTGATCGCGATCGCGCTGGCGTTCGACGCGGTCAACGGCGAGTTCAGCCGGCGCACGATGGCGCGGGTGCTGGCGCAGCCGATCTACCGCGACGCGCTGCTGCTCGGCAAGTTCCTGGCCGGGCTGTTCACCCTGGCGCTGGTGCTCGCGGCGATCTGGCTGCTGATCTTCGGCATGGGCATCCTGCGGCTGGGGGTGCCGCCGGGCGGCGAGGAGACAGCGCGCGCCCTGGTGTTCCTGCTCGCCACGCTCTTCTTCGGCGGGATCTGGCTGGGGGTGGCGCTGCTGTTCTCGACCGTGTTCCGCCAGCCGGCGACCGCGGCGCTGGCCTCGATCGCGGTCTGGCTGTTCTTCATGGTCTTCTGGAGCATCATCGCCAGCACGCTGGCGCAGGCGATCAGCCCGACGGAGCGCGGCACGCTGAACGAGGTGCTGGCGCAGGTGCAGACCGCGCAGACGCTGGCGCGTATCTCGCCCAACACCCTGTACGTCGAGGCGACGCTCGGGCTGCTGAACCCCAGCACGCGCGCGTTCGGGCTGGTGCTGCCCTGGCAGCTCGAGGGGGCGCTGCTCGGCGCGCCGCTCTCGCTCGGGCAGAGCCTGCTGCTGATCTGGCCGCAGCTCACCGCCATGGTCGCGGCGACGATCCTGCTGTTCGCGCTCTGCTACGTCCTGTTCCAGCGCCAGGAGATCCGGGCGTAGGCGAGGGGCAAGGTCCCATCCCTTCCTTCAGCCGCTCGGCGCCGGCTCCGCCGGTACCGGGCGGCTGAGTGTTTGTGGGGGGCCTGCGCTCCGGGCAGGCGGGCTCGAAGCGCCGCTAGGGCTGCAGGTCGCGCGAGGCGAGCAGCCTGGCGGGCACCTGCAGCGCCCCGCTCTGGGCGTCGATGAGGCCGTTGTCCTCGTCCTCGATGCTCACCGCCTGCGTGTAGACGTCGCCGGCGATCGGGCGCCGGCGCATCTCGCGCTTGAAGCTGCGGATCAGCCCCGCCTTGGCGCGCGCCTCCTCCGGGCCGCCGTACGCCGAGAAGCCGAAGCCGCCCCACTCGCTCACCACCAGCGGCACCTGGCCTTGGTAGAAGAACGGATCGCCCACCACCAGCGGGAACGCCGCGACGCCCCGCAGGTCGCCGGTCACCAGCCGGCCCAGCGCCTGCCGCCAGCGGTCGAGGTCCGGCGTGTAGAGGTGGGCCGTCAGCAGGTGCGACTCGAGCCGCCCCTCGGTCGAGACGTGGTGCCAGCCGTCGTTGTCCACCACCAGCAGCTGCGGGTGGTTCAGGCGCATGTAGCCGTAGACCCCGGAGATGTAGGCGCGCGTCTCCGCGTTCTCCGCGATGTCCTGCGCGCCCCAGTCCTCGTTGTACAGGCTCCAGATCACCACCGAGGGGTGCGAGCCGACGAACACCAGCATGCGCCTCAGCTCGGCCCAGTGGTTGTCGCGGCTGCGCTGGCTGGAGCTGTGCGGGCTGGGCACCTCGACCCACAGCAGCATCCCGATCTCGTCCGCCAGGTCGTAGATCCGCGGGTCGATCCCGGCGATGTGGATGCGCACCAGGTTGCAGCCGAGCTCCTTCATGGCGAACATGTGCCGCCGCATCTCCTCGTAGGTCGCGGTGCCAGGCTGGTAGAGGATGCCGTCGAGGTAGGTCGGGCGGCTGTTGAGGTACACGTAGCGCCCGCGCGCCTCGATCTGGCGCAGGCCGAAGTGGGTCTCGATCTGCGCCACGCAGCCGTCCGGGCCGGCGAGCTGGGCGACGAGGTGCAGCAGCTCCGGCGACTCCGGCGACCAGAGCTCGGCCCCCGGAAGCTCGAGCGCCACCCGCTGGCGCTGCTCGCCCGCCCGCAGCGGCAGCCGGAAGTCGCCCACCGCCAGCGGCCTGTCGCTGCCGCGCGGGGTGACGACGACGTGCAACGTGTACTCGCCGGGGTCGTGGACGCGGGCGGTGAAGGTGAACTCCACCATGCGGTTCTCGACCGTGCTGATCACGTCGAGGCGCGAGCGGAGCCGGTTGCGCAGAACCGGCTCCAGCCAGACGCTGCGCACCGGGCCGCTGATCGTCTGGTACCAGATGCCGCCGCGCTTGAAGACCCGCGACTCCTGCTTGCCGCGCGGGATCTCCTCATCCAGCGAGTCGCACACCCGCACGGTCAGGCGGTTCACCGGCCGCAGGAGCTCGGGCGGCAGCTCGTAGCTGAACGAGGTGTACTCACCGACGTGGACCTCCTCGCCCTCGATCGTCTCCAGCAGGCGGCCGTTGAGCCACACGCGGGTCTCGTAGCCGCAGGCGCCGAAGGTCAGCTGCACGAGCCGGTCCGGCTCCTCCAGCCAGCCCGGCAGCACGGTGAACTCGCGCTCGTACCAGGCGATGACCGGGCGGTCGTGATGCGCCGCCTCGCGGTGCGCGTCCTTGGCGCCCTCGATGTACGCCTCGATCGTCCCCGGCCACTCGGCCGTCGCCAGGTAGTCGTGGCCGTGCTGCCAGCCCTCGGCGAGCCCGCGGTTCTCGAGGTCGAGCGCGAACCGCCAGGCGCCGTCGAGCAGCGCGAACTCGTGCGGGCGCACGACCGACCGCGGCAGCGGGTTGAGGTGCGCGGCGACCGCGCGCGAGTCCTCGCGATCTCTGGTGAACCCGTGTTCGATGTTCGTCATGGCGCTGCCCGTGCCCGCGGCTCCGCCGCTTCTCTGGCCGCTCTGCGGCGTGTTGGGGTCGGAGAGGTGCAACCTCCTCCAACCGCTCTTCTTCTGTCGCTCTGAGGAAGGAAAGCTTCCAGCGCCGCGTACGTCGCATTCGAAAGACCAACCGATGCACTCAGCGTGCCAGGGGGCCGCCGCCGGCGGCGCAAGGTGTAGTACTATTGCCCCCGAAGAGAGTGACCGCAGTGTGAGGAGGAGCGCGTGGATATCTCGATCATGATCGAAGGCCAGATGGGGCTGAACTGGCCGCGCTGGAAGCAGATCGCCGCCACAGTCGACCAGGCCGGCTTTGCGGGGCTGTTTCGGTCGGACCACTTCACCGACCCGCAGCCGCCGAACCAGGACTCGCTCGAGATGGTGATCTCGCTGGCCCACCTGGCCGAGCGCACCGAGCGCATCCACTTCGGCCCGTGCGTGGCGCCGGTCACGTTCCGCGACCCGGTGATGCTGACGCGCCAGGCGCTCGCGCTCGACGACCTGAGCGGCGGGAGGATGATCCTCGGCCTCGGCGCGGGGTGGCAGGAGCGCGAGCACCACATGTTCGGCTACCCGCTCGGCGACGTGCAGACGCGCATGGACCGCTTCGAGGAGGGGCTGAAGGTCGCCCACCTCCTGCTGCGCTCCGACGGCCCGGCGACGTTCGAGGGGCGCTTCTTCCAGCTCCGCGAGGCCGAGCTGCTGCCCCGCCCGCAGCGCCCCGGCGGGCCGCGGATCATGGTCGGCGGCAACGGCACGCGGCGCACGCTGCCCCTCGCCGCGCGCTACGCCGACATCTGGAACGGCGTGTTCCTCACTCCGGAGGGCTTCCGGGAGCGCTCGGAGCGCCTCGACGCGCTGCTGCGCGAGCAGGGCCGCGCCCCGGGCGAGGTGCGCCGCACGATGATGACCGCGGTGTTCTTCGGGCGGGATGAGGCCGAGCTCGACCGGCGGCTCAGCTGGCGCCACCAGCAGGAGCAGTTCGCCGGAAAGTCGCTCAGGGAGACCGTCGCCGCGCTGCGCGAGAGCAACAACCGCATCGTCGGCACGCCGGACGAGGTCGTCGAGCAGCTGAGCGCGTACGCCGCCGCCGGCGTCGAGGAGATCTTCCTCCAGTGGCTCGACCTGGACGACATCGACGGGCTGCGCGGCTTCGCCGAGAGCGTGCTGGAGCGCGTGCGGAAGCTCTAGCGCATCCGTTGCGGGTGTTTGCGGGAGGAATCGGCCGCCGGTGCGAAGCTCGCGTCGGCGGCCGGCTGCCCGGCGGCTTCGCTGGAAGCGCCTAGGACGCGGCCAGCTCGCGGAAGTAGTCCGCGATGCGGCGCTGGCCGTACGCCGGCGCCACCACATCCTCGGTGAACATCGCCGCCGCGAACGCCACCAGCTCGGACACGCGCGGCGCGAACGGCCGGGCGGCCGCGCTGAGCAGGCCGGCGCTCCACCGCGGGAGCGAGCGCACGCTCGGCGCCCGCCCGACGGCCTCGAAGGCCAGCTCGGCCACCCGGCGCCGCGTCAGTGTCTCTGGGCCGCCGAGCGGGATATCGCGGCTCTCCGTCTCGGCCACCGCGTCGGCGCAGCGCTCGGCCAGGTCCGCGTCGTGGATGGGGTTGGTGCGCGCGCTGCCGTCGCCGAAGATCACGCCCCGGCCGGCGCGCGCCATCTCGACCAGCGCGGCGTAGGCGGAGAAGAACGAGGTCGGCGCGAGGATCGCGTAGGACAGGCCCGAGGCCCGCACCTCCGCGGCCACGTCGGCGTGGGCCTTCATGTAGGCGAGCTGCGGGTAGCGCTCGGCGCCGAAGGCCGACACGTACACGAAGCGCCGCACGCCGGCGCGGCGGGCCTCCGCGAGCAGATTGTGGTTGCCGACGTAGTCCACCGCCCGGTAGCCCGGCCCGCGCACCGCGAAGTCCAGGCTGACGCTCTGCCCGAGGCTGGAGAAGACGACCGCCGCGCCGTCGCACAGCCCGGCGATCGTCCCGGGGCGCGTGGCGTCGCCGACGCGCACCTCGTCCGCGACCTGCGCGATGCGCCCGGCGCGCGCCTGCGAGCGGGTGAGCGCCCGCACCCGGTAGCCGCGCCGCCTGAGGGCCCCGGCGACGTGCCGGCCAAGCTCGCCCGTCGCCCCTGCCACAACCACTGTGTCCACGGCCTGCTCCATCACAACAAAGAACGACGGGGCGATTGGCTCCCCGTCGTTACGGCTGCATGATAGCATAAGCCGGCCCGGTTTTCAACGGCCCAACGCCCGATGTTTTTCCGCCGCGCACAGTGTATCCTGTGCGCACCTGTGTCTTCGAAAGGAGGTGCGCCTGTGATCGGCAACCCGGAGCCTACCGCCGAGATCGACGGGGCGCTGCTCCAGCAGGAGCTCGCCGAGGCTCACAAGACGATCCGCGGGCTGCTGCGCCAGCTCGACAAGGAGCGCGCGCGCTACGACGAGTGCCTGCGAGCGTATAACAAGACCGTCGCCAACCTGTCGGCGATCGTGCGCGAGAACATCCAGCTCGAGCGCGAGCGCGACGACTGGCGCCGCAAGGCGGAGCAGGCCGGCGTGCCGCTGCAGATCGGCGGGCTCAACCTGCAGCTGACTCCGGAGGAGGTGAGCGCGATCCGCAAGGCGATGGCGCGCCTTCACCACCCGGACGCCGGCGGCGACGCGGAGCGCATGAAGCTCTGGAATGCGGCCCTCGACCCGCTCGAGCGGTGAGGCGCCGGCAGCTCCCCTGCCCTTCAGCAGCCGGCGCTGAGGAAGATGGTATACTGGGGGCGCATCGCTGAAGCTGACGTAGGAGCCTATGCGCCGTCCAAATCGAACGACCGGCGCAGCATTCGAGCGGAGAATGTTGCGCGCACCATACCTCAAGCGGGCGCACATCGCGCCCATCCTTCTCATCACACTGCTGAGCCTGCTGATCGGACCGGCGCCCGCGCTGGCCGAGCCGCAGCAGCAGCCTTCCACAATCGACTTCTTCGGGCTCAACACCTACATCACCGGGCTGGAGCGGATCGCCAACGACGGCGACGATGGCATCGCCACGCTCACGGCGCGGGGCCGTGCCGCCGGCGCCGCCTGGGCCCGCGAGGAGCTGAGCTGGGCCAACATCGAGCCGGGCCGCAAGGGCAACTGGAACTTCGACTACATGGACCGCCGCATCGGCCAGCTGGCCGATGCCGGCTACGGCATCGTCGGCATGCTGCTGACCACCCCCGAGTGGGCGCGCGTGCGCGACTGCGCCCGCCGCGCCGCGGAGGCGCGCACCGAGACCTACTGGTGCCCGCCGGCCAGCCCGCGCGACTTCGCCGACTTCGCCTGGACGATCGTGGAGCGCTACGACGGCGACGGGTTCATGGACGCCCCCGGCTCGCCGCGCATCGCCGCCTGGCAGATCTGGAACGAGCCGAGCGCCCCGCTCACCTGGCCGGGCACCCCCGCCGAGTACGGCGCCATGCTGGTCGAGGCCTACAAGGCGATGAAGGCCGCCGATAACAGCGCCATAGTCACGCTGGGCGGCGTCTACATCTTCGATGGCCTCGGCACCGACCCGACCGACGGCCTGCCGTTCTACTCGCACATGATCGCCGCGGTGCCCGAGTCGCTGCACACCTGGGACGCGCTGCCGATCCACCCGTACATGACCTCGGCCGCGCCCGATGCGCCCGGCATCCACGCCACGATCACCGTCTGGGGCCGCATCCTCACCGCCCAGCGCTGGCTCCAGCAGCACGTCGGAAACAACGGCGTGCGGCCGCTGTGGATCAGCGAGCTGGGCTGGTTCACCTGCCGCTGCGGCCAGGTGGACTGCCCGCCGTCGAGCGTGCGCGACGAGAGCACGGCCGCGACCTACATGGTGCGGGCGCACGCGATTGCGCTGTCGCTCGGGGTGCAGCACGTCAGCTACTTCCAGCTCGAGGACAAGTTCGACGGCGAGTGGGGCCACGCCTGCGAGGACGCCGCGGCGATGCTCGGGACCAAGGCCGAGGGCTACCGGGAGAAGCCGGTCTTCCAGGCCTACCGCACGATGACCGAGCAGCTCGCCGGCGCGTCGTTCGCCGGCTACGGGTCGGCCCACCGCTACCGGCTGAACCCGAACGACCAGAACTACAGCGGCCTGTACCACCTCCGCTTCCGCGCCGCGGGCGGCGCGTGGGTCGACGTGCTGTGGCGCACGGTTGGCTCGCAGCAGGTGGTGCTGGCGCGCGAGCCGCGCACCCAGGCCGAGATCATCAGCCGGGACGGCGAGCGCACGCAGGTGAGCACGCCGCGCATCACGCTGACGGTCGGCGAGGAGCCGGTGTACGTGTGGCAGGGGCCGCCGCGCTCGTAGCGCATAGCAAGGAGGGGCGCCGGCACGTGTGACCGGCGCCCCTCTCAGCTTCTCCCCGCGCCTCACAGGCCGCGCGCGAGCTCCCAGGCCCCGTCGGGGAGCGCCACGGTCCAGCGGAGGCGCCGCAGCCACTCCTCCCAGGCCGGCGGCTGGAGGCGGGCGCGGGTGAGGATGCCCGCGATCTGCCCGAGCGCCAGCGCGCGCACCGTCTGCGGCTCGAGGCCGAGCGCGAGCGCCCGCGACGCGCCGTAGCCGTCGAGGAACGCCTCCCAGGCAGCCTGCTGGACCTGGCGGAAGTGCATCGTCCACGCCACCCAGGCCAGGTCGACCAGCGGGTTGCCCCAACCCGCCCACTCCCAGTCGAGCAGCGCCAGCGCGCCGGCCTGCCACAGCGTGTTGTGCAGGCCGGCGTCGCCGTGCACCAGCCGCGCCTCGCCGCGCCACGCCGGGTGATCGAGGCTCGCCACAAGCGTCTCGCGCAGCTCCTGGTCGAGCGGCAGCCCCGCGAGGGCCGCCCGCGTCTCCGCCGCCCGCGCCGCCAGGTCGAGGTCCGGCTCGACGTTGGCGGCGCACCGCACCGTGTGGACGCGGGCCAGCGCCGCCCCCAGCGCCGCGAAGCTGCCGGCGAGCGACTCCGGCGGGCGCTCGTAGAGCCGCAGGCCCGGCTCGCCGGCCAGCGCGCGCGTCACCGCGACGGTCCACTCGCCGTCCTCGCCGAGCGCCAGGAGCTCGGGGGCCGGCAGCGCGGAGCCGCGCAGCAGCGAGAGGACGCGCGCCTCGCGGCGCACGTCGGCGCGCTTCGGCGGGGACGACGCGGCCTTGATGACCACGCGCGCCTCGCCGATCCGCGCCGCGACCGTGCGGTTCGAGAAGCCGCCGAAGGTCGGCGCGAGGTCGGTGACCGGCTCGCCGGGGAAGGCCGCCGCGACGATCTGCAGGACGGCGTCGGGGATCACGTGGGCTCGCCCTCCAGAGCCCGGCGCGCCGCGCGGGTCAGCCCGCGCACCACCAGCGCGTAGGACTCGTCGATCAGGCTGCGCAGCAGCTCCTCCGGCAGGCTCCCGTCGAGCGTCACCGTGATCCAGTGGCGCTTGTTGAGATGGTAGCCCGGCCGCACCGCCGGGTAGGTGTCGCGCAGGAGCTGTGCGTGGTACGGGTCGCACTTCAGCGAGATCTGCAGGGGCGGCCTGCGGAAGCTCACCAGCGCGAACATGCGCCCGCCGACCTTGGCCACCAGCGGCTCCGGGCCGAACGGGAAGTCCTCGCTGGCGCCCGGCCTGCCCATCAGCAGCGCGCGCAGCTCATCGAGCGTCATGTCACTCCCAGTAGTCGTACTCGATGCCCAAGGCGGTGGCGCGGGCCACGCTCGGGCCGTAGAGCCGCGACACGACGTGCAGCGCCATGTCGATCCCGGCGCTCACCCCGGCGCTCGTCACGACCGGCCCGGCGTCGACGTAGCGCTCGTCCTCCAGCACCTCGATGTCCAGGTAGCGCTCGCGCAGCTCGGGCACGGACTCCCAGTGGGTGGTGGCCGTGCGGCCGCTGAGCAGCCCGGCGCGCGCCAGCAGGAAGCTGCCGGTGCAGACGCTGGTGGTCAGCTCCGCCTGCGCGCTGCGCTCGCGGATCCAGCCGAGGATCTCCGGGCGCTCCTCGAGCGGGCGCGCCCCGGCCCCGCCCGGCACCACGAGGATATCGGCGGGCGGGCAGTTCGCCAGCGTGTAGTCCGGCTGCACCACCAGGCCGTTGCGGGTGCGCACCGGCCGGTCGTGCTCGGCGACGGTGAAGACATCCATCAGGCGCTGGCGCTCGCCCGTGAGCGCCCGCGCCGAGCTGAACACCTCGAACGGCCCGGCGAAGTCAAGCAGCTCCACGTCGTCGAAGATCAGAATGGCGACGGACCGCCGCCGCACGCCTTCGTCAGCCGACATGAACAACCTCCTACGCTTACTCAGCGGCCGGCGCGGTGGCGCGCTCCAGGAACGTCAGCCGGACGAGCGCCTCCTCGCTGGTCGTGCCGCACATCTCGGGCGACGGCCTGAGGCTGACGCACACCGCGGGCCGCTCCGGCCTCCCGAAGAGCCGGCAGCGGTTGTCCGCGGTCAGCTGGACGCAGCGCACGCCCGCTGGCTTGCCGTTGGGCATCCCGGGGATCGGCGAGGAGATCGACGGCGCGATGCAGCATGCGCCGCACCCCACCCGGCAGGACATCGGCTCGCTCTGTTGCTCCGGCCTCATAGCCGGCCATGATACCACCTGGCGCGGGTGTCCGGGGACAGCGGGCCGCCATACCCGCCGCGCGTCACAGCCCGAGCGGCAGCGTCACCATTGTGTAGCGCTGGATGAGCGCCCCCGTGACGCCGAACACCAGCACAACCCCGAGGGCCCAGCCGAACCGCAAGGTCAGCTGCCGCTGCCGGGCGCGCATGATCAGCGGCAGGTTGATCGCCGCGCTGGCGAGCGAGGCGATCATCGCGCTGATCCCCGCGGTGGTGTTGGAGATGGTCCCCTGGGAGGCCAGGGACGCCGCCGCCGCCACCGCGCTGGCGCTCGACACCAGGCCGCCCAGCAGGCTCGTGACGTACACGCCCACCTGCCCCAGCGCCTGCTGCGCCAGCACCACCACCACCTGCAGCACCAGGAAGAAGAGGCCGTACTTCAGCGCCGACTTGAGCGAGAAGGGCGACTCCAGGTGGAGCAGGGGGGTCTCACCTCCCGACGACGCATTCGATTTTCGATGCAGGACGATCAGGACCACGCAGGCGAGCAGCATGCCGAGATGGCTCAGCCCGCTGTTCATCAGAACGCTGGGCGCCAGGATGGCGAGGAGGACGGTGTTGCGTACCACCATCGCCGCGGTCGCGAGGATGCTGCCGCGGTAGGCGACATCGGCCAGCTGCCCGTTCGTGTCCTGCACGCGGGTGGCGAGCTCGCTGACCGTCACCGTGCTGTTGACCAGCCCGCCGAGAAATCCGGTCAGCTCGATGCCGCGTGTCCCGTAGATCTTCCACAGGACGTAGTTCACAAACCCGATGCCGGCGATCAGGATGACGGTCAGGAAGGCCTCCTGCGGCACGAGCACCTGCCACGGATCGATCGGCCCGGTCGGCAGCGCGGGGTAGATGACGAACGCCAGGATGCCCAGCAGAATGGCCGAGCGCAGCTCGGCGTCGCTCAGATGGATGCTGAACCCCTGGAGCGGCTCTTTCCACGCCAGGAGCGCGGCCGTGACAACCGCCACCGCGACCGGGGCGACAGTGTGCCCCTGGCCGCACAGCACCCCGACGGCGCCCATGACCAGCAGGGCCGCCGACGTGGTGAGCTCCGTCCCGCGGTCCGCCCGCAAGGTCTGGAGGTTCAGGAATACGATCAGCACCCCGAGCAGGAAGATGCTCAGCAGCGCGAAGGACTCGCCAAGCAGCCCGCCGAGGCAGCCGAGCATGGTGACGAACGCAAAGGTGCGCACGCCCGAGGCTTTGCGCCGTCGCTCGCGCTCGAGGCCCACAAACAGCCCAATGGCCAGCGCCAGCCCCAGCCGCTGAAGTGTCAGCAGGTAGGGCCACTCGGACGTCGGTAAGATCATGCCTCCTCCCCAGAACGTAGATGAATGAAGAACTGTATTGTACTGGGGTTTTTGCAGATTCTCGCAGGACGTCTGCGGATTCCCGATGGCGGCGCGCTACACCAGGAGCAGCGCCACCAGCAGCGTGAGCGCCGTGATCGGCACGCCGACGCGCAGGTAGGCGCGGAAGCTGATCCGCACGCCCCAGCGCGCCGCGAGCTCGGCGACGATCAGGTTCGCGACCGAGCCGATCAGCGTCAGGTTGCCGGCCAGCGTCGAGGCGCTCGCGAGCATCAGCCACGCCCGCCGCTCGTCGGCGAAGGCCGGCACCAGGCTCTGGAGCAGCAGCACGGCGGGCACGTTGCTGATCAGGTTCGACAGCGCCGCCGTGACCAGCGCGAACGGCGCCAGCCCGCCGCGGGCGAGCGGCGCGGCGGCCTCGAACAGCCGGTCGGTGAGGCCGCGCGCCTCCAGGCTGCCGGTGACGACGAACAGCCCGGCGAAGAAGACCAGCAGCTCCCAGTCCACCGTGGCGAAGATGCGCTGCGGCCTGAGCCGCCTGGTGGCGAGCAGCGCGGCCGCGGCCAGGAAGGCCGCCAGCGCCACCGGCACGCCGGCCAGGAACAGCGCCAGCATCGCCGGGACGACGAGGGCGCTCTTGATCAGCAGCGGGCGGTAGAGGCGCGGCGCCCCGCGCCCGGACAGGTTGCCGCGCGCCACGTCGGGCACGACGAACCGCTCCGGGCGGAACTCGCGGCGGTGCAGCAGCACGATCACCGCCCAGCAGATCGCCAGGCCGATCAGCGCGGTCGGCGCGAGCGCGGCGGCGAACTCGACGTAGGGGATGCCGGAGGCGCTGCCGATCACAATGTTCTGCGGGTTGCCGGTGATCGTCGCCGACGAGCCGACGTTGGCGCCGGTGGCCAGGCCGAGCAGGTAGGGCAGCGGGTCGCGCCGCAGCGCCCTGGTGGTGTCCAGCACCACCGGCGCGAGCATCAGCACCACCGTGTCGTTGATGAACAGCGCGGAGAGCACCCCCGAGGCCAGGATGACCATCGCCAGCAGCGTGCGCGGCCCGCGCGCCACGCGCACCACCTGGCGGGTGACCACGCCGAAGAACCCGGCCACGTACAGGTGGCCGTTGACCACCATCATGCTGAACAGCAGCACCAGCGTCGCGGCGTCGACCGCGGCGTAGGCCTCCTCGACCGACATGGCGCGGGCGGCGAGCAGCAGCGCCGCGCCGATCAGGGCGATCGTCGTGCGGTTGGCGCGCAGCAGCGGCCAGCGGCCGACCGCGATCCCCGCGATCGTGGCGGCGACAATGGCGATCGTGGCCCAGTCGAGCGGTGTCATCAGAACCTTGTTGCTGGCTCATTCCCACGGCGGGGCACAGAGAGGCGCAGCGTAGGGCGCAGCGTAGGGGCGCAGCACGCTGCGCCCCTACGCTACTCCGTGCCCTCCGTGCCCTCCGTGGATCGTTCTCCGTGCCCCTCCGTGCCCTCCGTGGATCTATGCCCTCACCACGACCGCGCCGAGCCCGGCCTCGGCGATCTGGGCGTTGAGCTTCGGCAGCTCCTCGGCCACCAGCCGCCCGAAGGCGCCGAGCTGCTCGTCGATCAGCCCCGAGTAGTGCGCGGCCGCCTCGCGGGCCTGGTCGGTCGGCCGGTAGTCGCCGAGCGTCACCACCTCCACGACGGTGAGCAGCTGCTCCAGCAGCCGCGCGCCGTTGTTGATCGTGTCGCCCCAGCCGCCGCGCAGGTCCGGCACGGCCAGGGTCTTCTCGATCTCCAGCACCCGCTCCTTGAGCCGCGCGGCCGCCTCGGCCACCGGCTTGCCGTCGGGCTGCTCGGCGGCGCGCTTGGCCCAGCCGTCCAGCTGGGCGCGCAGGTCGCGCATGCGGTTGATCGCGGCGATCGCCTCGGAGGCCTTGCGGAAGATCGCCATGTGCAGGTCGTACTGCTCCCTGAGGTCCTCGAGCGTCGCCGGCGTCGCCGGGTCCTTGACGATCTCGAAGCGCTGCGTCAGCTCGCGGCCGCCGACCTTCAGCGTCACCTGGTACTGGCCGGGCGGCACCACCGGGCCGGGCACCACCGTCTCGGCCACCGTGTCCTTGCCCTCGACGCGCGGCGCCTCGGCGTGGCGCATGTCCCACACGAAGCGGTTGAAGCCGGCCTGCGCCGGGGCCTTCAGCTCCTTCTTGGCCCGCTCGTCCTCGGGCTCGGACGGCGCGCCGCTCGCCGCCGCCGACGGGTCGACGCCCTCGGCGCCCTCGCCGCCCGCCGCCGTGGCCGAGGGGGTCTCGGAGCCGGGCGCGCCCTCACCGGCGGCTCCCTGGGCGCCGGCGATCTCATCTGGCTTGCGGCTGGTGAAGGTCCTGATCACATTCCCGTCCGCGTCGGCGAAGGTGAGCGTCAGCGGCTCCTTCGGCGCCTCCTTCAGCCAGTAGGTGACGACGACCCCGCGCGGCGGGTTGGCGCCCGAGTCGAGGAACCGGCGCACCACGGCGTTGTCCGGCGTGCGGGTCTCGACGAAGGCCGCGACGACGCCCATGCCGCTCGAGTAGTTCTTGCCCTTGTTGCCCCCGACGTAGTCGTCCCACGCGCCGCCGGCGATGCGCGGGGTTGGGCGCGGCTGGAAGAGGTGCGCGTCCGCCTCCCGCACCTCCTCCTGGTACTGCCGCAGCGGCGAGAGGTCGTCCAGGATCCAGAACGAGCGGCCGTGCGTGGCGGCGATCAGGTCGTCGTCCTTGATCAGCAGGTCGTAGATCGGCGCGACCGGCAGGTTCAGCTGGAAGCGCCGCCAGGAGGCGCCGTCGTCCAGCGACATGTACACGCCGGTCTCGGTGCCGCAGAACAGCAGCCCGCGCCGCTTCGGGTCGGCGCGGATCACGCGGGTGAAGTCGTGCTCGGCGATGCCGGCGTCGATGCGCGCCCAGGTCTGGCCGTAGTCGGTCGTCTTGTAGAGGTAGGGACGGAAGTCGTCCAGCTTGTAGCGCGTGGCCGCGACGTAGACCGTGCCGGGGTCGAACGGCGAGGGCTCGATCATCGTGACCATCGTCCACTCCGGCAGGTCGGGCGGCGTGACGTTCTGCCAGGTGGCGCCGCCGTCGCGCGAGATGTGGATCAGCCCGTCGTCGGTGCCGGCCCAGAACACCCCGCGCTCGTGGGGCGACTCGCAGAAGGAGTAGACCGTGCAGTAGGTCTCGGCGCCGATCGCGTCCTTGTTCACCGGGCCGCCGGTCGGCTGGAGCTTGTCCGGGTCGTTGCGCGTCAGGTCGGGGCTGATCGGCTCCCAGCTCTGGCCCTCGTTGGTGCTGCGGAACACCATGTTGCCGCCGATGTACAGCGTGTTCGGGTCGTGCGGCGAGATCACGATCGGGTAGGTCCAGGCGAAGCGGTACTTCATCTGCGAGGCGCCGTAGCCGCGGGTGGACTCGGGCCAGGTGGTGATCAGGCGGATCTGCCGCGTGCGGTGGTCGTAGCGCTGCAGGCAGTTGCCGCCGCCGCCCGAGCTGCCGATCGCGCCGACGTAGACGATGTTCGGGTCGTCGGGCCGCACGGCGATGTAGCCGCTCTCGCCGGTGCCGGCCACGTAGCAGTCCTGCCAGGTGATCGAGAGGTTCGGCGCCCGGCTCGGCACCGCGATGCTGCTGTTGTCCTGCTGCGTGCCGTAGACGTAGTAGGGCGTCCGGTTGTCGGCCGCGACGTGGTAGAACTGGGCCGTGGGCTGGTTGTAGACCGTGCTCCAGGTGGCGCCGCCGTTGAGGCTGACGCAGGCGCCGCCGTCGTTGCCCTGGATCATGCGCTGCGGGTTGCGCGGGTCGATCCACAGGTCGTGGTTGTCGCCGTGCGGCGTGTCGATCTGGAAGAACGTCCGCCCGCCGTCGGTGGACTTGTGGAAGGCCAGGTTGTTGACGTAGACTGTGTCGGGGTCGACCGGGTCGGCGGTGAGGTGCATGTAGTACCAGGCGCGCGAGACGAGGTTCTGGTTGTCGCTGACGCGCTCCCAGGTGGCGCCGTAGTCGTCGGAGCGGTACAGGCCGCCCTCCTTGGTGTGCTCGATCAGCGCCCACACGCGCCCGGGCTGGGCGGGGGAGGCGGCCACGCCGATCTTGCCGAGCGTGCCCTTCGGCAGGCCGGGGCGGCGGGTGATGTCCTCCCAGGTCTCGCCGCCGTCGGTGGACATCCACAGGCCGCTGTCGGGGCCGCCGCTCGAGATCTGCCAGAAGGAGCGGTAGGCCTCCCAGATCGCGGCGTACATGATGCGCGGGTTGGCGTCCAGCGTCAGGTCGATCGCGCCGGCCTTGGGGCTCTTGTAGAGCACCTTGCGCCAGGTCTCGCCGCCGTCGACCGACTTGAAGACGCCGCGCTCCTCGTTCGGCCCGAAGGCGTGCCCGAGCGCCGCGACGTAGACGATGTCCGGGTTCTCGGGGTGGACGCGCACCTTGGCGATGTGGCGGGTGTCGGCCAGGCCCATGTGCCGCCAGGTGCGCCCGCCGTCGGTGGACTTGTACACGCCGTCGCCGTACGACACGTCGATGCGGATGGTCGTCTCGCCGGTCCCGGCGTAGATCACGTTCGAGTCGCTCGGCGCGACGGCGAGCGCCCCGACCGAGGCGGTGTTGAAGAAGCCGTCGGAGACACACTCCCAGTACGTGCCGGCGTCGGTGGTCTTCCACACGCCGCCTGCGACCGCGCCGAAGTAGAACACGTTCGGGTCGTGGTAGCTGCCGGCCACCGCCACGACGCGGCCGCCGCGGAAGGGGCCGATGCAGCGCCACTCGAGCAGCCCCTTGAGATCTTCGGTCTGCGACATTCCTGACTCCTGGTGCTCGCGGGAATACGGTATGGCAAGGTCCGAGTGAGGCATAAGCATACCATAGGTGCGAGCGGCGGCCGGCCGGAGGTTGAAACGATCCGTGCCTTTGAAACGTCTCTATAGAGTCAGAGACACGGAGGCCCCTATGCTACGACTCTCTGCGCTGCTGCTGCTCGCCGCGCTGGCCCTCGGCGCCTGCGCCGGCCCAGCGGCGCCATCCCTCACCCCCGCGCCGGGCGCCACCAGCGCCCCGTCCAGCGAGAGCGGGGCAGAGCCGGTGACGATCGGCTTCGCCGCCCAGGAGTACGAGCGCCCGATCTACGAGCCGCTGATCGAGCGCTTCGAGCAGGAGAACCCCGGCATCCGCATCCAGTTCGTCCCGATCGACGACCTGATGCGCGAGGTGGCGCCGGAGGACTTCAGCACCCAGATCAACCGGCGCATCGCCGCCTCGGCCGACACCGCTATGCCCTTCTTCATCCAGGCCGAGGACATCGCCGCCGGGACGTTCGCCGACCTCAAGCCGCTGATCGACGCCGACCCGACCTTCGACCCGGACGACTTCCACCCCGGCGCGCTGGAGACCTACACGGTCGACGGCGGCGTGTACGCCATCCCGCGCACGCTGACGGTCGCGCTCCTCTCGTACAACCGCGATCTGTTCGCCGCGCACGGCGTGGGCGAGCCGCCGCTCGACGTGACCTGGTCCGAGCTGCTGGCGCTCGCCGAGCAGTTCGGCTCCAGGCGCGGCAGCGAGATCGAGACCTACGGGTACGCGGACTGGAGCAACGGCCTCTTCCCGCTGCTCGGCCTGCTGGACGAGAGCGGCGTGAACCTGTTCGCCGCGGGGGCGTCCGGCCTGCGCCTGGACGACCCACGGGTCGAGGAGGCGCTGGCGCGCATCGCGGCCCTGGGCGAGAGCGGCGCGCTCAACCTGCCGCAGCAGAACGGCACCGGCAACGCCGGCGACTTCGGGCAGCTGATCGGCGAGGGGCGCGTCGCGATGTGGCCCGCCGACGCGTTCTACCTGGGGCCGGACGGCTCGTCGCCCGCCTTCGAGATCGGCGCGGCGCCGCTGCCGCAGACCGCCCTGCCGCTGTTCGGGACGGGGCAGGGCTACGTGATGAGCGGCGGCACCCAGCACCAGCAGGAGGCCTGGCGCTGGCTCTCGTTCCTCAGCCGCCAGGACACGAGCGGCGGGGCACGGCCGGCCGGCGCGGGCCAGGTGCCGGCGCGGCGCTCGCTGGCGGACCAGAGCGGCTACTGGGCGCAGCTCGACGAGGGCACCGCCGCAGCGGTCCGCGCGGCGCTCGAGCGCCAGGTGAGGCTCCCGTCGCTCGGCGCCTTCGACGGGCGCGTCTTCCAGGCGCTCAGCGAGGCGCTGGCGGCCACCGCGGGCGGCGCGCCGGCCTCCGAGGCGCTGCGCGAGGCGCAGGCGAGCCTCGACGAGCAGCTCGCGGCCGCCGAGGCCACCCCGAGCCCCGAGCCGGACCGCGGCCCGCTGGTCGTGACGCTGCCCGAGGAGCCGGTGGCGCCCGAGGGCGCGACGCAGGTGACCTTCTCCGTCGCCGGGATGGACCCGGGCGAGGTGCGCCGGCTGGCGCGCGAGTTCAACCGGGAGCGCCCGGAGCTGTTCGTGAACGTCCAGAGCGCGACGGGGATGGACGGCCCGATATCGTTCACGTCGATGGCGGCCGCCGCCGACTGCTTCATCTGGTACGGGCCGCCGTCCAGCGACGAGATCACCGCGACGCTCGACCTCCAGCCGCTCATCGACGCCGACGCGAGCGCGAACGTGGCGGAGGACTACCCGCCGGGGCTGCTGGCGCTCTACCAGCACAACGGCGGGCTGTACGGGCTGCCGTACATCGTCACCATGCGCACGCTGTCCTACAACCGCGACATGTTCGAGGACGCGGGGCTCGAGCCGCCGGGCCCGGAGTGGACGCTCGAGGAGCTCGTGCAGGCGGCGCTGCAGCTCAGCGGCGGCGAGGGCCGCGAGCGGCGCTACGGCTACGCCGCGCTCGGGCCGCACTCGGACGACCTGCAGTACTTCGTGGCGCGCTCCGGCGCCAGCCTCACCACCGGCAGCGGCGAGACGCTGGCCCCGAACTACACCGACCCGAAGGTGTTCGGGGCGGTCAGCCTGTACCTCGACCTGCTGCGCGACGCCTCGCCGCACAAGCGGATCGAGGGGTACGAGGCGAACTCGAGCTGGGGCGGCGACGTCTTCCAGCTGCTGAGCGAGGGGCGGCTGGCGATGTGGTTCGACCGCGGCTCGATGCGGCCGTACATGGTCGGCCGAGGCGGCGGGCAGGCCCCGGACATCGGCATCGTCGCGCCGCCCGGCCTCGACACGCTGCAGCAGGGCGACCTGAACGCGGAGATGTCGCTGTTCATCTCGGCGCAGACGGAGCAGCCGCAGGCGTGCTGGGAGTGGCTCAAGTACCTGAGCGCCGACATCTCGCAGGTGTACTACGGCTTCCCGGCGCGCATCTCGGCCGCCGAGTCCCCGGCGTTCGCCGCCCAGACCGCCGCGGGATCTGCGGAAGTCTACCGGGTCTACCGCGAGGCGATGGAGCGCACGCCGCCGGGTCAGCTCGCGCCGATACGCTTCCTGGAGGCGCCGCCGATCGAGCACTACTGGTTCTACCGGGCGGTCGACCGGGCGCTGCAGGGCGGGGATCTCGAGCGGGAGCTGGCCGAGGCGCAGCGGCTGGCCGAGGAGCACCTCGTCTGCGTGCGGGCCGGCGGCGATCTGGGGGAGTGCGCCATCCAGGTGGACCCGGAGTACAACGGGTTCATGCGTCCGGCCGAGGCGGCGCCGGCGAGGTAGGGGCGCCCGGCGCCGCCCGGCGTGCGTCAGGTGCGAGGCGGGCTGCTGCCCCCTCGCGCTCCCCTTCTCCTCCGGGCGCGCCCGGTGCTGCTTTCTCGGGCACATCCGTACTGCCTGGCGCAAGGCAGCGTGCGTCAGGTGCGAGGCGGGCTTCCGCCCCCTCGCGCTCCCCCGCTGGCGGGGACCTAGCGGCCCCCGCCAGGCCACCCCCGCAAGGAATGCCATCTCCGGCGGAGCGCCCGTTGTCATGCCTCCGCACACGCGCGCCCGTCCGGCCCGCAGCGCCGGCTGCGCTCCAGTCCATGCGAGGCGGGCTTCTGCCCCCTCGCGCTCCCCCTTTCCTCCGGGCGCGCCCGGTGCCGCCTGGCGCAAGGCAGCGTGCGTCGTCTGCGAGGCGGGCTGCTGCCCCCTCGCGCTCCCCCGCTGGCGGGGACCTAGCGGCCCCCGCCAGGCCACCCCCGCAAGGAATGCCACCTCCAGCGGTGCGCCCGTTGTCGTGCCTCCGCACACGCGCGCCCGTCCGGCCCGCAGCGCCAGCTGCGCTCCAAGCCATCAGCACCTGCTCGCGAACGCGGCCACTATCAGGTTAGCGCTGCTTGCGAAAAAGAGCCATTGGCAAGGCAAATCTTGTCGCGGCACCCGCGGAAGCCAGCCCATCGCCGCATACGGCATGACAACGGGCATTCGAGCGAGGAAAGCTTCCCTTGCGGGGTCCAGGGGCTGCAAGCCCCTGGCGGGGTGCAGGGGCAGGCCCCTGCCGCCTGCCGCGCGCAGCGGCAACCCCGCTCGACGGGAGTACGAGGCCGAAGTCGACTACACGCCTGCCGCGCGCAGCGGCAACCCCGCTCGATGGGAGTACGAGGCCGAAGTCGACTACACGCCTGCCGCGCGCAGCGGCAAACAGGC
>ERZ777003.2202-NODE-2202-length-24013-cov-8.472702_pt1 | contig 24013 bp, 12 predicted proteins | sample MGYA00374956_ERZ777003 | MGnify/ENA primary metagenome ERZ777003 (study PRJEB29302, sample SAMN06268252) | bioreactor metagenome | isolation source: Joint BioEnergy Institute, California, USA | place: USA:Joint BioEnergy Institute, California, USA | collected... | reverse complement strand
GAGCTGGAACGTGGACGATGCAGCGTCACTTTACTTCACAATGACAGTGTTCACGAAGGGAAGTGACGTTTCCGCCTGTTCACATCATCTCTGCTGGCCAGGGTTGGGAGAGAGCCGACGCCCGCAGCACGTCCCGGTGGAACACCGCCGGCCTCATGCCGCCCTGCGAACCGATCCGTAGCTGCTGCTTTGGCCGGTCGAGTTCCTGTAGAGGCCCGAACGCCACCGGCCTGTTCGGCGGAAGCGGTGACCTGAACGCCGGGGCCGCCCTGTGGGCCGCCGTCCAGGACGGCCCATCGGCATCCGGCTCAGGCTGGAGGAGCTGCGCGATCACGAGGCGCTGGACCCCGAGTTGACTCAAAACCTGGCCCCTCGCGCTGTCCCTTGCCGGGTAACGCCCTTATCCGTCGGCTTCGGCGCGCCGTATCGAGCACTTCCTCTCCCGAACCGGCCCCGATGAGCTGATCGGCCGTATCCCGGCTCCAGCCGCTGCCGGGCCGCCATGGGGTCGAGACGATGCGTCGTTCGCAATCCCTGCCGTTCACCCGGGCCGGACGCCCCTCGTGCAGTGCTCGGGGGTCGCGGGGTTTGTTCGCCGGTGTCTTTCCTTACGTGGAACACCCCCAGACGGTGCGGTCAGGACACGGCCGCCTTTGCAGACGCAGGCAGCCTGCCGCATGCGCCGCCAGACGCGGCCTGCCGCCGGTGGGCGGCCCCGACCGGCCGTGTCTCCCTCCCCCCCAGGTGGCCGGGGCCGTGCCGTTTTCGCACCACCGCGGCCCCGCCCTCAGCGGCAGGCCGCCGGGGCGGCAAAAGTGGCATGAACAGTGCGAGAACACGGCGTGCCCGTCCAAGACCAGGAGGTGGCCAACGCCTCCACGGTGAGCAGGCCACGGCCGGACTCGGCCAACGCGGCCGGGTCGCAGGCATCGGTGAGGGGGCGGACGCGGGGGATGGTGGGACCGCCCTGGTCGGTGACCGAGACGGTCACGCTCGTGAGGTCGTGGCGGATCTCCACGGCGAAGCAGCCGCCGGGACGGCCGGAGCGGGTGTGCCGCAGGGCGTTGACGGCCAGCTCATCCAACACCAGCAGCACATCATCCAAGACCGGGAAGCCGTCCAACAGGCAGGCGGCGAAGGTCCTGGCGGCGCGAACCTGGTCGGATCGGCCGGGGAAGATACGCCGCCAGTACATGGACGGAACAGACTCAACCGGCACGGAAGCAGCAACGGGCAGCGGCATGGGACTCCTTTCCAGATGACGGGATGGATGGACGAGACACAACCGGCCGAACACCATGGGCTCGTGATCAGGGCGGAGGCCGACGGGGATCGGATGTTTCCTCGTCGGACGGACGCTGAGTGCGGCTGGAGAAGCGGTCCAGGAGGTCTTGGGCCTTGGTGATGCGATCGCGGGCGAAACGGCGTTCCCGGTCGCTGATCACCTGGGAGGTGGTCCAGGGGACGTAGACGTTGATGACGGCCTGCAGGTAGCGGATGAAGACGGCACGTTCGGCGGTGTGGCCTTCGGAGCCGGACGGCTCCGGAGGCCGCCGGGGCGGAGGCGTGGATGGCCGGGCGTGCCGGTGGGCGTCAGCGGGATGACAGGGCGCGCTCTGCGGCCGGGTGACCGGAGCGGGATTGGGACGACCTGGAGGCCGAGTGGGACGAGCGGTGCGGCTCGGTGGGGGTTCCTGAGGTGGGGTCATGGACGGCCGCCCTGGGTGGTCGCCGACGGGGCGTGGCCGTGCGGGTCACTGACAGCTGGGTGGGGCGAGAGTTTTACCGGACGCGCGTCAGGCGAGACGGGCGATACGACGGCGGATGTGGGTCTGAGTGAGTTTCTGGAGCGATGCCATGGGCTGTCGTCCAGAGCGGTCATCCCGACCGTGGGAGTGACGGGCACCGCTGAGGCGCGGTGGAGTGGTTTTCCCTGGTGGGAGGGGGTGGGAGGCGGCCCTGACGAGGCGGAGAGCAGGCAAGGCGAGGTCAAGGCCGGGTGGGGTGAAGGCCTAGTTGCAGGTGCGAGGAGGAAGATCACTCTCGACACTTGCGACAGATGAGAAGAAATGGGATTTTTAGGGTTAATCCGTTGGGTGAGATGTACGGGATGAGCAGCCGTGATGAGGTGGCTTAGGCGCCGGCCGGGATGGTGGAGGCGAGAGGGCGACACGTCGCCAAAAATGATCATTTTGCTGCCTTCTCGTCACGAGCTATGAATTCCTACTCGTCAAGAGTGGCGACGCGGCTTAGGCTTGGGGAGGGATAGCGCGCTGGCTCTGAGGAGTGAAGACACCCCCTGCCTTGTGAGGAGCTGTGAAGAACGATGAACGGCAACCGCCTGACAGGCCGTCAGCTCTTTGCTAAGCAGCTCAAGCGCGCTCGCGAGGCAAAGGGGATGACCCAGGAGGCTTTGGCCAAAGCGGTATATAAGTCTCCGTCTCTCGTGGCCATGTGGGAGACCGGCCGACGGCTCCCCCAGCCAGAGGACATGGGCAACGTCGAGCGGGCACTGGGAAGCAACGGTTACCTGACCGAGCTGCTCACATTCGCCACCAGCGAGGCACCGATCGAGTGGTTCGGCAAGTGGCTCAGCATTGAGAGACAGGCGACGTCCCTGCTCATGTATGAGCCGCTAGTTGTTCCCGGACTCTTCCAGACCGAAGAGTATGCCCGTGCACTACTACAGTTCAGCAAGCAAGCCAACTTCGATCTAGACCACCAAGTCAGCGCCCGACTTGAGCGGCAACGTATATTGGGGAGCGACGACCCCCCATCACTAGTCGCCGTCCTCGACGAGGCAGTACTGAACAGGCCGATAGGCGACCCTAAAGTTGCCTATGAACAATTCACACACCTGGCCGAGATAGCTACTCAACCGAACATCGTAGTCCAAGTTATTCCGTTTGAAGTAGGAGAATACGCCGGTCTCACCGGAGCGTTTTATATCGCAAGCTTGAACGGCAGGCAACTTGCCTACCTCGATACCGCACTAAGTGGCCTCGTCATCGAGAATCCCGAAGAGATCACTGAAGTCAAACGCCGCTGGGATTCTCTTCGAGGAGAAGCCCTCCCCAAAAAAGCAAGCCTAAAGATTATACAGGAGGCAGCTGAAAAATGGAGATGAACAATCTGGCTTGGCGCAAGGCGTCACAAAGTAGCACAAACGGAGGCGTATGCGTCGAGGTAGCACGCACTCTTCATGAGGTAGCCGCAAGGGACTCCAAGAACCCCGACAAGGGGATCTTGAAATTCTCCCTCACCTCCTTCAAAGCACTACTAGCGGACATCAAGTCCGGCAAGTACGACCACTAATCATCCCTAGGACGCCCCCGACGGAGTCGTCGAGGGCGTCCACTTCCCCCTAAAAAACACGAAGATCAACAAGCATTTCCAACCGGAATCGTTTAGACCGGCTGAGACGACTCTGGATGACGCGGCCCCTGCCTCGGAGCCGGATCAAGGATGGTCTGATACGGCTCCCCAGTACGAATAGCCTGCGCCATCGCGTCATACACCTCCAAGATCAACTCCTTAGTCCGGTACTTCCCGAAGGCCCTCATGTCTCTTTTCTTCACAATCGAGAAAGATTCCATAATAAAGTCAACATCATCCCGATCAACCCCATAAAGATGAAAAAACAGAGCATCAAGTTCTACTCGCATTCTCTCTCGCCGCATGTTATTCCAGAGAAAAGGAGCACCTTCATCCCCAAGAGCAACAGCGAACCCTTTCAAGTCTGGAGAGGTGTAAGTCAACTCGAGAACCCTATCTGCAACAAAAGAAATCCAAGAGTCATTCGGAGATGGAACTGGAACTTGGGACATAATCGTGACATTGAAGTGCTGCCCCGGAGTCTTCTGCTTAGCCATAAATTCATATGGAAACGAATTTATGGCTGCCAACGCCCAAGCTTGATTAAGAACCCCACCAGGAACAGAGAATCCATTAAGCGGCTGAATTGGAACTGTCCTAGGAACTGCTGCAGCGATTGCCGTACGCTCATCTGTAGAGCGGACGTAATCACGGACAACCAAAATCCAACTACTAAATTCTCCCTTTCTCTCCAAAAATTTCTCTACAAGATTCCCATCGAGATAGAATCTCGAAGTCGCACCAAAAATTTTCTCGTTTTCTGAAACTTGCCGAGGCTTCCCCTCGCGGCGATTCCGCTCGGAAACTCCCTCATATGATGCAAAACATGCATCGTACTGATGTATCATCTTGCCTTCGTACAAAGGAACTACATCCTTACCCGGCACATCTTTGTAATACTTTGAGTAACCATCCGAAGTAAGCCCCACCCATGGAACAACCTTAAGATGGGGCCGTGCCGCTCTAGACAGGGAAAGAAGCAGCTCAACCTCACGCCTTGAACGACATATGGGAAGTTGCTTAGTAATTGGATTGATCTCTTCTAGGACATCCAGAGGAAAGTCGTAAACCCTATCTGGATCCAACAGCTCGACTTCAGTTCGAATGAACACGCCAATCTTTAGCTTTTCCTCCCTAGAGGGAACACGCCTGCCGCTAAGCGTTAGTAGAGTGAACTTAGTAGAGCGATGAACCTGCGGGAATATCCCCTTGCTATTCTCAAAGTCAAGAACACCACGCAGACGCTGCCCCCGAACAAGCCACTCCCAGAATTTCTTCATTGGAACTGCAGTAATCACTGTGGTGGGGACAATCAAACCAGCCCTTCCATCTGAATCGACAATCATGAGCGACAGCTCAGTAAAGGGGCCTTGGGTTGTCAGCCGCCCAACCGATGTAAATGAATATAGCCCCGCCCTTCCAATGAAATTACTAACCTTCGCTCTATTGCACAGCTCGTGATGATATTCGGCAGCCAAGGGGGGATTGGATGCGATTTCTGCAGAAATCAGCGCCTTGCGCTCTGCCGTCGTCTTCGCTTCCAATACACGCGGAGCTCGCGATTTAAAAAACTCTTCGTCATCGAAAGCGATTCGCTCCCAAGGAGGATTTCCTAGGACACAGGAAAATCCGCCAGCCCATCCCGTGTTCCTATCGATGGCTGGATCGTTTTCATCATCCGGAACCCTGAATATTTCAGGGAACTCTAGATGCCAGTGAAAGAAACGGTACTGAGCAGCTAGCCTCCGAATCTCCAACCGAGTCGATTCGTCTACTTTTTCTGCACCCTCTCGAAGATCAAGCAAAGTGCGGGTAGTTACAACAGGAGCACCCTCAGGGGTTTTTGTACACACAAAGGCCGCACACCAGGCGTCAGCAATTTCCTTGTTCACTAGATACTCTGAAGATCTCTGCATCTGCCGATATGCTGCAGCCTGTGCGCGAATTGCCGACAGTCCACCATTCCGAGAATTCAAAATCTCAATAGCCCGGCACGCCAGACCGTTATTACCAACACGAAGTCCCGCCACGGAGAAGAGCTCATTCTGGGCTATGCCTCGACGTCGCCTCTCATACTCCTCGCGTTCGTCCTTGTTCCGCTTCTTGAGTTTCCCTACCCACTCTCTGTCATCGCTCTCAGTAGGTGTGAAGGCCTCGTCGGGTAGTCCACCAGCCAGCAGTTTTGGAGTAGCGCTCAACAAGGCATTGCCGACCTTCAGGTGCGCATCCAGGAAGCTCAGCGGTTTGCCCGGTTCCATGGCTTCCAGCCACAGCGACACCTTGGCCAGCTCGATCGCCATCGGGTTGATGTCCACCCCGTAGATGCAGCGGGCGACCACCTCGCGAAGCGCGTGACGCACCGCCTCCAGGGACGGCTCAGGGTCACCGGTGCGAACGAAGGCCAGCTGCTTGGCGATGCGGCGGGCCGCTGCCACCAAGAAGTGCCCCGACCCGCAGGCCGGGTCGCACACGGTCAGCGACAGCAGTGCCTTCTCCTGCTCCTCGGGGGTCCGGCCGGACTTGAGGGCGTCGTTGATGACCGGGTCCAGCGCCGAGTCCAGCAGCACCTCGATGAGCGAGGCGGGCGTGTAGTACGAGCCGCTGGTCTTGCGCTCGTTGCCGCCCAGCTTGCGCAGCACGAACGTGCGCTCGGCCGGGTCGTACTTGGGCACATACTCCAGCAGCGACTCATACACCGAGCCCAGCTCCTCAGAGCCCAGGTGTTTGAAGTCCACGCGGCGGATCCGCTTGGCCTTGGGGTCCCGCACCCGCGACAGGGAGCGGACCGCCTCCAGCAGGTGTTCGTTGGCCAGTGAGCAGCGGTGCAGCAGGACATCGACCCCGCTCAGCTCGAAGAGACCGCCGAGGGCGGGCAGGCCCAGCTCGGGGCGGCCGCCTTCCCGGCCCAAGCCCTCCAGGACGAGGGTGAGGGCCTGCCACTGGTCGCTGTGGCGTCCACCGTGGCGGCGGGCGGCGATGCGGCGGAGACGTTCGGTGGAGAAGAACCGGGTGTAGCGGTCGCGGGCCTGCGGAGAGGCGTTCGGGTCGAGCAGGACCTCGCGGTCCTCGGCGACGAACAGGAACAGCAGCCGGTAGACGGTGCGCAGCAGCGCCCGGTGCAGCGTCTCGGGGGTGACCTCGCTGTTGTCCTGGTCTGCCAGAGCGTTGCGGAGGTCTTCGTTGTCGGGGTGCCGAAGGAAACCGGTCCCCAGCGTCTCGATGGCCTCCTTGACCGTGATGCGCAGCTGGTCCAGCACGCGAACCCCGGCGTTGACGGCCTCCTGCCGCCACTTCTCCAACCAGCAGGAGGCCGGGCCGGCGTCCTCGCCCTGCACCTCGAAACGGGTGACGTGGACGACCCGGTACAGCAGCACGAACGCGTCGAACGCCTCGCCCTCGAAAATGGCCTCCAGGTCGAACTCCACATACGCCGACCCGGCCAGCGAGGAGGAGTCCCGCAGCACCCGCAGAATCCAGCCATTGGTGACGATGCCCCACAGCGCGGCGCTGCTGCGGTTCAGGTACTCCTGGACCAGTGACTGGGCGGCCGAGTTGATGCCCTTGGCAGTCTTCCGGTCGCCTTCGGCGGGGGGAATCCAGTCGGTCTGGTGGATCGGCACGTGCTGCCAGTGGTGGCTGATGGCGAAACGCTTCTCCCCGTCGTCGCAGACCAGTCCGCCGTCCGGGGTGCGCGGCAGGTGTCCGAAGCCGAGCTCCTGGAACAGCCGGCCCAGCCACTGCTCCCGGGCCACGGCGATCACTCGCGCGTTGCCGGGGTTGGCGGTGACCTGCTCCTTGAAGGAGGCGTACCGGCCGCGCAGGTACGTCCAGGCGCGTTCGGCCAGCTCGGTGACGGTCTCGTCCTTACCGAGGCGGTAGTCGGCGGGCTTGGCGCCGGGCAGGTCGTTGCCGGTGGAGATGCGCCGCAGCGTCTCCTCCGGCAGCAGGCCTCCCTCGGAGGCGACTCCCACGGGCAGGGTGCTGGTGCGGCTCATCAGGCTACTCCTCCGGTGAGAGGCAGGTACACGTACAGGCCGAGGACGTCGGCCTCGCGTTCGGCCTCCACGCGCAGGCCGCGGCGGATGGCGCCGGCGGCCTCGCGGACGCGGGCATGGGAGGCGCGCAGGGCGTCGGCCAGGGTGCGGCCGTAGTCGGTCAGGTGGGGTCGAATGGCGTCCAGGTCGTTGAGGACGCGGGTGGCGGTGGCGGCGGCGAACTCCGGGGCGGTGTTCTCGTCGGCGCGGACGTCCAGCAGGGCCAGGGCCTCCTCCTCGGGGAGCCACTGGGCGTTGGCGGGGCTGCCCTGGAAGGCCAGTACGCGGGCGTCCTCGGCGATCTGCCGGCGGGGCTCGCCGCCGCGGGTGGGCAGTTGCAGGTGGAAGCGGTAGCGGACCAGCAGCAGCGTGGTGCGCTTGGACACCGCGGTGGTGCGGATCACGCCGCAGCGGCGGGCCGGGCGCTGCCAGGCCTCCAACTTGGGGTCCAAGGCGGCGTCCAGGATGAACCGGGCCAACGTGCCCACGACCGGGTCGGTGCGGGTCAACGCCGCCTCGCCGCGCCCGGCCGGCGGAAGCGGGCGGAAGGTGATGCTGCGGGCGTGGCGGGGGCCGAGCACGGCCTCCAGGCCGGACAGCAAGGCGAGCGGGACGCCGCTGGTGTCGGCGACGAAACCGTCGCCCCGGTCGATGATCTGAGCGCGCAGCGCGGTCAGGGCGGTGCGGACGAACTCGGCGACCTCCACCTCCGAGCCCAGCGCGGCCCGGACCTCCTTGACCTCGCGCTCCACCTCGTCGGTGCGGATGGCGTGCTGGGCGTAGCGGGCGCGGGAGGCCTTCTCGCGTTCGGCGGCGCTGACCCAGCCCTGGTGCAGCTTGTCGCGGGTGGTGGTGAAGCCGAGGTCGAGGGTGAGCTGCTCGCCCTCCTCGCCGCGCAGCAGCAGCCCCTCCAGAACGGCGTTGATCACGCTGTCGGACTCGTCCAGCACCGCCACCGACACGCCGGTGGCCTCGCGGATCTCGGCGTGCTTGCGCAGCAGGACATCCAGCACGATGCCGTCGATCTGGTTGTCGGCCCCGTACAGGGTCACCGTGCGGACCTTGGCGCGGCGCTGGCCGTAGCGATCGACGCGGCCTTCGCGCTGTTCGTGGCGGGTCGGGTTCCAGGCCAGGTCGTAGTGGATGACGGCGTCGAAACCCTCCTGGAGGTTGACGCCCTCCGACAGGCAGTCGGTGGCGACCAGGACCCGTTTCTCGGGAGGCGCGGCCTCCTCGCCGTCGTCCTCGTCGGCGGGGGCGCCGGCGATCAGGCGTTCGATGCGGGCGATGCGCTGGGCCGGGGACAGGGTGCCGGTGACCGCCTCGACGGCGACCTCGGCGCCCAGGGCCTTGCTCAGGTGCTCGGCGACGTACTCGGCGGTGGGGATGAAGCGGCAGAAGACGATCGGGTTGTAGCCGTCCCGCAGCAGCTCCTCGACGATCTTGATGAGCGCGGCGAGTTTGGTGTCGGCCTTGCCCTCCAGCGCCTCGGCCTGCTCGGCCATCCGGCGCAGGCGGCGCTGAGGCTCGCTCTCCTCGGTGTCGGCGCCGGGGGCGGCGTCGGTGGCTTGAGCGGAGTCGTCGTCGGTGAGGTCCAGCACGGCGGCGCGGCCCAGCTCATCGACCTCGGCGACCGTGGCGGCGTCCAGGTTGGCGGCGCGGGTGCGCAGCGTCTGCGCCGCCGCTCGCGGGGAGGAGGCCAGCGAGCGCAGCAGCGCCAGCGCCGACCACCAGCGGACCCGCTGGCGGACGGCGCCGTCCCGGTCATCCCGGGCCCGCTCGCGGGCGTAGGAGAGGACGGCCTGGAAAAGGCGGTGGTACTCCTCCGAGAGCCGGTAGGAGACCTCCTTGCTCTCCCGGTCTTCGGGGAAGGGGGTCTCCTCGTCCAGGTACTTGCGGATGTCGGCGCGGCGGCGCTGCACGAAGTGGCGGGCCAGGTGGCGGCGGCCGGCGTCGGTGTTCAGATCGACGTGCTCCAGAGCCGGGTCGAGCAGGCCGAGCAGGGTGCGGAAGGCCTCGTCCTTGCCGCTGTGGGGGGTGGCGGTGACCAGCAGCAGGTGCCGGTCGCGGTCCTCGGCGAGCTTGCTGACCAGCTTGTAGCGGAGCTGGCTGCCGTCGCGGGCGCCGCCCGAACCGGCCGGGACGCAGGTGTGGGCCTCGTCCACGATCACCAGGTCCGGGCAGTGGCGGATGAACTCCTCTTGGCGGCGCGGGCTTTTGATGTAGTCGGTGGAGACGATGACGTGGCGGTGGCGGGTGAACAGCGACTCGCCGATGTCCAGGGAACGCTCCAGCCGCGGCACGGTGGAGGCCAGCACCAGCTCTGCCTCGATGCCGAACTTGTCGCGCAGCTCTTGTTGCCACTGCTCGGCCAGCGCCGGGCTGCACAGCACCGCCAGGCTGTTCGCCTCGCCCTGAGCCAGCAGCTCGGCGGCGATCAGGCCGGCCTCCACGGTCTTGCCGATGCCGACGTCGTCGGCGATCAGCAGGCGGACGGTCTCCTGCCGCAGCGCCATCAGCAGCGGCACGAACTGGTAGGAGCGGGGAGTGACGGCGAGTTTGCCGAGGGATCGGAAAGGGCCCGCGCCGGAGCGGAAGCCGATGCGCAACGCCGAGCGCAGCAGCCGGGCTGAGGACTCATCGCCGAGGTCATCGGCGGTGGGGGGCGGGAAGCTGGCGGGCTCCACCTGCTCCAGGGCGGGCAGCACGCCGACCAGGTCGTCGTCGGAGCCGCCGAGGGGGCGCAGCACCAGCATCTCGGCGTCCGAGCCGGGCTGCACGACCCATTCCCGGCCGCGGGCGCGGACCAAGGCGCCCGGCGCGTAGCGGACGGCCTCGGGGGCGTGGGTGGTCATATGGGGGGTCCTTCCGGAAAGTACGAGGTGTTGGTCTTCCGGGCGGACCGTTCGCCGGTGCGAGCGATCCGCCCGGAGGTGGTCTGGTCGCCTCAGCTGCCAGGCCGGCCTTCGTCCTGGCCGGCCTGCTCGCCGGGGCCGAAGACGCTGCGGTTCTCGCGGACGATGCGCTCCCAGTCGCCGTCGTGCGGGAAGCGGATCACATGCCAGCCGGCGTCCAGGAGGCGTTCTTCGGCCTCGGAGTCGCGGGCGCTGACATGGGCGTCGTCGTGGTGGGGGCCGTCCACGAAGACCGCAACTTGAGCGCCGGGCAGCCGGTAGACATAGTCGGGCTGGGCCAGGGCCTCGGTGACGAGGACCTGCTGCTCGGTGGGCAGCCGGTAGCCGCGGGCGGCCAGCCAGTCGATCAACTCCCCCTCCAGGGCGCTGTCGGCCTTGGCGGTCAGCTCACCGGGCTTTTCGTCCCGGCGGACCGTGCCGCGGGCCAGGCGCAGCAGCAGGTCACGCGCGGCGTGCCGGTCGATCAGGTGGTGGACGCGCTGGTTGCCGAACGACAGCAGGCAGTCGTAGCAGCCGCGTTCACAGCGCTCTCCCGGCCGGGAACTGCCGAGATCGGCCCCGGTGTCGGGATCGAAGTGGGCGATCTGCAACGCCCTCCGGGCGACTCTGGCCAGGGCGTCCGGTTCGGCCTGCAGGCGGCGCAGCACGCCGGCGCCGCCCTCGGCACTTTCGACGAACAGCATCCGCAGCCGCTCAGGGCCGTGATCGGGCGGCAGCGGCTCGCTGTCCAGTTCGGAGTCCTCCAGCTGGAAGACCGCCTCGATGCCGCGTTCGAGGGCGTACTGCAGGGAGAGCGCGGCCTCTTGAGAGACGGGCTTGGCGAGAGTGAAGACCAGGATGTTGCGGCGGTCCTCCACATATGGGATGACCCGCATGCGGCTCACGACGTCCTCATAGTCGCCTTCGGCCAGGCCGGTCTCCTCGTCGGTCAGCTCGGTGCCCGGCTGGATGTGCTTGGTGTCGCGGGCCGGCAGCCAGCGGCCGTTGACGGTGTCCAGCATGAAGCCGAGCCCCTGGTCCTTGCCGCGCCGCCGGTAGCCGAGGTTGGCGACGCGGACGGTGGCGCTGTCTCCGTAGACCAGTTCGGCGATGAGGCCTTGATCATCGACGGCCTCGGCGTCCAGCCGTCCCTTGCGCTTGCCGTGATCGGTGAACCGGTAGGAGGTCTGCAACTCGAACCCGGCGCGGCGGCGTTCCTCCTCATCAGAGGAGATGCGTTCGCGGCGCTCGGTGAAGACGGTGTGCAGCTGCATCCACCCGCCGGTGGCGATCGGCAGCGGCTCCCTGCACATCTCGCAAAGGTCCAGGCCGGGGCGTGGCTCGTGGTGGTAGCCGCAGTTGCGGCAGCGGCGAGCCTCGCCGGTGGCGACGTTGCCGCCGCCGTCGGTCGGCACCTGGACCCGCTTGACCTGGTAGCGGCTGCCTTCGTGGTAGATCAGCGCGCCGGGGCCGAACTCCCTGATCGCGATGAAGCGGGAACGCTGCAGATAGTCGCCGCTCTCGTCGTAGCGGGCGCCGCCGCGTCCGGGAATGTAGGCGGCGATCGGCAGGCGCGGGAAGGAGTAGCCCGGCAGGAAGCCCTCAGAGGCCAGGTAGCGATAAGGGTTGAAGTCCGAGAGCATCTCGCCGCGGTCCTGCTCATTGCGCAGCAGGCGAAGCTGAGTCTCGGCCTCGGCGCGGCGGCGGCTGGCGCGGCGGCGGGCCTCCTGGGTCAGGGTGTAGTCGTCGGCACGGCGGTGCTGGATCTCGCGTTCGCTCTTGGCCTTGCGGTACAGGTCGCGCCAGCGGTCGAAGGCGGCGTCGAACCGTTCGGGGGCCGAGCGGACCACCCGGGGCAGCCACTCCTCGTCCCACCAGGTGGTCTCCTTGGCCAGGACGTCCAGGAGACCGGCGAGCATGTTCTCGGCGCGGCGAAGTGCGCGCTGTTGGGCCTGGGGGTCGCGGATCTGGTCGGCCACGTGCTGCAGCAGCGGCAGGTTCTTCTCGTCGGCGATGTCGATCAGGTCGGGCATGGCCCGGCCCAGCGGCACCTCGGTCTCCGCCAGCCAGATCGCTTGCACATGCGCGCGGATCAGATCCTCGTTGCCCAGATCCAGGCGGGGCGGAACCACCGAGCCGGCCACCATCTCCGCCGAACGACGGAAGTAGTAGCGGTCGTGGCTGTTGCCGCTGGAGCAGTAGGTGACCACCAGGGCGGCCTGGCCGGAGCGGCCCGCCCGTCCGCTGCGCTGGGCGTAGTTGGCGGGGGTGGGCGGGACGTTGCGCATCGCCACGGCGTTGAGCCCGGCGATGTCAACGCCCAGCTCCATGGTGGGCGAGCAGTACAGCAGTTTCAGATCGGCGTTACGGAAGCGGTGCTCGCGTTCCCTGCGGACCTCGCTGGGGACCTGGGCGGTGTGCTCGCGGGCGACCAGTCCGGCGAAGTTGCGGCTCTTGCTGCGGTACAGCTCGCGGAAGAACGGATCGACGCGGGGATGGGCGTCGGTGTCGTTGAACTGCCAGCGCAGCGGGTCGGGCGCACCGTACCGGCCGTCCCCGGCCCGCCAGATGATCACCGAGGAGTTGATCCGGTAGCCGGGCGGGTTGCCGTCCTTGGCCTTGACGGCCTCGGTGACCAGGCCGTGCCTGGCCATGACCTTGAACAGGTCGGTGATGATGCGTTGGGCGTCCTCGGTGTCGATCCGGGCGCCCCAGTGAGGGAAACGGCCGGGGCGGCGCAGGTAGCGGCCGTAGCGGCTGCGGCCCGACAAGTTCAGCTCGCTGCGGCTGCCGCCGGCCTTGCCCGAGCGGGGGAACACCGTGCCGACCGGGACCAGGCGCTCCCGGTCCGGCAGCGCCCACGGCTCCCTGAGCTGGCGGGACAGGGTGCGCATCTCTTCAAAACCCACATCGGTCAGCACCTCGGCGTCGATGGCCAGCACCCGGCGCATCTCATCCAGCAGCACGCGCATCAGCTCGGCGCGAGTGGCGGCATCGGCCGTGGCCAGGGGGCCGTAGGTGTCCTTCCATAGGGCGTCCCTGGCGGCCAGCTCGTCGAGGTCGGCGTAGTCGATGCGGATCAGGCCGGTCTGCTCCAGGTTGGGCATGGTGACCCGCCAGCCGCGTTCCAGATCCACGAACAGGCGGTAGGTGATGACCTCGCGCATGGCCCGCTGGGTCCGCCGACGCTGGGAGCTCAGCTCCTCGGGGTTGGCGGCGTAGTCAGCGTGGTCGAGACCGAGCTGGGCGAGCACCTCCTTGGCCAGGCTCTCGTCCTGCAATCCCTCTTCCCCGGCCTGGACGGCAGCGTGGTAGAGGGCACCGCGGAGCTGGACCACCTGGGCGAAGTCGTTGAAGTGACCGGCCTGCAGGCTGGCGTCCTGCCGGTTGTCAACGAAGGTGAGCAGCTTGCGGGCGTTGGCGGCCAGTTCGTGGTCGGGCATCTGCTCCAGGCTGCGCACGACGCTGCCGGAGACGACCGTGATCGCCGAGCTGCGGCCCTCCTGGTCGAGGCGGGCCAGCTTGCCGAAGTCGTCGCCGCGCATCTGCTCGTAGGAGACGCCGCAGGCCAGGCAGAACCCGAACGGGGTGGGCACGAACGCCGCTCGCACTCCCCGTTCGCGGTCGCCGATGGTGCCGTCGGGGAGGACGTACATGGTCTGCGGGACGTACTTGCGGCGTGAAGGGATCACCTCGGGGTTGCCGCCGGAGTCGTAGGTCAGCCAGGAGTCGGGCAGGCGCTGCTCGGCCAGCGCTTGGGCCAGGGTTTCCGGCCAGGGGGCCTGCTCGGAGATGTACAGGTAACCGGCGTGCTCGTCGTCCTCGCGGCGGTGGCGGATGACGGGGCGGCCGCCCTGCTCGTCGTAGGCGACGATCAGGTACTCCTGGCCGCACTGCCGGCAGAAGGCCAGCGGCAGCAGCAGCTTGTGAGGCTCGCCGGGCACCCACAGCTGATATTCGCGGGTGATGTGACGGGTGCTCTTCGGCTCCAAAGAGACGTAAACGGTGTCGCCTTTGGACAGGAACTGGTGCAGCCGGAAAGCGAACAGTGACCGGCCCTGGATGGTGGGGTGGGCGGCCTTGGTGCCGGCCCGTAGCGTGGTCTTGATGGCTTCGGCGCAGGCCTCGGGTTCCAGCTTGGTCAGCGCGGCCAGCTCGGCGGCGGCCCGGCGGATGGTGGTGGGCCGGCGGCGGACCAGCCGTCCGGTGCCTTCTTCGGTGTCCAATCCGAAGGTGGACTCGATCCAGCGGGCCAGGGGGTCGTTGACCAGCTCTTCGTAAGAGGCCTCGCGGGTGGGTTCCCGGACTTTCGCAGCTAGGGCGTCCGGGTCGAGCTCGCCGCCGGCGGTGGCCCGGGTGAGCGTCTCGCCGATGACGCGATGCGGGTGGACTGTGGTGCCGAAGATCTTGCTCGCCACCTCGGCGACGACGCGCTGCTGGTCCTCGCTGGTGCCCTCGGTGGCCATGGTGGCGGAGGTGCCTACGCACTGCAGTCCGGGCGCCTGGCAGGCGTCGCGGACCCGGCGGACCAGCATGGCCACGTCGGCGCCTTGGCGTCCGCGGTAGGTGTGCAGCTCATCCAGGACCAGGAAGCGCAGGCCTTGGGCGGCACGGATCAGCCCCTTGCGCTCCCGGGGCCGGGTGAGCATCAGCTCCAGCATCACGTAGTTGGTGAGGAGGATGTCCGGAGGGGCGTCCAGGATGGCCCTGCGCTCGCTCTCGGACTCCTGGCCGGTGTAGCGGGCGAACGTCACCGGTTCGGCGCCCTTGCCGTAGCCGTGGGTCAGGAACTTGCTCAGTTCCTCCATCTGGCTGTTGGCCAGGGCGTTCATGGGATAGACGATGATCGCCTTGACGCCGCCCTTGATGCCCTGGTCGCGTTCGCGCAGCACCCGATCGACGATCGGGATGATGTAGGCCAGTGACTTGCCGGAGCCGGTGCCGGTGATGAGGACGTAGCTGTCGCCGGTGCGGGCGGCCTCGATCGCGTCGCGCTGATGGCGGTACAGCCGCATCGGCGTGCCGTCGAAGGAGTCTTCGGACTTGCCGACTTGGAAGATGCGCTTGCTCTCCGGGTGCAGCACTCCGGCATCGACCAGCTCGGGGACCGATCCGCCGTCGGCGAAGTTGGGGTTGAGCGACAGCCAGGGGTCGGGCCACTGATCGCCGTCGTCCAGGCCCTGACGGACGCGAGAGGCGATCTCCTCATCTCGCACATTGACCGCACCCGAGGTGAACGCTCGGTAGTCAGATATAAGCTGATCGTGCACACCGAAGACGTCCATATCCCCCCTTGCGCAGCACGAACGACATGACAGCTCCGACCCGACAGGTCCGGAATCATCCCGCACCCAAGTGGACGCTTCAACCCCTGCGTCGGATGACAACCTTTTTCACAGACCCCCTGCGGGAACGATCGACACAAACCGGATCATCATCGCATAACACCCACAAGGGCGATGACAGTGCAGCCTAAAGTCGCAGCCCTTGCCATCCGGCGGCCATCCACCTGCCGAACGCACTCCCTGCAGGGCCAGAGAGCTCCCTACAGCCCGACTCGCAAGCTCTGCAGAACCAGAGCTGAAGCGCTGGAACACCCTCCGACTCGTCGGTAACGGCTACGGCGATCTCGACCCGAAGCAGGCCAACGACCGTCGATCGGCCAGGAGGGGGTGGTCAGAGAAGGCCGACGGGAATGACCTGGTGGCCGTTCCCGGCCGAAGTGTGCACAATCGCATGGCGTGAAGGCCTACGTTGGTGTTACAGACGGCGAGTGGTACCGGTTCCTGGCCGCGCGGCCGGAACTTAACGAGGTCAATTTCTGGCGCCCCTCAGGGAAGCACGGATTCAAGGTCCTCCAGTATGGTGAGCCGTTCTTCTTCAAAAGCCATTATCCAGAAAATTCTGTAGTCGGCGGAGGTTTCTACAGTGGGTTCGCCAAGCTGCGCATGTCAGAAGCTTGGGAGTTCTTCGGCGAAGCCAACGGGGCCGAGAGCCTGGAAGCAATGCGCAAGAGGATAGAGCTTTACCGAAAAGAGCCGATCGATCCGCACGAGGACCCGGTGATCGGCTGCATCATGATCCGGGATGTACGCTTCTTCCCGGAAGACCAGCCGGCGCCCCCGCCGCCGGGCTTCGCTCCCAACATCGTTCAGGGGAAGAGCTATGACCTGGCCGCCCAGCCGGTGTCCTCATACTTTGAGGAGCTTCTCGCCCGGCTGCTCGGCCACCGCGTAGAGATCGACTTCAGCGAGCCATGGCACCGGCCCGGGCCGGTCTACGGTGATCCGCGGCTTACGCCTCAGCGTCTTGGTCAGAAGTCTTTCAAAGCCGTCGTGCTCCAAGCTTACGGGCGCCGTTGCGCCATCACCGGCAACAAGATACGTCCGGTCCTCGAAGCGGCGCACATAATTCCTGTGAGCCGCGGCGGCATGCACAGCATCGGCAACGGCCTGCTGCTCCGCTCGGACATCCACACGCTGTTCGACCGAGGGTATCTGAGCATAGATCCCGACTATCGACTCCTGGTGAGTCCGCGTCTTCGTAGAGAATTCGGCAACGGCGACTGGTTCTATGAGCGGTCCGGTCAGCTCATCTCTTTGCCCGAGCAGCGCACCGACCGCCCGAATCGGAATTTCCTAGAATGGCACAATGAGAATGTGTTCTTGGCATCCTGACCGCAATTTGTGAGATGAACGCCGACGGTCCTGCGGACTTTTTGGAGAGCGCCGGACGGCAGCAGTGGCCCGCACCGCCCCAGTGCTCTCTGCGGCGCTGTGTGTCCGCCGGCGGGCCGATCTGGCGGACGAGAGCGCGACCACCGAAGGGATGAGCCCGGCTGGAACGGCCGGCCCTGCGTGCCAGCGGCGGCCGAGGCGGTGCGGCTGATCGGGGATCCCATGCCGAACCGCTTCGAGGGGCCGTGGGACGAGGATGGGCGGGACGAAGACCTGAAGGTCGTTCTGGACCGGTGCTCCGAAGAGCCGTGGCCGGTGCGGATCACCGTCAACGGCTTTCCTCACCCGGCCGCGTCCGCGGAAAGCCACTGGTCGTGGTGCCCTTCGACGTCGCACCAGGCTCGGTGTTCAGGCGGGATCTGGCCTGGTGCGGCTGCCTCTTCGAGGGCGGAAAGGCCGGGATGTCCTGCGGGGCGTCGCACGAGGTGGCGAGATCAGGCCCGGTCTGCATGCGGCGGGGACCTTTACCGAGGACGCCCCGGAATCCTGCGTGCTGACATTCACTGCAAAAGACCCGATCGAGCTGCCGGCCTGGGCTGTGCCCGGCTGTGAGCCGCCGCCGGTGATGATCGACGAACTGCTCGGCGTCCGGCTGGAGTGCTGCCCGGAGGCCGGGGACGGAATCGGCTTGGGCCGGGAAAGCCTGCGGTGCCGGAGGTTCCTGTCGCTGCCGGCCGAACGGCCCCCAGAGCGAGCCGCTTCCCGTCGGGCGGAAGGGATTTTCGCACCACACAAATCAGAAGATTTTTCACGAAAAACCCAGCCGGTGGCACGACACCCGGATCGAACGCCCCAGTTGCCCCCAAATACGCCAATCAGTTGCGACTATTCGGATCTACCCGTGAAAATACTCCTCATTACCGCGCGTACGGGGGTGATCACGTGATACCGCCGATCGCCGGCATCCACCACCTGGTGGCTGCCCTGGACGACATCGTGAGCCGACGGCCCCGCACAGGCCGCCTTCCGACCGTACTGCTGACCGGGGGACCGGCACCGGACGACAAGGAAAAAGCAATCCGCGGTTACGGTGAACGGCTGGTCGCCAAGCAGAGCGGCACTCGCATGGGACTGGTGCCATACGCGGTGGTCACCGACGCCGATGCGCCCACGGAGGACACCGACCGCCTGGGCTACATCCCGCTGCTGGAGTGCATCGCCACGGACCTGGAGTCCTCGATGCCCCGCGCGGCGGGCCGATTGCGGCTGCCGCAGTTCTACACCTGCCTGACGGTCTTCCGCAGCCAGGCGACAGGTCACGCCCACGCGGTACGCGACTCGCTAGTCGATGAACTCTATGCGGATCTATGCCGGCGGCGGCCGTGGCTGCGCTGGGCTGAGCATCTGCCGACGTTCCTGGCGCCCATCGTGAACGTCGTCTTCGAGGTCCCATTGCGGGGCCTTTACCGCCTCTGGCTGACCAGGACACGCCGTCTCCGCTGGTTCACCGGCGAATTCACGCAGAACACGCGCACCCCGGCCCAGAACTTCCTCGAGGCGGCGGATCGGCTCGTGCCCAGCAGACGGATCTGCCCGCCGGCGCAGATCCACACGGAGGCCGAGCGGAAGCAGGCCGAATCCGCCCAAAGGCAGACCGACCTCATCCAGCGGCTGCTGCTGCAGGCACTGCTGAGGGACCTGAGACGGGCACTCCGCCCGAACCCGCTGTCGGTGCGCAGGCGCCGCCGACGATGGCCCTTCGTGCTGTTGCTGACGCACGTGGGCGATCCGGACACGCCCGCGCGGAAACTGTATGCCGACTATGTCAACGTCGTGCAGTCCGTCCCCGCGCCGCTGCTGGTCTTCGGGGCACTGACCGGGACGAAGCCCCCGCAGGACATCGAGCGGGTCGAAATCGTCACCCCTCAGATCGCCGAGTTTCTGGCAAACGCCCACCGGCCCCTGCTCGTTCACCTGGCCCAAGAGCTCGATGAGGCGGAAGCGGCCGCCTGGCTCAGCAGTCGGCCCCACCCGCCCATCCGTCCTCCCGGCAAACGCGACTACGTGGTGCCGGTCGCGTTGGGCCTCGTCTTCCCCGTCACTGTCGCCGGCGGGATCTCCCTGCTCCACCCCAAGCCGGGCGGATGCCGTCCGGCCCCGGACTCCGCCGAGACGATCGGCGTCACCGACGGCCGGCAATGTCACCTGGGGCGTGAAGGCGATGCCCTGTGGGAGCTCGAAGAGCTGATCGCCCGGCACAATCAGGCCATCGACACCGACCAACCGTATCGGAGCGTCGTCTTCTTCGGGCCGCTGTCGGTCTCCTCCGCGACCGCGGTCCCCAACAGCATCCAGCAGCTGCGGGGCGCCGTCATGGCCCAGATCGGGCTGAATCGGCCCGGCGGCCAGGCGGCGAAGGTGCCGATCCGCGTCCTGATCGCCAACTCCGGTGACCGCTTCCGCTACGGCAGGCAGGTCGCCGAGGAGATCATCCGCCGCGCCGAAAGGGAGCAGATCGCCGCGGTGATCGGCATCGGGCAGAGCCGGACGGAGTCGCAGGAGGCCGTCCAGGTGCTCAGCGAAGCGCAGATCCCCGTGATCGGCGGCTCGGTGACGGGCGACGCCATGGTGAACGAGCTGGACCTGTCGTTCTACTTCCAGATCTCGCCGCCCAACCGGCGCATCGCCGCCGTCGCCGCCGAGTTCGCCCGCAAATCCCGGGAGCTGACCCCCGGGCGGAAGGCGGACTCGCCGCTCCGTGAGGCGATCGTCGTCTACAACCCCGATCCGGACGACCTGTTCAGCCAGAACCTTCTGGAGGACTTCAAAGCCTTCTACCCCAAGGTCTTCCCCGTCCCGCAGCTTGAGAAGGTGCCCCAGCAGACCGGCAGGCTTGCCGAGGAGATCTGCACACGGCTGCTGCAGACCAAGGGGTTCGTCTTCTACGCGGGCCGTCCACCAGAGCTGCGCGACCTCCTCAACAGCATGGGGCAGAACAACACCTGCCGGAACAAGGTGCCCGCCGACAGCGGATACCTGCCGATGCTCGCCAGCAGCGCGGCCACCGCCTTCCTGGCCGACCGGCACACCCGGACGGAGGACTACCCGTTCCTGCGGTTGTTCTACGTGTCCTTCTACGACCCCAGCCCGCCCCGCCGGCCGACCGACCCTAGGCTCGCCTTCGCCGAGCAGTTCACCGAGCACTTCAAGGACCTGACTCCCGAAAGCGACGCCGCCGCCTCGTTCGACGCCCTCAAAGTCGCCTCCGCCGCCATCGACGCCACGTACGTCACGCACGGCGGAGACCAGTTCCAGCCGATCGACGTGCGCGCCAGCATCCTCAACGGCAACGTCCGCGAGCTGGCCGGCGCGACCGGGATCATCACCTTGGGAATGACCCCCCGCTACACCGCCAACAAAGCGGTCTACATCCTCTACGCCGGAGCGAACGGAAAACACGAGCTGCGACTCGGCTGCGGCCTACTCCCCGATGGCACTGACCCGCAGACCGTGACGTCCGCCGGTGACACCTTCGCCTGCCCCCGGCAGTGAGCCTTTCCCAGCACGCCGTTCTCGCAGCTCGCAGTCGAGGACGGTTGTGACCTGCAACGCCACGGCTTCGGGCGCTGACGCCCGCCTGAGGCGGGGACCGTTCCCCTCCAGGTGCGAAGGAACCCGCGCGAGCGGGTCCGAGGCTGGATCCGGCACGCGCCCCGACACCGCCCTCCGCCTAACGCCCTCCCATGGAGCAGCTACCTAAGGGGGAGCGCGCCGGAGCCGTCTCCTTCGAGACGCCCTGGAGAGAAGCCGCACCGCAGGTGGCCGCCTACTGCCGCCGGGTCACCCGTTCCCGGGCCGATGCCGAAGACCTCTTCCAGCAGGTGGCGATGCGGGCCTGGCGGGGCTATCGGACATATCGCGGCGACGCGCTGTTCCTGACGTGGGTCATGAAAATCGCCGCCGGCGAGGCGGCCCGCTGGGGCGCTCGGCGCAGCCGCATCGATGCCCGCGAAAAACCGCTCCCCCTGGGCAGGACACCCCGGCGAGCGACGGCTCCGTCGCCGACGAGGTCATCGACCGGCTCGACAGACAGGCCGACGAAGGCTGGGTGCGCACGGTGGCCGAGAAGGCCCGCCGGCTCGGCGAGCTCGGCGACGGCGAGTACCGAGTGGTGCTGGCCCGGCTGGAGCAGCCCGACCGCACCTGGCGGGAGATCGGCGAGCTGCTGGGGCTGGAGCCGGGCACCTGCGCGGTGGCCCACTCCCAGGGACTGGGCAAGCTGCGGGTCGCGCTGCTGTGCCGCCACTCCCACCGGCTCGGCGGCCGGGCCGCGCTGGAACGCGCCTGCGCCGCCGCGCAGCTGACCGAGGCCGAAGAACGAGTCTTCCGGGCGATCGTCCTGGAACAGCGCAGTGACTACCGGCCCCGGGGCTGGCAGACCGCACTGCGCGGCGCCTGCGCCAAGGTCGCCCCACACCTCTCCTGGAACTGAATCAAAAAATCCCCCGATCGGTGCGCAGATCGGTAAAGGCGGCGCCCTCAGCAAGGTCTGCACGGGCGTGGCGGACCGAATCCACCGAAAGGAGGGAAGAGCGGACGTGGATATACAGCCCTTCGGGGAACTTCCAGGCGACGTCCCGCCGGAACCGCCGTCACCCCCGAGGTGCCCTACTTCCTGGACGTCCTGGACGACGGCCGGGAGAGCGTGGTCACCGGGAACGCGGAGCGGTTCGCCGAGCACGGCCACCGGCAGGGCGACAACCCGTTCGGCTTCCTGGGCACCTGCGGCTTGTGCACCTGCGAGGGCGTCCTGTGCCAGTTCGGGATCGAGGTCACCGAGGCGGACCTGGTCGCCTACGCCGTCGACCACGGCCTGTGCTTGGCCGACGCACCGCCGCAGCTGTACGGGGGCACCACGGTCAGCGACCAGATCCGCATCCTGTCCGACTTCGGCGTCCCGGCGCACCACGAGAACGCCGGCTCCCTGGAGGATCTGGCGGCCGCGCTGGAACAGGACAGAGGAGCGATCATCGCGGTCGACGCGGGGGTGCTGTGGGACGACCCGACCTACTTCGACGGCCGGGCCAACCACGCGATCACCCCCATCGGGGTGGCCCGCGCCCCGGCCAGTGCGGTCCGAATCCCTTCGTCCCGAGCTGCCTCCCTGGCAGCGCTGACCTACCGGCGCCGCAGACCGCCCCGGTAGTCCCGTCCCGCAGCGACCACGGATGCCCGAACCGGAGGACTTCGTGACCGAAAACCCCACTCTGCCCGCCCTGTCAGACCTCGGCGGGACCGTGCCCCAGCTGCTCCTGGGAGCATTGGAACGCCGCTACCTCGCCGACTTCCAACCCGCCCACTGGCGGATCACCCCCGCCCCGGCGGACTCGACGCGCCCGCTGCTGCGCCAAGTGCAGGCCATGGGCCGTCCGCCCGCCGAGGAGGACTGGAGCTCCGCCATGGCGCAGGTGCTGACCGCCTGCCACTGGCACGGCCACTCAGTGGTGATGGCAGTGCACGGCGACGGGGGACGGCAGCGCATCCTGATCGGCGGGCGCCGAGTGCCCGGCCGTTCCCGCGGCTCCGCCGAGGATTTCCTGGAAGGCCGGGCCAGTGCGCTGCGGGCGCACGTCCCCAGGCTGCAACTAGGGGAAGCGGTACCGCTCGGCGAGGGGGATACCGCCGAGCTGTCCCGTTTCCTGCATGATGAGACCCCGAACGCGGCGGTCGTCACCGGCATTCCCTCGGCCCGGGCGGGCCGGCCCCGCCGCCTTCCAGAGTCTGGACCGACTGATCCACGCCATCGGGGACCGCCGGTACGCGCTCATGGTGGTCGCCGAGCCGCTGACGGTGACCGAGCTGGATGAGACCATCGGCCGCTGCCTGCAACTGCGAAGCGCGGTACACGCCCTGGTCAAGCAGGGGTCTCGACGGACACGCAGCACGGAACCTCCCACGGCACCACGGTGCACAAGCGCTTTGACAACCCGATCCGCCACCTGAACGCCCTGCTGAGGTTCGCCGAGCGGGTTGGCCTATCCGGTCCCGCCGGCGGACGTGCCGCCCACCTGCTGCAGGCGGTGGCCGCGGCAGCGGAGATCTGGCCCGGCGATGGCAAGGAAAGCCACAGCGTGCAGACCACCACCAACAGCTCACAGACGTGGACGCGCAGCGCCAAGCTGCTCGACGCCGACGCCGAGGCCTGTGAGCAGCTGCTGCAACGGCACATCGACCGGCTGGAGTCGGCCCGCAGCGGCGGCTGGTGGCGCTGTTCGATCTTCGTAGCCGCCGATGGGGACGGCTCCCTGGAGGCCGTCACCAGTGCGCTGCGCGGCATCTGCAGCGGGGAGGCCACCGCGCTGGACCCCATACAAGCGCTGCGGATCACGCCGTCGGTGATTCGCTCGGCGATGGTCTGCGGGCAGACGCTGCGGCTGCTGCCGGTCGGCGGCGCCCAAGGGCACCCGCTGGGCGAGCCCTTCGACGCGCTGGCCACCTGCGTCACCTCCGGCGAACTGGCGATTGTGACCGGCCTGCCGCGTCGGGATGTGCCGGGGGTGCCGATGCGGGAGGTGGCGGAGTTCGCTCTGTCGGCCCTCGCCCCGCCGGGGCAGCGGTGCCGCTGGGTGAGCTGCGAGATCCGGCCGGACGCGCGCTGCAGCCGGCGGCGATGACCGCCGAGGCGCTCAACCGGCACGTCTTCATCACCTGGATGACCGGGTACGGCAAGACCGCCACGGCCAAGAACCTGCTGGTCGAGGCGTACCGGAGGCTGGGCGTCCCGTTCCTGGTGATCGAGTCGGCCAAGGCCGAGTACCGGGCGCTGGCCGACCACCCGGCGCTGCGCGGCCGGCTGCGGGTCTACTCGATCGGTCCGGACTCGGCGCTGCCGCTGCGGCTCAACCCGTTCGTCCCTGTGGGATCGGTGCCGCTGTCACGCCACATCGACCTGCTCAAGGCCGTCTTCAACGCCGCCTTCCCGATGTTCGCCGGCATGTCGTACGTGCTGGAAGAGGCGATGCTGGAGGTCTAC
>ERZ777003.2198-NODE-2198-length-24083-cov-5.811886_pt1 | contig 24083 bp, 22 predicted proteins | sample MGYA00374956_ERZ777003 | MGnify/ENA primary metagenome ERZ777003 (study PRJEB29302, sample SAMN06268252) | bioreactor metagenome | isolation source: Joint BioEnergy Institute, California, USA | place: USA:Joint BioEnergy Institute, California, USA | collected... | reverse complement strand
GGGGTCGCGCATGCTGTCCGGAATGTTGCGGTTCAGGACTTCGGACTGCACCGGACGCAGCAGGCCGCGGTCGGCCGCACGCCACAGGTTGCCTACATCGACCGTGATCAGCAGGTCGGCCGGCGTACTTGCGCCTTCAGCAGCCAGACGCTCCATGAGCGCATTGCCATTGTCGGTCAACAAACGGATCTCGACACCCGTTTCTTTCGTGTAGCGGTCCAGCGTGGGCTTGAGCAGGGCCTCGATGCGCGACGAGTAAATCGTCACGGGTTGCTTGTTGTCGGCCTGATCGGCAGCTTTTGCCGGCGCAATGGCCGCAAAGCATACCGTGAGGGTTGCGGCAAGGGCTCGTAGGGGCTGCACGGTGTTACTCCTCATAGGAAGAAAGGAAGAAAACAGGGGTCTGGAATGCAAGGATCCGGAAGGTCAGGTTCCGTTGTGGGTCCGCTGAGGCATTTTATACGAAATGAGAACCATTTTCACGCATGAGGCGCAATCGTGGACGACTGGTGTGCGCGCAGGCCGCATGCGGGGCCGCTCGGGGCAGCAGCCGGGGGTACCGCTTCGTGGGGCAGGTCGTGGCGCGGCTTGACGGAGCGTGTCCGGCGGTCGTGTTTCCGTGCTCGGCGCATTCGGGCCAGGCCGATGCGCTATGCTTAATCTGACACATGCTTGTCAGAATTTACCTGTAATGTATGGTTGGGCTTCCTGGTGGTACCGGGCACATCCCGGCGTCTTTTCTGGAATGAAGGAGTAGGCATGGCCGAACACACACACCGGCAATTCGATGCCGAGATCGAACATGTACGTTCGCGCTTTCTGCAAATGGGCGGATTGGTCGAATCGCAGATTGCCGGTGCTATCGACGGATTGGCAAACGGCGACATCGAACTGCTCGACCGCGTCATCGCGCGCGAAGCCGAGGTGAACCGATTCGAGACGGAGATTGACGAGGCCATCAGCCGCATCCTTGCACTGCGCCAGCCAGCGGCGGTCGATCTGCGCCTGATGATCACGCTCACCAAAATGATCACTGACATGGAGCGCGCCGGCGACGAGGCCGAGAAGGTCGCGCGCATGGCCAAGATGATTCACGAGGCCGGCCGACGCAACATGCCGGCCCTTGAGCTGTGGCACATGGCCGGGTACGTGCATACCATGTTGCGCGAGACTCTGGACGCCTTCGCCCGCATGGATGCCCACCTGGCGGCGAACGTGGTGCGCCAGGACAAGAACGTCGACAACGAATGGCAGGGTGCAATCCGACATCTCATCACGTACATGATCGAGGATCCGCGCACCATCTCGCGCGCGATCGAGCTGCTGTTCATCGCGAAGGCGCTGGAGCGCATCGGTGATCATGCCAAGAACATGGCCGAGCTCATCATCTATCTCATTCGTGGTACTGACGTGCGCCATACCGGCGTCGAGAACGTCGAGAAGCAGGCTCTGGGTGTGGATTCCGCGCGCGAATGATGCTGGTTGACGCCGGCCGATGTCCGTGTCGCATGAGGGGCGGGAGCCGGTGACGGTGTGCACGAAAACGGCGGGCCGTGTGGCCCGCCGTTTTGCTTTGAGGCGCCGCGGTATGGCACCAGGGCGGGGCCGGCGTAACCAGGCGTCAGAGCTTCGGCGCCGTAAAGTGCTGGGTGCTGTAGTCCGATGAAGCCGGGCGGTCCAGCACCGGCGGATTACCGGGGAGCGCTTGCACGTACTCGAGGAATACATCGGCCAGCAGCTGGCGCATGTTTACGCGGCGTTCACCGCCGATGCGGCCGAGCGTGGCGTATCCGTCCTTGCCGTCTGCCAGGAAGTCGTTCGTGGCAACTTCGTAGGTGGCGTCAGGATCCAGCGGCACCCATTGCCCCTGTTCATTCCGCACCTGCAGATTGCTCAGCCGTTCACCGCGGGCACGCGTGTAATCGACGTCGAAGCGCAGTCCGCCCGTATATGGGTAGGCGCCGGTCACCAGCTGCGTGAGAGCGTGATCCAGTGCTTCTTCCAGTGCCTGCTTGAGCTCGGCGCCGGTTATCTTGAGCCGGACGACCTGGTTCTGGAAGGGTAGTACCGCGTAAATGTCGGGGACGGTAATCGGCCCCTTGGGCAAGGATGTACGCACGGCTCCTGCGTTCACGAGGGAGATCCGAGCGTTGAAGTCGCGCGCGCCCCGACGCAACAGTGCTTCGGCCACCAGTTGCTGCATGTCGCCGCCGTGGGCGATGACGTGGGGATCCTCGGCGCATGCCGCATCCAGCGGATTATCGGCCGGCAGTGGCAGATTCCCCGGCAGGCGGCGTTGGCACAGGTCACGCGCGGCTTGCGCAATGGTCATCCTGGTGAACTCCTGCTTCTGCCGGGCGTATGGCTCGAGCGCGGCGAGCGCGGCCGGGCTCGGTGGGGGGACGCGGAATGCGCCCGTGGCGTTCAGCTGCTGCAGCAGCGCGGCACGCTCTTCCGCGCTCAACGGCTTGCCGTCGGCACGCCGAAAATCATCGCCGATCAGGATGTGCGGTGTTCCGTCACAGTGGGTGACACGCCCCTGAGCATCGAAACCGACCCGAAGCTCGCCCACCACCTGGCTGTACTGGTGTGCCTGGACGACACACACGAGGTCGCCCTCGGCATTGCGCACCCGTGTGGGGTAGGGGCCCTTCACATCGAGGCCGAAGCTGGCGAGGGCATCGGGACCCAGCAGGGTGTGTGAATCGCCACCCACGATGACGTCGATGCCGTACAGGGCCTTGGCCAGGGCGATATCGTTCTCGTAGCCCATGTGCGTGAGCAGGATGACCTTGTCGACGCCACGGGCGCGGAGATGGTCGATTTCCAGCTGGGCGACGGCGAATTCGTTGAGGAGGTCGGTGTCGGGGTTGGGCCGCGATGACTGCTTCGTCTTGAGCGCGGTGGTGAGGCCCACGATGCCGATGCGTTGCCCGTCGCGTTCGATGATGACGGAACGTCGGACCCTGCCGTCGTCGAAAGCGCGGTATAGGGGGGATGACGGCCCGAAGCGAACGTTGGCGGACAGCACGGGCGTGGCGCAGGGGCCCTGCGCCAGCGCCTTGAGGAAGGTATCGAGGCCCTCGTCACCGTGTCCGAACTCGTGATTGCCCAGGGTGTACGCATCAAAGCACGCCTGATTCATGAGAGCCGCGTCAGCGGCTCCGCGGGTCAGCTGGTAGTAGATGTCTCCGGTGATGGCATCACCCGCGTGCAGCTTCACTACCGCCGGGCGCTGACGCGCGATCTCGTCCATGACCTGGACCACGCGGGGAAACCCGCCTGCCTCGACCTCGACCACCTCGCGCTTGCCGCCGGCAGTGGTCGCAAGCCGTGCGGTGGCCGGATCGAGATGGGAATGGTGGTCGTTGATGTGGAGGATGGTGAGTTCGAAAGCGGTGGGATTGTCCGGTTGGCTCTGCGCCGGGGCGGACACAGGCGGCGATGCGGGATTTTCGGCTTGCGCGCGTGGCGCCCCGACTGCTTCGGATTGCTGGATGCTGTTCGCACACCCTGCCGCGAGCAAGGCGAGCAGGGCTGCTACCGCGGACCGTGGAAGGGATGGCATAGGCGTCTCGCTTTCTTGTTGCTGTTATGGATGGTTGCTGGCCTGCCGGGAGGCCGGCACGGCACTGGGGATGGCGCTGCGGGGCAGGGTGCGGAGGCACCCCGGATTGCCCCGGCTCAGGTGCCTACTCTGTGGGCGGTACGTACCCCTGGGCCTCGATGCGCTCGTCCTGGAACAGGAAGCGCTCCATCTGCTGGGCCAGATACTTGCGTGCGCGCGCATCGGCCAGGTTCAGCCGGTTCTCGTTGACGAGTCGCGTCTGCACGTTGATCCACTGTTGCCATGCTTCCTTGGAAACGCTTTCCCAGATGCGTTTGCCCAGCTCGCCCGGGTAGGGAGGGAACTCAAGGCCTTCGGCTTCACGTTTCAGTTTTACACAGTACACCGTACGAGCCATGTTGACCTCATGCAAGGGTAATCAATCGGATGTGCTGATTGTAAAGGACGGGGTCCCTCGCGCGGTGTGCTGCTGGCGTGCTGCCCGTCGTACCGGCGTGCACGCGAGGACAGCGCGCCGTGCAGGCTTCTCGCATCGGCGCAGGGCGGGGAGCGGGGGAGTCAGAACAGCCAGAAGTCATTGGTGGCGGGGTCGAGGTGTTCCGTGTACGGTGGGGCTTCTGCCGACCCGCCAGGTGTTGCCGGCAGGGTGATCGCAGCGTGGGCCACATCCGGGCCGACCTCGAAAAGTGCCCGGTCCGTCATTTCATATTGTCCGTACAAAGGCGGAGGAATGTCGTAATCGTCGGGGTCGAGCGGCGGGCGCTGGGGCGCGAGTGCGGCGATGGCGTCCGGCCCCAGCTTCACAATGGCGCCCGCCACATCGAACGGGTCGTCCATCGACGTGATCAATTCGCGCAGGTCGACAGGTGCACTGCGCTGACCCTGTGTGAACCAGGCCGCGAACTTGCCAGCTTCCAGTCTGGCATGGAACAGCGAAGGCGGGTGTTCGCCGTCCACTGCCTGGTCGAGCAGATGCGACAGCAGGCTTGAACGGCCGTAAGGCTCGCGCTGAAGCAGCTCGATCCAGTATGCCGATTCTTCGGCAGTGGGCTTGCGCTGCATTGCCTGAGCATAGGCCAGCTCGATGTAACGGACATCGTCGAACCCGGTACCATGCTCGCCGTGCCCGGTGCCTGCCCAGTAGATGTCGCGCGCCAGGGTTGCCCGCGCGGTTAGCTCGTCTTCTCCGCTTTCCAGCATGCGGGCAAGCTGGCTGGCCCAGTACGCCAGGCCTTCATGTTCCGGCGCACGAGCAAAGGCCACCACATAGCAGCCTACGAGAAAGTTGAGGTGTGCAGGTTGCAGGAATCCCAGCAGGTCGGGCACCTCGGGCAAACTCACCGGGCCCAGCTGCGCGTCGTGTGCCACGTGCAGCAGCCGCGTGAGCGAGGGTGCGCGTTCGTGCTGGCCTTCGGTCAGATAGGCAAGCAGGAACGCAGTATTCGTGACGACCCCCAGTTCGATCGCCCCGATAATGGTTTCGCGCTCGGCGTTCGGTTCATCGGGATAGACGAGCTCGACAAGCTCGCGTGTCGGCAGCCAGTTCACGAAGGGAAACCCGGCTTCCCATGTTACGAAGTCGATGAGCGAAGGGACTGCGATGTCCAGGGCGCGGTGCGACATCAGGTTGCCCCAGTGATGGACTCGTGCGAGTACCGATTCGCGCGCCGTCAGCCCCTGGTCGGCATCGAACCGCAGTCCGTCGAGCAGCAGATCGCGATGCAGCTCGGCGAGGTCAGTGTCGGGATAATGGGGTTCCAGTATATCTTGAATCAGGAACACCACCATGCGGTGGGCCTGGGCGTAGGTAAGCTCCATCTGCAACCTCCGTGCGCAGGTGTCAGTTGACGGTGATGACGATACAGGTGTTGCCCGTGTAGCCGGGCATGCCTCGTTCGATGAACCGGGCCCGCGTGGTGCCCTGACCATAGCGAGCATCGGCCGTTCTTTGGCACCAGTCATGCATGCCAGCCAGTGTTTCGCTAGTGCCGGCGTTCGGAATGGCAATGTGGATCCATTGCTCTGCTTCCGATTCGCTCATGGGGCCCTCGAGTAACCCGAGAATTCGCATGCCGACCTGGTTCACCCAGTAGGGGTAGCTCGCATGATGGGAACCGATTCCGTACTCGGGGCACCGCTGGCTGGGAAGGCTTTTGTAAGCTGCGATGATGGTGTCGCGCAGATGGTCGGAAACGATGCCTGCGCTGGTGTGCTGACCCTTGCCGTAGTGGTAGCCCGGATCGGTACGGGTACAGATCAGGTCGCCCGACATGGGGAAGGTGATGCCCGCTGAGGGGAGGGCCGGAGGGTCGTCAGGACCGCTGCTACCTTCGGTGTTGTCGCCGCTTCCGGGCGCGCCGGGCACCTCTCCGGCCAGGGGCTGCAGCGTGAGGCTCGCGTGCACATCTGGCGAATGGAAGTAGATTTCCGCCTCAGCCGCGTGGATGCGTGCATGCGCGCAAATTGCCGATAGCAGCAGCCAGGCCAGAAGACGTATGGAAACCTTCCGCCCGCTGCATGAAGAATGTACGTAGTTCACGGCACTCGCAGCCTAAAATGTACCAATCAGATGCAGGTACGCAGTTTGGCATGGTGCCGACATGAAAAGCCGCGGGTGTGTACGTTTGCACGCACCGGGTGCTGCGGGCTGTATGTGTGTTCCAGATGGAGAGGCAGCGGGAGGAGGGATAAGGCAAGTGCGGCAATGTGGGCGTGATGCCGCGCTCGGACAAGTCAGGGCACTTTGCCACTGGTGGCGCGGGTGCCGTGGGCGGCGCCTGCCTTGCCGGGTCGCGCCCGTGCGGCAAGGCGGCCGCGTGAACGGGGGTTCAGCTTGCTGGCGCGAGGATCTCTTCGACCACTTCCATGGGACGGCACAGGCGGACGCCCATGTCGGTGACGACGAAGGGGCGGTTGATCAGGATCGGATGTTCCATCATGGCATCCAGCAACTGGTCATCGGTCAGCCCGGGGTTGTCGAGGTTCAATTCGTGATAGGGCGTACCGCGCTCGCGCAGGGCTTCGCGCACCGACAGGCCGGCGCGCTCGATCATCGACTTGAGCTCCTCCCGCGCAGGCGGTGTCTTCAGGTATTCGATTACCTCTGGGTGGTAGCCGCGCTCCTTGAGCAGCGCCAGTACTTTGCGCGATGTTCCGCAGTTGGGGTTGTGGTAGATCCTGACGTTCATGGCGATTCCTTTTCTTCTGGGGTGTCTGACTGGTTCGGACAGCAATGCCGGTTCAGGTAGGTGAGCACATCGCGCATGCGCTTGGTGTCGGCGCTGTAGTAGACGAAGCGGCCGTCCTGGCGCGAAGTGACCAGACCTGCCTGGGTGAGTTCACGAAGATGGAACGATAGGGACGAGGGCGGGATATCCGCACGTTGGCTGATCACGCCGGCGGAAAGCCCGTCCGGCCCGCTTTGCACGAGCAGGCAGAATACCCGTAGTCGGGATTCCTGCGCCAGGGCGGCCAGCGCGCTCACGATGGATTTGGATTGCATGCTTCAATTTTTGTTGAAATGTTCCTTGAGCGCAAATCGGCCCGGACGTTAAACCCTCAGTATACGGATGAACAGCGGGGGCCCATTGCAGTAACATCGTGCGTCGAAGAACGGCCGGCGTCCGGCGCGTCGTGCAGCAGGTGAGCCGGCACACGAACCAACCCGTACGAGGAGACCCCCATGCTGGTCGAACATCGAACCTATACGTTCAGGCCCGGCGGCGTGCCGGAGTTCATGGCGAAATATCAGGAGCGGGGACTGGCCATCCAGCTTGAAGTACTGGGCAATTTGTTGGGTTATTTCTGGACCGAAATCGGTCCGCTCAACCAGACGGTCAACCTGTGGGGTTACAGCAGCTTTGAAGAGCGTCAACGGCGCCGTGCCGTGCTGATGCAGCGGCCGGAATGGCTGGAGTTCGTCAAGGAGACCTCGCACCTCATCCTGGCACAGGAAACCAGGCTGCTGATTCCGGCGCCGTTCTCGCCAATCCGCTAGCCGGGTTCGGAGCCATGCCGTAGCCTTGGGTCCGGGCATCCTGCCCGCGGGTTTCGTGTTGCAGGCGGGCGGGTGTTCTCCTCGGTGCGGCGAAGCTGCCATCCAGGACGGCAGCCCGTCCGCTACAGGCGCTTGATGAAGATCAGACTATTGCGTGCACGATTGTACTGATGGCGCTTGTCGCGGGGCAGGACATCCAGCGACGCCTGCTTGAAGCCGCGCTTGATGAACCAGTGCGATGTACGCGTAGTGAGCACGAAAAGTCTTTCCACGCCCATCGCACGGGCACGTGTTTCGGCGTGGCGCAGCAGCTTGTCGCCTTCGCCTTCTCCCTGCCAGTCGGGGTGGACCACCAGGCAGGCCATTTCGGCCATGCGGTCTTCGGCCCACACGTAGAGGGCGACACAGCCGTAGATGATGCCGTCGTGTTCGGCCACCCAGAACTTCTCGACGTCGCGCTCGATCTGCTGGCGCCCTCGGGGCACCAGCGTCCCGTCGCGCTCCAGGGGTTCGATGAGGCGTACGATGGCGCCAACGTCGTCCATGGTGGCTGGACGCAGATCTTCCAGGGTGTCTTCCACCACCATGGTACCCACGCCGTCGTGCGTGAAAATCTCGAGCAGGATGCTGCCGTCGAGGTGGAAGGGCAGAAGGTGGGCACGCTGCACGCCCAGCTTGACGGCTTTCGAAGCGTGCTTCAGCAGATAGGCCGTCTCTTCGTCGAGCGTGCCCTGTGCAAGCAGGCGGTCGGCGTCGACGCGGGCCAACTCGGTGTCGATGCTGCCGTTGCCCTCGCGCACTCCCGCCGACTCCGTCAGGAAGATGAGCTTCTCGGCGCGCAGCGCCACGGCCACGCTGGTGGCAAGGTCTTCCATTTCCAGCCGGAAGGCTTCACCGGTTGGTGAGAAGCCCAGGGGCGACATGAGGACGATGGTGCCATGGTCGATGGCAAAACGCAGTGCCTCGACGTCCACCTTGCGCACTTGCCCGGTGTGCCGGTAGTCGACGCCGTCAATGACGCCGACGGGACGCGCCGTAACGAAGTTGCCCGTGATGACGCGCATGCGGGCATGCGACATGGGCGTATTGGGCAAGCCCTGGCTGAAAGCGGCTTCGATATCGAGCAGGATTTCACCGGCGGCTTCCTTGGCGCACTCGAGCGCATCGGGCTCGGTGATCTGCAGTTCTCGGGTGAACTGCTGGGCAATACCCTTCAGCCGCAGCTGCTCGTTGACCTGGGGCCGGAACCCGTGTACCAGCACGAGACGGATGCCCAGCGCGTTCAGCAGCGACAGGTCTTGCACCAGGCTGTTCAGCGCGCCGGCCTGCACCAGTTCGCCGCCAAAGCCGACGACGAAGGTCTTGCCCCGGAAGGCGTGCACATACGGAGCGACTTCCCGGAACCAGCGCACGAACTGCGCGGGACGCACTTCCGGGGCGACGGTCTCGGCTTCATTCGATGCGGGGGCGCTTGCAGCCGGGCCCGTGCCGGGGTCTGCGGCGCCTGCAGGCTGGGCCTGCGCATTGTTCTGTTGCGTATCCACCGACTGCTTGTCCATTGATTGCAAGTTGCGCCGGCTCATCGGGCTCGCGCGGGGCCCGATGCGGCTGCCTTCATTTTATCGCGCCGTGTTTCTTATAATGGTTGGTTATCTCTTTGTTCTGGTCGAGTGAATTCTCAAGCGCAGCGTTTACGCAACCCCATTCCTGCCGTTTCGTATCCCGAAGAGCTGCCGGTAACCGCCCGGCGCGAAGAAATCGCGCGCCAGATCCGTGCGCATCAGGTGGTGATCGTCAGCGGCGAAACCGGCTCCGGCAAGACCACCCAGCTTCCCAAAATCTGCCTTGAACTCGGACGTGGTCAGACGGGCCTGATCGGCCACACGCAGCCGCGGCGCATCGCGGCCATCAGCGTCGCGCGCCGTATTGCCGAAGAGCTGGGCACGCCACTGGGCGAAGTGGTGGGGTACCAGGTGCGGTTCAACGATCGGGTGCAGCCCGGCGCGTCGGTCAAGCTCATGACTGACGGCATCCTGCTGGCCGAGACGCAGGGCGACCGTCTGTTGCGCCACTACGACACCATCATCATCGATGAAGCGCACGAGCGCAGCCTGAACATCGATTTCCTGCTGGGCTATCTCAAGCAGTTGCTGCCGCGGCGCCCCGATCTGAAAGTCATCATAACGTCCGCCACCATCGACGCGGAGCGTTTCGCTCAGCATTTTGGTGGTCCATCAGGACCGGCTCCGATCATCGAGGTGTCGGGACGGACCTATCCGGTCGAGATCCGTTACCGGCCCGTGCAGGATGACGCGGGTGGGTTGGCGAATGGTGAGGACGACGCCGCGCCTGAAGCAGCACGCCCGGGGCGCCCGCGTGTGGAGCGTAGCCGTGACCGGCTCGCTGTCGACGAGGAACGTGACCTGATGGACGCAATAGTCGACGCGGTGGATGAGTGTGCGCGGCACGGGCCCGGCGACATCCTGGTATTCCTGCCGGGCGAGCGCGAGATTCGTGAGGCCGCCGAGGCGCTGCGCAAGCATCATCCCCCAAGCACGGAGATCCTGCCGTTGTATGCGCGCCTGTCGCAGGCCGAGCAGGCGCGAGTGTTCAGGCCTACGTCCGCGCTGCGCCGTGTGGTACTGGCCACCAATGTTGCCGAGACCTCGCTCACCGTACCGGGTATTCGATTCGTGGTCGACACGGGGCTGGCGCGGGTGAAGCGCTATTCGTGGCGCAACAAGGTCGAGCAGCTGCGTCTCGAACCCATCAGTCAGGCGTCCGCCAACCAGCGTGCGGGGCGTTGCGGCCGCATCGGCCCGGGGTTGTGCATCCGCCTCTACGACGAGGCCAGCTTCTCCAGTCGTCCTGCCTACACCGATCCGGAGATCCTGCGATCGTCGCTGGCAGCGGTGATCCTGCGCATGAAATCGCTGCGTCTGGACGGCATCGAGTCCTTTCCCTTCATCGACCCGCCATCGGGGCGCGCCATTGCAGATGGTTACCACCTCCTGCAGGAACTGGGTGCACTCGACGCGTCCAACGCGCTTACGCCCGTGGGCAGGCAGCTTGCGCGCCTGCCTGTCGACCCGCGGGTGGGGCGCATGATTCTCGCCGGACGAGACCAGCAGGCGTTGGCGGAGATTCTGGTCATCGCAGCGGCCCTGTCCGTGCAGGACCCGCGCGATCGTCCCATGGATGCGCAGGAAGCGGCCGATGCTGCGCATGCAGCGTTCCTCGACGAGCGTTCCGAGTTCGTGTCGTTCCTCAAGCTGTGGCAATGGTATGGCGAGCAGGTCGAGCACAAGGCATCGCAACGCAAGCTGGTTCGGCAGTTGCGTGAACGATTTCTATCGCCCGTGCGCCTGCGCGAGTGGCGCGATGTTCACAGCCAACTGCTGACGGTCGTGCGGGGTGAAGGGTGGCGGCTGAACGAAACGCCTGCTACCTACGAGCAGATACATCGTGCCTTGCTGTCCGGCCTGCTGGGCAACGTGGGTCGCAAGAACGACGAAGGCAACGATTACCTGGGGGCGCGCGGCATTCGCTTCATGATCCACCCCGGTTCGCCACTGGTGCGCAAGGCAGGCAAGTGGCTGGTGGCGGCCGAACTGGTGGAAACCACGCGCCTGTATGCGCGCTGCGTAGCCCGGGTGGACCCTGTCTGGATTGAACAGGTTGCCGGCCATCTCGTGCAGCGCAGCTGGTCGGACCCGCGCTGGGACAAGAGGGCCGGACAGGTGGTCGCAAACGAGCGTGGCACCCTCTACGGCCTGCCGCTCTATACCGGACGACGCGTGTCCTATGCCCGGGTCAACCCGGCGGAGGCGCGCGAGATCTTTATCCGCCAGGCACTGGTGCCCGGAGAAATCGATACCCGCCTTCCGTTCGTGGCGCATAACCGCAAGCTGATCGCGGAAATCGAGAAACTCGAACACCAGTCGCGCAGGCCCGACATCCTGGTCGACGAGGAACTGATTTTCGCGTTTTACGACAAGACCCTGCCTGGCGACGTGTGCGATAGCACCAGCCTCGAGCGCTGGTACCGGCAGGCGGCGGCGCGTCAACCGCGGCTGCTGTTCCTTACGCGCGACGAGCTCATGCGGCACGAAGCGGCCGGCATCACCACGGACGTTTTCCCCAAGCGCATGCAGGTGAACGGCGTCGAGATGGCGCTCGACTACCATTTCGAGCCCGGTTCTCCGCGCGACGGGGTCACGCTGACGGTGCCGCTCTTCGCACTCAACCAGCTCGATGCCCGGCGCCTGGAGTGGCTGGTGCCGGGGATGCTCAAGGAAAAGGTGCTCATGCTGCTGCGCTCGTTGCCGCAGAAATTGCGGCGGCATTGCGTGCCCTTGCCCGAGTTTGCCGCTGCGTTCCACGACCAGCATTTCGACGAGGCGCAGAACCCGCAGCGAGGTTTGCTCGAGGCCCTGTCGGCATATATCTACGGGCGTACCCAGGTGAGGATCCAGCCCGCCGACTTCAAGCCTGAAACGCTGCCCGCGCATCTGTTCATGAACTACCGTCTGGTCGACGAACACGGACGCATGCTGGCCATGGGCCGGAACCTCGCGCAGCTGCGTGCCGAGCATGGGCGCGATGCGCGCGCCCAGTTCCAGCAGGTCGCCGCCACTTCGCAGGCGGGTGCCGCAGCGCTGGCGCACGAGAACATCACGGACTGGTCATTCGGCGAACTTCCCGAGCTGCTGGAAATCCGCCGCCGCGGACAGTCAGTCATTGGTTATCCTGCCCTCATCGATTGTGGTGACCATTGCGAGATCGATGTCTTTGACGACCCGGACGAGGCGCAGCGCCGCCACCGCCGCGGGTTGCTGCGCCTCTTCCGGCTGCAGTTCAAGGATCAGGTCCGGTACCTTGAGAAGAACCTGGTCGATCTGACCCGCATGAGCATGCTGTACATGCCCCTGGGAACGCAGGAAGAGTTGCGCGATCAGATCATCGACCGTGCCATCGAGCTGGCCTGCCTGGGCGAACCCTGGCCGAGAACGGCGGACGAGTTCGGGGCACGTGTTGAGGAGGGTCGGGGCCGGGTGGGGCTGCTTGCGCAGGAAATCGCGCGGCTGGTGCACTCGATACTCACGGAATGGGCCGCGGTGGTGCGCAAGCTGCCGCAGGCAAAGGGATTCCCGGAGACCATGACCGACATCGAACAGCAGATGCGAGCCCTGATGGGGAAATGGTTCGTGCGCGATACCCCGCAGGAGCAGCTGGTACATTTCCCGCGTTATCTGAAGGCGGCCGCGGCCCGCATCGACAAGCTGCGTGCCGACCCGGGCAGGGACGCCCGCCTCGCGGCCCAGGTGGCGGCCCTGCAGCAGCGCTATCAGCGGGCGTTGGCTGCACGCAAGGGAGCCAATGATCCGAGGCTGGTGCAGTTTCGCTGGATGCTGGAGGAATTGCGCGTGGCGCTCTTCGCGCAGGAGTTGCGCACGCCCACGCCCGTATCGGTGAAACGCCTCGAGAAGGCGTGGGAAGCCTTGCAACGTTAAGGCAAGCCACGGCCGCGGCGCACGGGGCGGTTGCGGCCGCGCGGGGGACTTATGCCTGCGGAACGGTGTCCCTGAACGAGGGACGCTGCATCAGGCGGTCGTAGTAGCGGGCAAGATTGGGGTACGGGTCGCGCCAGTTCAGCTCGGGCAACCGGAAATCGAGGTACCCCAAGGCGCAGCCCGCGGCGATGTCGGCCAGCGAATATTGGCCATGCGCCGACCCCACGCAGAACTGGCGGTCACCCAGCATGTCGGCCATGACGGGCAGCGCGGCCTCGATCTTGGTCGTCTGGCGCGCGATCCAGGCCTCGCTGCGCTGCTCTTCCGGACGAAGCACATGTTCGAGCCGCAAGAGCACGCAGGCGTCGAGAACGCCGTCGGCCAGCGCCTCCCAGCGCTTCACCTCGAGCCGTTCGCGTCCGCCGGGTGGCAGCAGGCGGCTGACTGGCGAGAGGGTATCGAGGTATTCCACGATGACGCGGGAATCGAATACGCAGAAATCGTTGTCGATGACGAGGCAGGGAACCTTGCCAAGCGGATTGAACTTTCGGATAGTGGTGTCGGGCGCCCAGACGTCGAGGAGTTCCAGCTGGTAATCGAGTTTCTTTTCCGCAAGCACGATGCGCACTTTGCGCACGTAAGGACTGGACAGGGAGCCGATGAGTTTCATGAAGCCATCGTCATGGAAGGGGGCCTGTGGCGCAGGGCCGCGACCGGAATCTTTGCCGATATTGTTCTTTGTATGTGCCGCGCGCAGCCTGCGCCGGCAACCAGGCAGTATAGCATTCGGGTATCGCCGGTACGCAAGCCTGGCGGACCCGCGCAGCGCACGATGGTAGAATGCGGCGCTTGCGCGCCCGCCCGTCCAGACGTGAAATGAGAGTGTTCCTATGAAGATTTCGCCTACGCTCAGCCCCTTGAACGCCTTGTCTCCGCTCGATGGCCGCTACGCCACGCGGGGGCAGGGTCTGCGCCCGTTGCTGTCCGAGGCGGGCTTCATGTACCACCGGGTTCGGGTAGAGGTGGCCTGGCTGCTGGCGTTGTCGGATGCCGGGTTGCCCGAGCTCAAGCCGTTCAGCCCCGCAGCGCGGGCCCGGCTGGAAGCGCTGGTGGCCGAGTTCTCCGAGGCTGACGCGGCGCGCATCAAGGAGATCGAGCGCGTCACCAACCACGACGTGAAGGCCGTGGAGTACTGGCTCAAGGAGCGGGTGGCCGATCATCCCGAACTGTCTGCCGGTGCCGAGTTCATTCATTTCGCCTGCACTTCGGAAGACATCAACAATACCTCGCATGCGCTCATGCTGCGCTCCGCGCGCGACGACGTGCTGCTCCCCGCGCTGCATGAAATTCATGCGCGCCTGGTGGCCTTCGCGCACGCCTTTGCTGATCAGCCTCTGTTGGCGCGCACGCATGGCCAGCCAGCCTCCCCCACCACCATGGGCAAGGAGTTCGCCAACGTGGCGGCCCGGCTGCGGCGGGCCATTGAACGCATCGCCGCAGTGGTCCCGCTGGCCAAGCTCAACGGTGCAACCGGCAACTTCAACGCGCACCTGGCCGCCTACCCCGAGATCGAGTGGGAATCGCTGGCAGGGCAGGTATTGAGCAATCTCGGCCTGCAGCAGAACCGATACACCATTCAGATCGAGCCCCACGACTGGATGGCCGAACTCTTCGATGCGATCGCGCGCGCCAACGTCATCCTGCTTGATCTCAATCGCGATATCTGGGGCTATATTGCCCTCGGTTACTTCAAGCAACGCCTCAAGGAAGGAGAGGTGGGTTCCTCTACCATGCCCCACAAGGTGAATCCGATCGATTTTGAGAACTCCGAGGGCAATCTGGGCCTGGCGAATGCCACCCTGCGCCATCTCTCCGAAAAGCTTCCGGTGTCGCGGTGGCAACGCGATCTCACCGATTCCACCGTGCTGCGCAATCTGGGCGTCGCATTTGGCTACTGTCTGGTCGCGTACGATGCATGCAAGCGCGGGCTCGACAAGCTCGAACTCAACGAGGCGGCCATTAATGCCGATCTGGACAATTGCTGGGAGGTCCTGGCGGAGCCCGTACAGACCGTCATGCGTCGCTATGGCCTGCCGCAGCCCTATGAACAGCTCAAGGCGCTCACGCGTGGCAAGGGCATCACGCGCGAGGCACTGCGTGAGTTCATCTCCGGGCTCGAGCTGCCCGAGGAGGCGCGCCAGCGTCTGCTCGACATGACGCCGCGCAGCTACATCGGCATGGCAGCCCGTCTGGCGAAGGAAATTGCCTGAACCGGTGGCGTGCACGGCATCTGCCGTGCGTGGTCCGGAGGCGTAGCAAGTCTGGTTGGCGCCCGGCACCGGCGCGGTTGTAGGCATTCCCCGCAGCGGTTGCGATCTGCCGGATGGTCCAGCTATAGTGTGTTCGCCCCCGTGCGCGAGGGGTCTTTTTGTTCGGAGCAAGTATGAAACGCATTGGTGCAGTGTTCGTCATGCTGGCCGGTCTGGCCACGTTCAATGGTGCCGTGCAGGCGGAACCCAAGTTCGAGAATGCCAGCGACGCCGTTGCCTATCGTCAGGCAGCCCTGAAGCTCATGGGGGCGCATTCGGCCAGTCTTGCCGAAGTCATGCGCGGCCGGGTCGAGTTCGACGCCGAACATGTCCGTGCCGAAATCCATACCTTGCGGACGCTGGCCGAACTGCCCTGGAAGGCGTTCAAGCCAGGCATGGAAGGTGGCAATGCGCGCAAGGAAGTATGGGAACAATCCGAGAAGTTCAAGGCGGCGGCCGATGCGTTGCTGCAAAAGCTCGACCATCTCGAGAAAGAGGCCGAATCGAATGACCTGGCCAGGATTCGCGCCGCATACTCCGATGCCGCGGCAAGCTGCAAGGCCTGCCACGACAACTTCCGGCAGCGCCGTTGAAGCCTGGCGGGTGCTCGCGGGCCGGGCATGCCGAAGCGGCCCGTTGCATGCGAGCTGGACCGGTGAGCCACCCGCCTCGCTGCACGTCTCTTCAGAAGTTGACTATCCACCAGGCCACGGCCACCGAGACCAGCAGAACTACAAGGCCCTGCATCCACGTACGTGGCGAGTCGTTGGCCGGGCGGGTTCCCGCCGGAACTTGCGCAGCAGGCTTGTTGCCGGTGATCATGGCCCTCAGCAGGGGTTGGCGGCGCACCACGCCATACCATGCAATGGCCAACAGGTGCAGCGCGATGATGATCAGCAGCAACACGCGGTTGGTCTGGTGAATGGCAGTCAGGGTGTCGGCCGTACTTGAGCTGACGTAACGCGCCAGGGGCCCTTCGCTGAGGATGCCATCGGTAGCGAACAGGCCGGTACCTACCTGAATGACCAGAAGTACCAACATGACAATGACGGACACCGCGCCCAGCGGATTGTGGCCGGCCGTGGGCATGCGCCCTCTGGCTCGCACATAAGCCATGATGGCCGCCGGACCGCGCAGAAAGCTGGAGAACCTGGCGTGTTCGGGGCCGACGAACCCCCAGATCAGGCGGAAGACCAGCAGCGTGAGGATGGCGTACCCGAACTGGAAGTGGTAGTCCATCCAGAGCCCGCCGACATTTGCGGTGACGTATGAGCCGATGATGCAGGCCACCAACGCCCAGTGAAACAGCCGCAAGGGCAAATCCCAAACTCGTACCCGAGTGTTTTGATCGTGCGCAGTCTGATCCGTTGTTTGCATGGAAAGCTCCCGATGTTCTGACATTATCGCTCAGGATGCGCAACACAGTACCACGCCGCAGGCGACATCGTCGGTCTCTGGCGTGATACCGATGGTGTGGGATGGCTGGTGGGTATCTCGGCGTGGCGGTTCCGGCGGCGGCTCGCCACCGGGCCCGGGCGAGAGCGGTGCGCATGATGCCCCCAGGCATGGGAATCCGGATACGGGCGTACCGCGGGGTGACGGATTGATCGGCGGCGGGTCGAGTGCCGCACCGTGTGCACTGGCGGGCACCTGGATGGCCAATTGTCGGGATAATTCAGGCGCTTCGGAGAGGGCGGCCGCCAGCGCGGCAGGGCTGGCCGAGCTCCAGTCTATTGGCGCCGACTGCATCTCGATGGATACCTGGTAGCGGATCGGAATGTAGCCGGCACGCGCCAGGCCGGCTAGTGCAAGGTTCGATGTACCTTCGGAGTGGTACGAAACGGCTGCGCGCGATGCCGGCCACGCTGCAGCAGCCCCGGAGGCGGACGCGGACGGCGCGGCGACGGTGGCCAGACGGCTGACCACGGTAGCAAGTCCCGGCACCAGGGGACGATGCAGGTAGACGATGCGCAGGGTAAGGGTGTTGGCCGCGAAGATGGTTGCGCCGGACGCCGGGCCTTGCCCGCCAGCGTAGCCCAGCTGCTGGAATCGTGCATGTTGCTCGGCCTGGTAGCTGTGGCGAATGTAGCGCACGGCGGGCCGGGCCAGCGTGAGACCGAAATCTTCAAAATGCGCCGCGCCCGGGCTCAACTGCATGAGATGCCACAGGGGCAGGCTGTAACGTTGGTGCAGATGCGTGCGCGCTTCGTGCAGGCGTTGCCGTGCCTTTCTCTCGCCTTCCGGAGTGCCATCGCTACCCCACAGCGGCAGCAGGTTGCGTTCGAGCGCGGTTTCCATGACTTCGGGATGCGCATGGGCAACGCTGCCCGCGCGAGCAGCCTCCATGAGCGCGTAGCCGATGGCCTGCCGAGCCATCATCCATCGGCTTGCCTCGAAGGCGGTCAGGCCTGCGAGGATGAAGGGAAGTGCCGCCACGGCAAACTCGGTTGCGCTTGCGCCGGTCTCGCGCGTGCAGGAACGGACAGCCATACCTCCACCATAGTGGAAGAGCCCTTGTCCGTCCATCCGGCATGGCACTTACGGCTTGCCCCTTACGACACAGCGCGTGTCGGGCGAAGCTGACATCAGCAGCGGGCGGGCGTGCCGGACTGCCGGTCAGGCGTGCCTAGTGGGTGGACGAACTCTGATGGCCGGCCGAGGGCGGGGTGCTCGTCGCGAACAGTTCGGCACAGTCGACCGCGTCGAAGACGTAGACGCTGGAGCAGTAGTCGCAGGTGACTTCGACCTGGCCCTGTTCCGCGACGATGTCTTTCACCTCTTCGCGTCCGAGCATGCGCAGCATGTTGGCTACCCGGTCGCGCGAGCACGGGCAGTGGAAACGCACCTGCAGAGGCTCGAACGCGATCAGCGTTTCGTCCCAGTACAGGCGATGGATAAGGGTCTGCGTATCGACAGTCAGCATCTCGTCAGCGGTCAGGGTGCTGGCAAGGTGCACCGCACGGTTCCAGGTTTCGTCGGCATCTTCCAGCTGCACTTTGCCGCCATCACGCGGCAGCCGTTGCAGCAGCAGACCTACCGCGCGATCGGCATCGGCCTGCAGCCACAGACGGGTCTGCAGTTGTTCGGAGGTGGCCATGTAGTGCTCGAGCGCCTCGGCCACGCTGTTTCCCTTGAGGGGCACGACGCCCTGGTACGGTGCCTGTCCGGGGCGACGGTGTGTCGGATCAAGAATGATGGAGAAGCGTCCGCTGCCGCCCGGGTTGAGCAGTGACTGGAATGATGCGTCTTCAGGAATGTGGGCGCCTTCGCGCAGCTTGACCGTTGCGCGCAGGCTGAGGTCGGACCGGCATTCGACCACGATGAGCAGCACGTCGCCATCGCCCTGCAGCTGCAGGATGAGTGTGCCATCGTATTTCAGGTTGGCGGACAGCAGGGTACTTGCTGCAACCAGTTCGCCCAGCAGGCGCGAGACGGCCGGCGGATAGGCATGGGCCTTCTGGACCTGCAGCCAGGTATCGCGCAGGCTGACGGCTTCTGCCCGTACCGACTTGTCTTCGAACAGGTACTTGCTGAGCTGATCTGTCATGGGGTGTCTCGTAGTGGAACTGGCGGTCAGCCCAGGCGCCTGAGCTGCTCGCGATACTCTACCGCGCGGTTCTGGTAGTGCAGGTTGCCGCGACGGATCATGTCGATGTCTTCCTGGGTGAGGGTTCTGACCACCTTGCCAGGGCGCCCGAGCACGACCGAACCATCGGGGATCTCCTTGCCCTCGGTGACCAGCGCACCGGCTCCGATGAGGCAGTTCCTGCCAATGCGGGCGCCATTCAGGATGACCGCCTGCATGCCGATGAGCGAACCATCGCCAACGGTGCAGCCGTGGAGGATGACCTGGTGGCCCACCGTGACTTCATCCCCAATGATGAGGGGAAAACCGACATCGGTATGCAGCACGCTGCCATCCTGGATGTTGCTGCCGCGACCGATGATGATGGGGTCGTTGTCGCCTCGCAGCACCGCGCCTGGCCACACGCTGCTGTTGGGCGCCATGCGGACGTCGCCGATGACGACGGCATTCTCGAACACGTAAGCAGTGGGGTCGATTTGCGGAACGCGGTTGCCGATTTGATAGATAGCCATGCTTCCCTCCCGTTCTGGCGGCATTTTACCCCCGGCCCGGTATCTCCTCGGGGCGGGTGACCACGATGAGGCGGGTACCCAGGATGCGGTCGTGGAAGAACAGACCATCGCGGTCGAACCAGGACCACACGAAGACGGCCATGGGGGCGAAGATCACGAACAGCGACGTGGCGGGGAGCTGCGTCACGCGCTGCAGTACGAACACCAGCCCGGCAGCGATGAGCACCGGGATCCAGGCAAGCACGTAGCGCGCCACGCACAGGAGAAGCCGCGGTGGCCGACCGTCTGCGGCAAGCAGGCGCATGTGCCAGGTCTTCATGGGCAGGGTTTGCCCATGGCGCCAGCTCCAGATGAAGTAAATGCCGATGGCGAGGAACAGCCAGGCCTGGCGCGCGTGCCGAAACATCAGTGCATGACGGCTCTGGGTGAGCGTATCGAACAGATAATCGGCAATGAACACGACACCGAAGAGCAGGACAGCCTCGTACAGCATGCAGGCGAAGCGGCGCCAGCGACTGGCCAGGGGCAGGAAAGCGGAGTGGTTGGCAGTGTTGTGCATGGAGCGTAACGATAACCCAGGCCGCCGGCCGCCTGCGTCAGCCGAAACGACCGGTGATGTAGTCCTCGGTAGCCTGCTTGGTGGGTTTCACGAAAATCTGCTCGGTCTCGCCAAACTCGATGAGCTCGCCCATGTACATGTAGGCAGTGTAGTCGGAGCACCGGGCCGCCTGTTGCATGTTGTGGGTGACGATGACCACGGTGTAGTCGCTCTTCAGCTCGGCAATCAATTCTTCGATCTTCGCGGTTGAGATCGGATCGAGCGCCGAACAGGGTTCATCCAGCAGGAGCACCTGCGGCTTGATGGCGACCCCCCGGGCAATGCACAGGCGCTGCTGCTGGCCGCCGGAGAGACTGTTGCCGTTCTGGTGCAGCTTGTCCTTCACTTCGTCCCACAGCGCCGCCTTGGTCAGTGCCCACTCGACACGTTCGTCCATGTCGACTTTCGACAGTTTCTCGTACAGCCGGACACCGAACGCGATGTTGTCGTAGATGCTCATGGGGAAGGGGGTCGGCTTCTGGAACACCATGCCGACCTTTGCTCGAATGAGCGACACGTCGGTGCGGGAATCGAGCAGGTCTTCGCCATCAAGCAGGATCGAGCCCTCGGCACGCTGGCCCGGATACAGCTCGAACATCCGGTTGAACGTGCGCAGCAGCGTCGACTTTCCGCAGCCCGACGGACCGATGAACGCCGTGACGCGGTTCTCCCGAATGGACATGTTGACATTGCGCAGCGCGTGGAACTTGCCGTAATAGAAGTTGAGGTTCCTGACTTCAATCTTCACACGGGGTTCTACAGAAGTGTTGGGCATAACGGGTCACTCGGTTTTCGGAAGGCGGATTACTTGCGGAAGAAACTGCGGGCAATGATGTTGATGGCCAGCACCAGCAGGGTGATGAGCGCGGCGCCGGCCCATGCGAGGGTCTGCCAGTCGGGGAAGGGGCTGGCGGCGTACTGGAAGATCACCATGGGCAGGTTGGCCAGGGGCTGGTTCATGTCCCAGCTCATGAACTGGTTCGACAGCGCCGTGAACATCAGAGGCGCGGTTTCCCCGGCAATGCGGGCGATGGCCAGGAGGATGCCCGTAATGATGCCCGACATGGCGGCCCGATAGCACACCATGGTGATCATTTTCCAGCGTGGGCATCCCAGCGCCGCGGCTGCTTCGCGCAGACTGTTGGGAACCAGCAGGAGCATGTCGTCGGTGGTGCGTACCACGACGGGGATGACGATGATGGCCAGTGCGAACGCCCCGGCCCAGCCGGAGTAGTGACCCACCTGGGCCACGTACACCGTGTACACGAAAAGCCCGATGACGATGGAAGGTGCGGACAGCAGGACGTCGTTGATGAAACGGGTGGTCGGGGCGAGCCAGCCGCGCTGACCGAATTCAGCCAGGTAGGTGCCCGCCAGGATACCCACGGGGGTGCCGATGAGTACACCCACCGTTGACATCATGACGCTGCCCACAATGGCATTGAGCAGCCCGCCGGATTGTCCCGGCGGCGGCGTCATCTGGGTAAAGAGCGACGGCGAGAGCGAGCCAGCGCCCTTGACCAGCAGGGTGATGATGATCCAGAACAGCCAGAACAGCCCGAATGCCACGGCCGCAAAGGAGAGGCCGAGCATGATCTTGTTCTTGATGCGGCGGCGCCGGTATACCGGATTGGCAACGGTCAGTTTCGACATGTCGAAAAACGTGAGTCAGTGGGTGCGCGGTAACGTCGGATCGGGGGCAGCTGTCAGGTTCGGGTGCCTTCCATGCGCCGCAGGCGCAGCAGCAGCAACTTGGAACCCGCCAGCACGATCGTGGTGATCAGGAACAGGATCAACCCCAGTTCGATCAGCGCGGAAATCTGCAGGCCACTGGCTTCGTTGAATTCGTTGGCCAGGGCCGAGGCAATGGAGTTGCCCGGCGCAAACAGCGAGGGCGACAGGCGGTACGCGTTGCCAATGACGAAGGTGACGGCCATGGTTTCACCCAGAGCCCGTCCCAGCCCGAGCATGATGCCGCCAATGACGCCAGCGCGCGTGAAGGGCAGCACGACGTAGCGCGACACTTCCCAGGTGGTCGCACCCAGGCCATAGGCGGACTCCTTCAGGATGGGGGGTACTACCTCGAACACGTCGCGCATGACTGCGGTGATGAACGGAATGATCATGATTGCCAGGATGATGCCCGCAGTGAACACACCGATGCCGAGAGGCGGACCCTGGAACAGCAGGCCCAGGACGGGTACCTCGCCCAGTGTGGCAATCAGGAATGGCTGGATGGTGCGCTGGAAGATGGGCACAAACACGAAAAGGCCCCACATCCCGTAGATGATCGACGGAATCGCAGCCAGCATTTCGATGGCCGTGCCCAGAGGGCGTCTCAGCCAGCGCGGCGCCAGTTCGGTGAGGAACAGCGCGATGCCATACGACACTGGCACGGCAATGATCAGGGCGATGGCCGAGGTGACCACGGTGCCATATATGGGAATGAGCGCGCCGTACTTGTCGTTGACCGGATCCCATTCCGGACTGAACAGGAAACCGAGGCCGAATTCGCGAATGCTGGCGCTGCTGTTGTAGGCCAGCGAGACGAGGATGGCCCCAAGAAGGCAAAAGACGGCAAACGCAAAAAACCGCGTCAGATTCTTGAACGCGGTGTCGAGCAGGACGTTTCTGCTGTACTTCATAGGCAAAGGAAAAGACTCAGCTTCCGGAGTCGGGGATCTGCGTGGTTTTTCGGGTAAATGCTCGGTTGCTACACTCATGCTGCTTTTCCCTGCCTATGGTCGGTAACTGTGCCCGGCAGGGCCGGGCACCTGTGCCGGGTCACTGCCACGCAGGGCTGCCATCGGCAGCCTTGATTTCAGTTTTCCACGACTGCACGATTCGCTCCGTCACCGAATCGGGCAGGGCGACATAATCGAGCGCCGCGGCCGCTTCGTCGCCATGCTTGAAGGCCCAGTTGAAGAAGTCGAACACGGCTCTGGTCTTTTCGGGATTCTCGGCCAGTTTGTGTACCAGGATGAACGTGGCGCTGGTGACCGGCCAGGATTGCTCTCCAGGCTGGTCGGTGAGAATCACGCCCATGCCCGGTGCGCCATTCCAGTCGGCATTGTCGGCAGCCGCTGCAAAGCTGTCATACCCTGGCTGGACGAACCTGCCGGCACGGTTCATCAGTGCCGCGTGCGCCAGACCGTTCTGCCTGGCGTAGGCATACTCCACATAGCCAATGGAATTTCGCAACTGCTTCACGTAGTTGGCCACACCCTCGTTACCTTTTCCACCCTGGCCGACCGGCCACCGCACCGACTTGCCCGCGCCAACCTTTTCGGCCCACTCAGGTGAGGCTTTCGACAGGTAGTTGGTCCAGCCGAATGTGGTGCCGGAACCATCCGAACGGTGCACGACGATGATCTCCGCATTCGGCAGGTTGAGGTCGGGGTTGAGACGCGTCAGCCGCTCGTCGTTCCAGCGTGTGATCTTGCCCAGGAAAATATCGGCAAGCTCCTGGCCACGCAAGCGAAGCTGGCCCGGCTTGACGCCTTCGAGGTTCACCACCGGCACCGTCCCGCCGATGACGGTAGGAAACTGCAGGAGATTGTGCTTCTGCAGATCTTCGCCTTGCATGGGATCGTCGGTGGCGCCGAAGTCGACCGTCTTGCTGGTGATCTGCTTGACGCCACCACCGGAGCCGATCGATTGGTAGTTGACCTTGTTGCCGGTGGCGGCGGCGTAATCGGCAGCCCAGCGCGCATAAATGGGGTAGGGGAACGATGCGCCTGCGCCGGTGATTTCGCTGGCGGCCGTGGCGAAGGTCGCGGCGCCCGCGATCGTGGCGACGGCAATTCGGGTGAGAACGCGCTTGATCATGAAGCCTTCCTTCCATGTGATGAGTCAGACCGGGCGGCGTGCCCGGTACAGAAGGCAAGATACCGTGCGTTCATTACAACAAGATGACAGGGCGGCAGCACGCCACAGCCGCGGGCGGGAGGCGGCCGCAGCAGACGCGTCTGGCGCGAAGGGCATCATTGGCCATAGTGGC
>ERZ777003.2197-NODE-2197-length-24095-cov-14.926290_pt1 | contig 24095 bp, 20 predicted proteins | sample MGYA00374956_ERZ777003 | MGnify/ENA primary metagenome ERZ777003 (study PRJEB29302, sample SAMN06268252) | bioreactor metagenome | isolation source: Joint BioEnergy Institute, California, USA | place: USA:Joint BioEnergy Institute, California, USA | collected... | reverse complement strand
GGGCGATCGCTGCCGACCGCGTCACTCGTGCGAGATAAGGCTATGGGAAAGCAGAAGGCCCTGGAGGAGACATCCTCACAGGGCCTAGTGGAGCCGGTGGTCGGGGTCGAACCGACGACCTACTGTTTACGAAACAGTTGCTCTGCCACTGAGCTACACCGGCTCGCTCAACGAGCCATATTGTAGCATAGACTGCGCAGACGTGCAACGTGGCTCCGGGCGGCGCAGGCCACGAGATCGCCGCTTGCGTGTCGGGCCGCGATCGGATATAATATGTCGAGTCGCGCTGGTGGCACGCCGCCGCTGGAGCGAACCTCCAGAGGAACTTCCCGACTCCCAGCCCGCGTATGCGGAAGGCCGCCCCGCGAAACAGCAAGCGGGGGCGCGGCAGCAGCAATGCCGCCGCGACGCAAGACGGCAACAGAGAGCAGACCCGCCGATGGCCCTCGGGCACAGGTGAGGGGTGAAAGGGCGCGGTAAGAGCGCACCAGCGTCGGCAGCGATGCCGGCGGCTAGGCGACTGCGCCGGCCGATGGGGAGCAAGGTGCGTGGGACGGGCTCATCGTGTGGGAGCGCGGGGCAGCCCGCGCGTTCGCACCACCGCGCTCGTTCGCATCGCAGCCGCGACGGAAGGGCGGGTAACGCCCGCCGGCCTAGGAGCGGCCCGCGCCTCGCGCGGAGAGAGATGGCGGCATACGACAGAATCGGGGGTATTGCCACCAGCCAAAGGCAACAGGGTAGCGATCACGCATCGATCGCTGCCCTGTTTTGTTGGCCCGCTTCCGGAGCTGCAACAATCTCTTAACCGCAGCCGTCCAATCGGCGAACGTACGAAGACACGCGCCGCCCAGGAGGGCGGACGGAAGGAATAGATGGATATGCAGCCTCGACTCACCCGCAGCCGTACAGAGGTCGTCGTCGCCGGCGTGTGCGGCGGGCTGGCGGAGTACTTTCATGTCGACCCGGTGATCGTCCGCATGATCTTCGTGCTGGTGACGATCAGCAGCGGGCTCGGCCTGCTCATCTACGGGGTGCTGTGGATGGTAATGCCCCTGGCCCCGGAGACCAACGCGCCAGGGGCGGGCGAGGGGCACGGCCAGGCGGGCTATCTGCCCGGCCAGCAGCCGCTGCAGGACCCGCTGCCGCACCAGGCCGTACGCCTGCGCGATCCGGCCCCCCATACGGCCGCCCGCTACCAGGAGCCCACGCCGCCCACCGGCCAGCCGCCGCTGTCGCCGTATGCCGACGAGCCGCCCCCGCCGGAGGCATATGTGTTCGACCCGCTGACCGGCGAGCGGATCGCCCGCGACCAGCCGAACACCGGGGCGACGGTGGACCTCAGCCGGCAGGCCGCCGGGCTCACCCCGGCCGATCAGCCAGCGGTAGGCCCGCAGCCGCCGGCGGGCCAGACCGGCGCATCAGCGAACCGCCGCCGCATCAGCTGGGCCGGCGTCATCCTCGTCGGCCTGGGCGTGATGCTGCTCGCCGAGCAGTTCGGGATCGAGCCGGACATCCTCTTCCCGATCATCCTGGTCGGGGTGGGCGCGCTGCTGCTGCTCCGCAGGGCGTAGCCCTCGCGCCGCAGACCAGGAGCTCGGCCCCAGCCTGCGGCGCGAGGGAGATACGGGCCCGCTCAGCGGGACGCCACCGCCTGCGGGCGGTTTTCGATGAACTCCGCCAGATGCTTGCCGGTCAGCGTCGAGCGCGCCGCCGCCAGCTCGGCCGGGGTGCCCTCGAACACGATCCGCCCGCCGTCGTGGCCCGCGCCCGGCCCGAGGTCGATGATCCAGTCGGCGTGCGCCATCACCGACAGGTGGTGCTCGATCACGATCACCGACTTCCCCGAGTCGACCAGCCGGTCCAGCAGCCCCAGCAGCTGCTTGAGGTCGGCCAGATGCAGCCCGTTGGTCGGCTCGTCGAGCACGTAGATGCCGCCGTCGGTGCCCATGTGGGTCGCGAGCTTGAGCCGCTGCCGCTCGCCGCCCGATAGCGTCGTGAGCGGCTGGCCGAGCCGCAGGTAGCCGAGCCCCACATCGGCCAGGTGCTGCAGGATCGCGTGCGCTGCCGGCGTGCGCGCCTCACCGGCGCCGAAGAAGTCGAGCGCGTCGTCGACTGAGAGGTCGAGCACTTCGGCGATGTTGAGCCCGCCGAGGCGGTACTCCAGGACCGACGCCTGGAACCGGCGGCCCTCGCAGTCCTCGCAGACCGTCGTGACGCCGGCCATCATCCCCAGGTCGGTGTAGATCACCCCCGCGCCGTTGCACGTCGGGCAGGCGCCCTCGGAGTTGGCGCTGAACAGCGCCGGCTTCACGCCGTTGGCCTTCGCGAACGCCTTGCGGATCGGGTCGAGCAGCCCGGTGTACGTCGCCGGGTTGCTGCGCCGCGAGCCGCGGATCGGGCTCTGGTCGACCGTCACCACCCCCTCCCGGCCGGACACCGAGCCGTGGATCAGCGAGCTCTTGCCCGACCCGGCCACGCCGGTCACCACCACCAGCACGCCGAGCGGGATGTCGACGTCGACGTTCTTCAGGTTGTTGGTGTTCGCGCCGCGCACCTCCAGCACGCCCTTCGGCCTGCGCACCGACGGCTTCAGGGCGGCCCGGTCGTTCAGGTGGCGCCCGGTGAGCGTGTCGCTGGCCCGCAGGCCCTCGACGCTGCCCTCGTAGCAGACGGTGCCGCCCGCCGCGCCTGCGCCGGGTCCGAGGTCGACGACGTGGTCGGCGATCGCGATCACCTCCGGCTTGTGCTCGATCACAAGCACGGTGTTGCCCTTGTCGCGCAGCCGCAGCAGCAGGTCGTTCATCCGCTGGATGTCGTGCGGGTGCAGCCCGACGGTCGGCTCGTCGAAGACGTAGGTCACGTCGGTGAGCGGCGAGCCGAGGTGGCGGATCATCTTGGTGCGCTGGGCCTCGCCGCCCGACAGCGTGCCCGACGGCCGGTCGAGCGAGAGGTAGCCCAGCCCGATCTCCACGAACGAGTCCAGGGTCTTCAGCAGCGCCTCGATCAGCGGCGCCACCGACGGCTCGTCGATGCTGCGCACCCACTCGGCGAGGTCGCTGATCTGCATGGCGCAGGCCTCGGCGATGTTGATGCCCTTGATCTTGGAGGACCGGGCGGCCTCGTTCAGCCGGGTGCCGCCGCAGTCCGGGCAAGTGGTGAAGATGACCGCCCGCTCCACGAACGCGCGGATGTGCGGCTGCATCGCGTCGACGTCCTTGGACAGGTACGACTTCTGGATCTGCGGGATGAGGCCGGTGTACGTCAGGTTGACCCCGTCGATCTTGATCTTGGTCGGCTCCTTGTAGAGCAGGTCGTGGAGCTCCCGCTTGGTGTACTTGCGGATCGGCTTGTCCGGATCGAAGAAGCCGCAGCCGCGGTAGATCCGGCCGTACCAGCCGTCCATGCTGTAGCCGGGGACGGTGATCGCGCCCTCGTTGAGCGACTTGTTCTCGTCGTACAGCGCGGACAGGTTGAAGTCGGAGACTGTGCCCATGCCCTCGCAGCGCGGGCACATGCCGCCGTGGTAGACGACGTCGCGCACGACGATCCGCTCCCCCTTGCCCCTGTCGACAGTCATCGATCCGCTGGCCCTGCGGGCCGGGACGTTGAAGGAGAAGGCGGTCGGCGGGCCGATGTACGGCTTGCCCAGGCGGCTGAACAGCAGCCGCAGCATCGCGTTCGCGTCCGTCACCGTTCCGACGGTGGAGCGCGCGTTGGCGCCCAGCCGCTCCTGGTCGACGATGATCGCGGTCGTCAGCCCCTCCAGCATGTCGACCTCGGGCCGGGCCAGCGTTGGCATGAAGCCCTGCACGAAGGCGCTGTAGGTCTCGTTGATCAGCCGCTGCGACTCGGCGGCGATGGTGCCGAACACCAGCGACGACTTGCCCGACCCCGACACGCCGGTGAAGACGGTCAGCCGCCGCTTGGGGATGTCGACGCTGATGTTCTTCAGGTTGTTCTCCCGGGCGCCCCGGACGCGAATCATGTCATGGGTATCGGCAGCGCGCGGCGCAGGCGACTGCGTGTTCTCTCTAGTGGACATACTCACCCTAACTTCCAAACTTCCTACGAACCACGGCCGGCGGCTACTCCGCGTAGGGCTGGTCTTTCCCCTGCGCGCTGTACGCGACTCCCCAGATGTAGCCGTCGGGGTCCGCGAAGGAGCCGGTGTACCCGCCCCACTGCTCCCTGTGGGCCGGCTTGAGGATCGTCGCGCCGGCCTTCTCGGCCTGCGCCATCACCTCGTCGACGCGCGCCTCGCTTCGGACGACGTAGTTGAGGACCAGGCCGCTGAAGCCGCTGCCCTCGGGGCTCACGCCCACGTTGGAGGCCAGGTCGTCGCGCGAGTAGATGCCGACTTGCGAGCCGCCATCGGGCTCGAACAGCACCGAGATGCCCCAGTTGCTCTGGACCTTCCAGCCGAGGCCCTCCGTGTAGAAGCGCTTGGACCGGTCGATGTCCCGCACGCCGAGGAGAATCGAGCTGACATGCGACTTCATGTCGTTCGTCCTTTCTTTCAGGGGGTACGCGGCCGGCGCCGACCGCTCGCTTCGGGAGCGGTCTGGAAGGGCGCAGACCAAGGCTGCTTCCTACAGGGAGGTGTGGAGGGCCGGCGGCCCTCCACGGGTGCTCGGGGATGCGCGGGCTGGGCCACCGCTCAGCCCCCGTGCCGCCCGCTGCGCCGCCTGGCGACGTGGGGCAGCACGAACAGGTACAGGCCGGAGAGCAGGAGAACAGCGAGCGGCAGCAGCGGCGAGTAGGTCACCCACGCGGGGGGTTGCCCCTGCCCCATGCCCAGCGCGACGATATTGGCGATGACGGTCACTGTGAATGCGATAGCCACCCAGCGGTGGGTCTGTCGAATCCACTTGCTCAAGGTCATGGCATCCTTTCCAGCACATCGATGAGCTTCTTGCCCATCATCCTCCAGCCATAGCGCGCGCCGCCGGCGTTCTGCTTCTGGTGCGGCTTGAAGCCCGAGTGCACGAGCGACAGGCGCGTGCCCGACTCCGTCGGCGTGAGGGTGAAGGTCACGACCGTGTCCATCTCCGTCTCGCCGACCACCCAGGTGTAGCTGAGCCTCTGCAGCGGCACGATCTCGATGAGCTGGCAGTTCACCGTGAGGTGCCAGCCGGGCTGCGGCTGCGCGTGCAGCGTGAACGTGGCCCCCGGCGCGAGGTTGAAGCCGGTGACGGGCAGGAGCCATTCCGCGAGCAGGGCCGGGTCGGTGAGCGCGCGCCACACTTTCTCCGGCGGATGGCGCAGGTCGAACTCGAACGAGATGGTTTCCGTCTGCGCCCGCGGCGTTGTGTCAGTGAGTGTCATTCGTCCATCGTCTCCAGCAGCTGTTCGAGGCGGCCGACGCGCTCCGTCCAAAAGGCGCGGTAGTGCGCGATCCAGTCGATCAGCGGCTTCATTCCCCGCGGCTCCACCCGGTAGTAGACGCGGCGCCCCTCGCGCCGGCTGCTCACCAGGCCGGCGTCCTTCAGGACGGCGAGGTGCTGCGAGACCGCCGGCTGCGAGATGTCGAAGCGCGCTGTGAGATCCTTCACCGCCGCCTCGCCCTGCGTGAGCGCCTCGAAGATCGCTCGGCGGCTCGGGTCCGCTAGCGCTTGGAAGATCTTGTTCTCGGCATCGTCCGCGCTTCGCATGGCTGAATTATAAGTCATCACTTATGAATTGTCAAGGGGTGGGCGCGGCCACCACCCAGGCCGCTTCGTGGTAAGATAGGGGCGTTCGCACAGCAGCAGGCGGGACTATGTCGCTCTACAAAGAATCCGGGGTCGACATCGAGGCCGCGACGCGCGCCAAGCAGCTCATGGCCGCCGCGGTGCGCTCGACCCACACCGGCGCGGTGCTGGCCGGGATGGGCGCCTTCGGCGGCTGCTTCGACCTCAGGGCGGCGACCGGCGGGAGCGACGTGGTGCTCGTCGCATCCACCGACGGCGTCGGCACCAAGACGCTGATCGCGGCGGCGCTCGGCCGCTACGACACCGTCGGGCAGGACCTCGTCAACCACTGCGTCAACGACATCCTGGCCCAGGGCGCGCAGCCGCTGTTCTTCCTGGACTACATCGCCACCGCCAAGCTCGACCCGCAGCAGATCGCGCAGATCGTCGCCGGGGTCGCCGAGGCGTGCCGGGCGGCCGGGTGCGCGCTGATCGGCGGCGAGACGGCCGAGATGCCGGACGTCTACCTGCCGGGCGCGTTCGACCTGGCCGGGACGATCGTCGGCGCGGTGGCCCGCGACCGGATGCTGCCGCGCGATGTGGCCACCGGCGATGCGATCCTGGCGCTGCCCTCCACCGGCCTGCACACCAACGGCTACTCGCTCGCGCGGCGCGTCCTCGGCCCGCTGGGGTACGACGCACGCCCCGAGGCGCTCGGCGGCCAGACGATCGGCGAGGCGCTCCTGGCGGTCCACCGCTCCTACCTCCCCGAGGTCCAGGCGCTCCGGGCGGCCGGAGTCGAGCTCCACGCGCTGGCCCACATCACCGGCGGCGGCCTGTACGACAACCTGCCGCGCGTCCTGCCGGCCGGGCTGGGCGCCGCCGTGCGCCGCGGCAGCTGGGAGATCCCGCCGATCTTCGAGCTGCTGGTGCGGCGCGGCGAGCTCGAGGAGCGCGAGGCCTACCAGGCGCTCAACATGGGGCTCGGCATGCTGCTCGTCGTCCCGCCCGACGCGGCCGACGAGGCGCTGCGGCTGCTCCCCGACGCCCGCCTGGTCGGCGAGGTGGTCGCCGGCGCGGAGGTGCAGCTCGTCGGCTAGGGCGCCCGCCGTGAGCGGCAGGTGGCAGAGGGAGGCACGTGACTATGGAACTGGGGCCGCAGCTCGCCGAGGGCAAGACCAAGGTCGTCTACGCCCACCCGCACGACCCGGCGCTGGCCATCGTGCGGCACAAGGACGGCATCACTGCGGGCGACGGGGCGCGGCGGCACGTGATCCCCGGCAAGGGAAGCATCAGCGGCCGCACGACCGCCAACGTCTTCGCGCTGCTCGAGCGCAACGGGATCGCGACTCACTTCGTCGACGCGCCCACACCGGACACCACCGTCGTCCGGCTCTGCCGCATGATCCCGCTCGAAGTCGTGACCCGGCGCATCGCCACCGGCTCCTACCTGCGCCGCCACCCGGACACGCCGGAGGGCCAGCGCTTCGACCCGCCGCTGGTCGAGTTCTTCCTCAAGGACGACGCCCGGCACGACCCGCAGGTCACGCCGGAGGAGATCGCAGGGCAGGGCGTGGCGACGCCCGCGGAGGTCGAGCAGATGGCCGAGACGGCGCGGAAGGTCTTCCTGCTGCTGGAGCGCGCCTGGGCGGCCCAGGACGTGACCCTGTGCGACCTTAAGATCGAGTTCGGCCGGCCAGCGCAGGCTGAGGGCGCCCAGCTCCTGGTGGCGGACGTGATCGACAACGACTCGTGGCGCATCTGGCCGGGCGGCGACAAGGCGCGCATGCTGGACAAGCAGGTGTACCGCAACATGGCCGAGGTCACGCCCGAGGGGCTCGAGGAGATCCGCCGCCGGTACGAGACCGTCGCCGCCCTGACGGACCCGTGGCGCACGGGAGATCCGCACGGAGCGCACGGATAAAGCCCCGGCTCCCCGTGATCTCCGCGCCCTCCGCGGCTCCCCCTCCGTGCCCTCCGTGTTCTCCGTGGATCGTGCCCTCCGTGGATCGAGGAGGATCCTATGCAGGACTACGAGACGCTCGACCTCGGCCCGCACTGCAACGCCGGGGCTGACCTGTACGGGGCCGAGGCCCAGCCGCCCACCGGGCGCGTCGCCTTCCACGGCCTGCCGTTCCTGATCGGCGGCGAGCGCCCCGACCCGTCCCGCTGCCTCGTGGACCTCGGCGCCGCGGCCTCCCCGGTCGTCGTGCCGGTCGGCCGGGCGGCCCGGCACGTCCTCTTCGCCCACGCCCTGCTCGACTCGCGCCTGCTGCAGAACGGCCCGGTCGGCGAGGCCGTCGCCAGCTACGTCTTCCGCTACGCGGACGGCGAGGAGCTGCGCGTGCCGGTGCGCGAGCGCTTCGAGATCGGCGCGATCCCCATGTGGTGGAGCGCCCACCCCTTCCTGGCCGTGCCGGACAGCAAGGACAGCCTGGCCCCGCGCTACGAGGGCAGGTTCGGCGCGTCGGGGACGCGCCAGAGCGAGGTGCGCCAGGGCTGGCCGAGGCACTTCTACCTGTGGGACTGGGCCAACCCGCGCCCCGAGGAGCCGCTCGAGTCGATCGCGCTCGAGGGGGCCGGCCGGCGCGTCGTCGTCGCCGCGATCACCCTCGGCCACCTGGACGAGCAGCCGCTGCGCCGCGTGCCGAAGCGCGAGGTGAAGATCACGCTGCCGCGCCCGCAGGACGCCGCGCGGCCCTTCGACCTGGCCGTGGAGGTGGACCGCGGCGTCGCCGCCTTCCCCTTCCCGCTGCCCGCCAGGCCGGCCGAGGAGTTCCTCGCCGACCCGTTCCGCGGCTTCGGCGAGGATCAGAACGAGGCCTCCAGCCCGGCCTACACCGAGGTGGCGGCGATCCCCTCCGCCACCGTCACGCTCAAGAGCGGCGCGGAGACGCTGGCCGCCGTCCGCTGGGACGAGCTGGAGCGGCAGGGCGCGGTGGAGACGCCGCGCGCCCGGCTGGAGATCGTCGACCGCGGCCGGAACTGGGTGCGCGTCAGCGTCCTGGACGACGCGACCGGCCAGAAGGTGCCCTGCCGCATCCACTTCCGCTCGCCCGAGGGCATCCCCTACCAGCCCCACGGCCATCACAACCACGTCAACTCCAACCTGGGCACCTGGCACGTGGATGTCGGCGGCGACCTGCGGCTCGGCCAGATCACCTACGCCTACATCGACGGGGAGTGCCAGGGGTGGCTCCCGCGCGGCGAGGTGATCGTCGACGTCGCGCGCGGCTTCGAGTACGAGCCGCTGCGCGCCCGCGTCGAGATCCAGCCCGGCCAGCAGGAGCTGACCCTGCGCCTCAAGCGCTGGACGAACATGAACGAGCGGCGCTGGTTCAGCGGCGACACCCACGTCCACTTCCTCGGCTCGGGCGGGGCCCACCGCGAGGCGCAGGCCGAGGACCTGAACGTCGTCAACCTGCTCCAGTCGCAGTGGGGGCACCTGTTCACCAACGCCGAGGACGCGCTCGGCGCGACGTTCTCCAACGGCGGGCGCACGATCGTCTACACCAGCCAGGAGAACCGCCAGCACCTGCTCGGCCACCTGACGCTGCTCGGCCTCAAGCGGCCGGTGATGCCCTGGTGCAGCGACGGCCCGGACGAGGCGGAGCTGGGCGGCAGCCTGGAGACCACCCTGGCGCACTGGGCGGACGCCTGCCGCGCCCAGGGCGGCACGGTGGTGATCCCGCACCTGCCGAACCCCAACGGCGAGCCGGCCGCGCTGATCGCCACCGGCCGCGCCGACGCCGTCGAGATGATCGACGCCAGCGAGTACAAGCACAACGAGTACTACCGCTACCTCAACTGCGGCTACCGGCTGCCACTCGTCGGTGGCACGGACAAGATGGACAGCGCGGTGCCGGTCGGGCTGTACCGCACCTACGCCCACATCCCCGACGAGGAGTTCAGCTACGAGGCGTGGTGCCGGGCGCTGCGCGCGGGGCGCACCTTCCTCAGCGCCGGGCCGATGCTCAGCTTCAGCGTCGAGGGCGCCCAGATCGGCGATACGCTCGCCCTCTCCTCCGCCGGTACGGTCGAGGTCGAGGCGACGGCCGAGTCGATCTTCCCGATCCACACGCTCGAGATCGTCCAGGGCGGGCGGGTCGTCGCGGCGACCGAGGAGCCGAAGGGGGCGCGGCGCCTCACCCTGCGCGCGCGGCTGCAGGTTGAGGGCAACACCTGGATGGCGGCGCGCTGCGGCGGGCCGGGCTACTACGGGATGGCGCGCTTCCGCGACTGCTGGACGCGCGGCATGTTCGCCCACACCTCGCCGATCTACATCGCCGTCGGCGGCCCCTGGCAGATGTTCGACCCGGAGACGGCGCGCTACATGCTCACGCTGATCGACGGCAGCCTCAGCTACATCCGCCACACGGCCGCCCACTACCCGCGCGGGAGCATCACCCACCACCACGGCGAGGCGGACCACCAGGCGTTCCTCGAGCGCCCGTTCCACGAGGCTGTGGCGGCCATCCACCGGCGCATGCACGAGCTCGGGATCCCGCACTGAGCTGCCGGCGGGATGTCCGGAGGGGCGCAGATCGGCGAGACGAGGAGATGGAGGCTTCGCCTTCCCGCCGGGGGCGGAGCCACCGCGTCAGTCCTGTTACCGAGGGAGAAGAGGACGTTGGCTACCCAGCAGTACACAGTCCGCACCGTCCGCTGCGACCACCGCTCGAGCGATGAGGAGGTCTACCAGGCGCTGAGGCGCGCCACCGAGCCGCTCGAGCGCGCGTGGGAGCGGCTGGGGCGGGCCCGGCGCATCGCCGTGAAGTTCAACCAGGACAAGGCGCGCGAGCACGTGGTGATGTTCGCCGGGCAGCGCCAGCAGCTCGTGAGCGACAGCGTCATGCGCGCGACGCTGCGCCTGCTCCGCGAGCGGACCAGCGCCGAGATCGTGTGCGTCGACGTCAGCTTCTACGTGATGTACAACGGGCAGACGCTGGCCAACACCTGCAACGTCGCCCCGATCCTGCGCGAGTTCGGCGTCCCCTACGTCGATGGCACCCGCCCGCCGTACCGCATGGCCGAGACGCCTGGCGGCGGGCTGATGTTCGGCCGCTACCTGCTGCCCGAGGCGCTGCTCGACGCCGACGAGGTCGTGTCGGTGGCGACGATCAAGAACCACGCCTTCATGGGAGTGACCGGCTGCCTGAAGAACCTGTTCGGGCTGATGCCCGCCGAGCCGCACGGCCGCCCGCGCCACTACTACCACCACCTGGTGCGGATGCCCTACATGCTGGCCGACATCGGCAGGCTCCTCGACCCGGCGCTGAACATCGTGGACGCGCTGGTGGGGCAGGCGGGCCAGGAGTGGAGCGCCCACGGCCCTCCCGAGGGCCGCATCGTGGACGCGCTGATCGCCGGCGACCACGTGATCGCCACCGACGCGGCGATGATGCACCTGATGGGCCACGACCCGCAGGCGGACTGGCCGACGCCGCCGTTCCACCGCGACCGCAACCCGCTGCTGGTGGCCGCCGAGGCCGGATTCGGCACCGTGGACCTCGCGGCGGTCGACTACGTCTCGGAGGTGGCGCCGCAGCCGCCGGGGACCTTCTACGCGATCATGACCGACTCGCCCGAGACGAACGCCACCTGGCGGCGGACGATGTGCGAGCAGGCGCTGCACTACGCGGCGAACGTGCCCGCCTTCGAGCGCTACGCCGGCGAGTACATCCTGCTGCAGGACGGCGAGGTGCGCTGGCACAGCCCGGAGGGCACCATCCGCGTCAGCCGCCGCGCCCTGGCGGGGGATCGCCCGGACCACGCCCTGTTCTACAAGTTCGTGGACCCCGAGGAGGCCGAGGGCGAGCGCTTCGAGGTGTACGAGCGGGCGCTGCGCGCCTGGGGGCCGCTCGCACCTACGTCTTGACGACCCGCCCGAGCGGCGAGACGCGCTGGACCGGCCGCGGCTTGGGCGGGTTCAGCAGCGCCAGCGGGCGCCCGACCTCGAACAGGTACGTGCGGGCCCCGATCTGCGCCAGCTGCGCCTCGATCGCGGCGGCCCCCGCGCCCGGCGCGGTCACGAGCAGCGCCAGCGCCCCGCCGCTCCGGCCGCGCTGCCAGTCGGCCAGCCCTTCGAGCCACCCCGCCGAGAGGTCCGGCGTCACCACCGCCAGCCCGGCGCCGGCCATCTCGGCCCCCTGGCTGATCTTCCCCTGCCGCACCAGCTCGCCCAGCGGCACCGCGCCGGTCGCCTGCGCGTCCACCAGCTCGCCGAGGATGCGCCACAGCTGCCGCGGCCCGCGCCCGGGGCTCACCACCCGCCGCCGCCCGTCGTCCGCCAGCAGGCCCACCGCCCGCCCCTCGCCGAGCGCCTGCGCCGCCAGCGAGGCCGCCAGCGCCACCGCCAGCTCCAGCGGCGAGTCCCAGGCGTAGCGCGGCTCCGGGTCGGGCACCGCCGACGAGCGCTCGCGGAACGCGTAGCTATCGTCGATCTCCGCGCCTGCCGCCTGGTCCGAGGGGGACGACGGGCCGAGCGAGGAGCCAGGCGCCGGCTGGCCGGAGTACGCCCCGGCCCACAGATCCAGCGCGATCCACAGCGCCCCGGCCACCTCCTGGTCGAACTCCTTGACCATCAGCCGCTGCTGGCGCGCCACCGTCGGCCAGTGGATATGGCTCGGCATGTCGCCCGGCACGTAGTCGCGCAGCCCGCCGACGCTCGGCGTCAGCTGCTGCTGAAGCAGATCCGTGCGCGACAGCCCGCCGCGCTGGCCCTGCGGGAAGCGCAGGCCCGGCAGCGCCGCCAGCGGCGGGTAGATCACGATCTGCTGCGCCTCCCCCTGCCTCCACGCCACCTCGAAGATCCCGAGCGGGTCGGCGGCGCGCAGCCGCAGCGGCCCGAGGGTGTAGACGCCGCGCCGGGCGCAGGGCGCGCGCGTGGCCCAGCGCACGTCCTCGTGCACCCTGGCGGCCGCCACCCGCCGCCCGGCGTAGGCCGGCAGCGTCGAGGCGTCGTCGATCTCGAGCCACAGCAGCGGGACGTGCGCGCGGTTCACCAGCTCCCACTCCTCCTCCAGGTCGTCGCCGACCTGGGCCCAGGCGCTGCTCAGGCGCCGCCGCAGCGAGACGTTCTGCCCGAGCGCGCGCGCCCAGGCGTAGCAGGCCGCCGTCAGCAGCAGGAAGGCGTAGGCGCAGAAGAACAGCCAGCGGTAGGGCGCCGCAAACGCCAGCAGCAGCAGCGCCGGGCCGACCGCCAGCGCCCAGGGCTGCGCCACGCGCAGCCGGCCGTCCAGCGTCAGCCAGCGCCGAAGCCGGCCCACCGACGAGCGGGCGCGGTCCAGCGTGCCCCTCCCGACCAGCGCGAACTCTCGCCGCATCACGCAATCTCCAGCGCCGACAGCAGCTCCAGCGCCGCCTCCGCCGTGTCCACCACCGCGTACAGACCGCGCACCCGGTCGTGCGTGAACCGCTGGGCGTAGATGCGCTCGAACTGCTCCAGCAGCGGGTCGAAGTAACCGCGCATGTTCACGATCACGATCGGCTTGTTGTGGTAGCCGAGCTGCTTCAGGGTGACGATCTCGAGCAGCTCCTCGAGGGTGCCGAAGCCGCCGGGGAGCGTCACGAACGCATCCGCCCGGTCGTCCATCACCTGCTTGCGCTCGCGCATCGTCGCCGTCACGATCAGCTCGTCGGCGTCGCGGTAGCCCACCTCGTAGTCGAGCAGCGCCCGGGGGATGACGCCGATCACCGTCCCGCCCGCGGCGTGGATCGTCCGCGCCAGCTCGCCCATCAGCCCGACGCTGCCGCCGCCGTACACCAGCGGCCAGCCGCGGCGCGCCATCCCCTCGCCGAGCGCCCGCGCCGCCGCGAAGTAGACCTCGTCGATCCAGTCGCTCGAGGCGCAGTAGACGCACACTCTCATCCAGGAACCCCCGTCGTGGCCCGGCTCACGCTCGCATTGTAGCATCTTTGCGCCGCCGGCTGGCTTGTGTTACCATGCACATGCGTATGCTGGAGAGAGTCAGGAGCTGAGCGATGCTGCTCGAGCAAATAGGGCGCGCGGCCGAGATCATGCGCAGCTCGGAACGTATCGTCGCGCTCACCGGAGCAGGGTTCAGCCGGCCCTCCAGCATCCCGGACTTCCGCAGCGACGCCGGCCTGTGGTCGCGGTACGACCCGGCGGAGGTCGCGTCGCTGAGCGGCTTTCAGCGCAACCCGCGCCGCTTCTTCGACTGGTTCCTGCCGCTGCTGGACATGATCGAGGCGGCGCTGCCGAACGCCGCGCACCACGCCCTGGCCGAGCTCGAGCGCTGCGGCCGGGTCAGCGCGGTGATCACCCAGAACATCGACGGCCTGCACCACCGCGCCGGCTCGCGCGAGGTCTACGAGCTGCACGGCCACCTCCGCAGCGCCACCTGCATCGAGTGCGGCCACCAGATCCCGGCCGCCCCGGCGATCCGCAGCATGCGCTCCAGGCGCGCGCTGCGCTGCAGCTGCGGCGGCCTGATCAAGCCGGACGTCGTTCTGTTCGACGAGCTGCTGCCGCGCGGGCTGTACTGGCTCGCCCGCCGCGCCGTCGAGACCTGCGACGCGCTGGTTGTGGCCGGCACGGCGCTGGAGGTCTTCCCAGTCGGCGAGCTGCCGCAGGTGGCCCGGCGCAGCGGCGCCAAGGTCATTATTCTGAACCAGAGCGCGACCCACTTCGACCCGTACGCCGATGTGGTCGTGCGCGCCGATGTCGCCGAGGTGCTCCCCGAGCTCGCCGAGCGGGCGGTGGGCGCCTCGGTGTAGCGCACATGCTAGGATATGCGCGCGGCGGGCCGCCCCGGCGCTCCCTGGCGGCAGACCAGCCCCGGAGATGCCGGCGGGCGCCCGGCCCACGCGCCACGAGGGAGACACGAGCAAGGATCACATATGGATAGCACAGCCCTGGAGGCCCTGCGGACGCGCTTCAACAGCGTCCGGGGGCGTCTTTGACCTCGCAGAGAAGCAGCGCCAGCTCGAGCAGCTCGAGCAGCAGGCCGCCGACCCCAACCTGTGGAGCAACCCCCAAGAGGCGCAGGGGGTCATGCAGCGCCTCACCCGCCTCAAAGCCGAGATCGACCGCTGGAGCAGCCTGGATGAGCGGATCTCCGGGCTCGCCGAGCTCGCTGAGCTCGCCGCGGCCGAGGGCGACGACTCGCTCGAGGCCGAGATCGACGCCGAGTACGCCGCGATCGCCCAGGCCCTCGACGCGCTGGAGGTCGAGGTGCTGCTCAGCGGCCCCTACGACGACCACGACGCCTTCCTGTCGATCAAGGCCGGCATGGGCGGCACCGACGCCCAGGACTGGGCGGCGATGATGCTGCGCATGTACACCCGCTGGGCCGAGCGCCAGGGCTACCAGGTGTCGCTGATCGACGAGAGCGAGGGCGAGGAGGCCGGCATCAAGAGCGCGACCCTCGAGCTGCGCGGCCCGTACGCCTACGGCCGCGCCAAGGCCGAGGCCGGCGTGCACCGGCTGATCAGGCTCTCGCCCTTCAACGCCGGCAACACCCGCCAGACCTCCTTCGCGCTCGTCGAAGTGCTGCCCGATGTGGACGACGCGCCCGAGATCGTCATCCGCCCGGAGGACATCCGCGTGGACGTGTTCCGCTCCGGCGGCCACGGCGGCCAGGGCGTCAACACCACCGACTCGGCCGTGCGCATCACCTACAAGCCCGGCACCCCCGAGCAGATCGTCGTCACCTGCCAGAACGAGCGCTCGCAGCTGCAGAACAAGGAGACGGCCATGAAGGTGCTGCGCGGGCGCCTGCTCGAGCGCGAGCTCTCGCGGCAGCGTGAGGAGCGCGCCAAGCTGAAGGGCGAGCACCGCCAGGCCGACTTCGGCAGCCAGATGCGGACCTACTACCTCCACCCGTACACGCTGGTGAAAGACCACCGCACCGAGCACGAGACCAGCAACGTCCAGGCGGTGCTCGACGGCGACCTCGACCCGTTCGTCGAGGCCTACCTGCGCTGGAACGTCGGCCGCGAGACGTAGAGACGAGCCGCTGGCTCGTCTCCGTGCCCGTTGCGCGTTTGAGGGCTCTGACCGGGGAAACCCGCGCAACTAGTGACGCCGAGCAGAGCTCGGCGTCACTAGTTCAGCATATCGCGGATGAGCTGGAGCAGCTGCTCGATATCGAACGGTTTCTGGATGATGACCGCGCCTTCGGCCTCAAGATCGGCGAACCAGGGCTTGCGGTTGAGGGCAGTCATGATGAAGATCGGAATGCCATCTTCCTGAAGCTGATCTTTGATGCGCTGGAACGCCTCGACGCCATCCATCTGGGGCATCATAATATCTGAGATAACCAGATTGGGCTTCAGAGTCATCAGCTTCTGCACGCCCTCTTCGCCGTCACTCGCTAGGAAGACGCGGTACCCCGCCTCACGCAGCGCAATCTCGAGCACCGTCTGCATCGCGAGGTCGTCGTCGATCACCAGGATCGCCGGCTGTTCTTCCATGGGCGCCTCTCTCCCCGCACTCATACCCGCGCCATTATACCAGATGACACGACGTGCATTATAATGGCACGGGTGACGTGAGCAGAGCGACGACGGAGAGTCATGCCGAAGCGACGTGTGTCGATACTGATCGCCACGCTGTGTGTGCTGGGGGTGGGAGTTGGGCTGATGATCGCTAGGGGGTTCGGCCCGCGCACCCTGCCAGCAGCGAGCTTCACGCCTGGCCCGACGACGATCGCGGCGGCGGCGCCAACCAGGGCGCCCACGGCAACGGAGACCGCCGCGCCCACCGACACCGCCACCGCCGTGCCCACCGACACCGCCACCGCCGTGCCCACCGACACCGCCGCGCCGACTGACACCCCTGCGCCCACCGCTACGCCCACCGTCGAGCCGTTTGTGGAGCATGTCGTCGTCGAGGGGGACATCCTCTACACCATCGCGCAGCGCTACGGCGTGACGATCGAGGAGATCCTGGCGGTGAACAGCATCCCCAACCCGAACAGCCTGCGTGTGGGGGAGGTGCTGCGCATCCCGCGGCGCTAGGGCGCGCCGCCGAGCTCCGCTTCCCGGGCGCAGCCGGCTAGTTTAACGAAGAGAGCACACTATGAACCGCGCACAGCTGACCGAGGAGCTGCGCAGGATCGTCGGGCCGAAGGCCGTGATCGACGACGCGGCGGCCCTGCTGACCTACGAGGCCGACGGCTGCGTGATGGACCTGCACGCGCCGAATCTCGTGGTGCTGCCGACCACCACCGAGCAGGTCGCGGCGATCGTGCGGGCCGCTGGCCGCGCCGGGGTCCCGATCGTGCCGCGCGGCGCCGGCACCGGGCTCGCCGGCGGCGCCACGCCGATCCACGGCGGCGTGGTGATCTCCACCGCGCGCATGGAGCGCGTGCTCGAGGTCGACACCCGCAACCGCCGCGCCCGGGTGCAGCCGGGGGTGATCAACTGGGAGCTCTCGCAGCAGCTCGCGCCCTACGGCTACTCCTTCGTGCCGGACCCCTCCTCGCAGCGCGCCTGCACGATCGGCGGGAACATCGCCAACAACAGCGGCGGGCCGCACTGCCTGAAGTACGGCATGACCACCAACCACGTCCTCGCCCTGCGCGTGGTGCTTCCCGACGGCAGCGTGATCTGGACCGGCGACGGCCGGCCGGACGGGATCGGGTACGACCTGCCCGGCGTGCTGACCGGCAGCGAGGGCACCTGCGGCATCGTGACCGAGGCCTGGGTGCGGCTCACCCGGCTGCCGGAGGCGCTGCGCGTGGTGCTGGCCCTGTTCCCAGACATCCCCTCGGCCTCGCAGACCGTCTCGACGGTGATCGCCCGCGGGCTGCTGCCGGCCGCGCTCGAGATGATGGACCGCCTGGCGATCCGCGCGGTGAACGATATGTACCGGCTCGGCCTGCCCGATAGCGCCGGTGCGGCGCTGCTGATCGAGCTCGACGGCGTCGAGGAGGGCCTGGACGACCTGCTGTCCGAGGTGACGGGCATCTGCCGCGACTTCGGGGCGATGGAGGTGCGCCCGGCCCGCACCCCCGCCGAGCAGGCGCAGGTCTGGGCGGCCCGCAAGAACGCCTTCGGCGCGATGGGGCGCCTCGCGCCGAGCTACTACCTGGTGGACACCGTCGTGCCGCGCACGCGGCTCCCGGCGACGCTGGAGCGGGTCGGCGAGGCGGCGCGCGAGCACGGGCTGCCGATCGCCAACGTGTTCCACGCCGGCGACGGCAACCTGCACCCGCTGATCCTGTTCGACCGGCGCGAGAAATCCCAGGTGGAGCGGGCGCTGCTGGCGGCCACCGCCATCCTGCACGAGTCGATCGCCCAGGGCGGGGTGATCAGCGGCGAGCACGGGATCGGGGTCGAGAAGCGCGACTACATGGAGCTGATCTTCACCACCGACGACCTGGCCGCCATGGCCGGCCTGAAGCGCTGCTTCGACCCGGCCGAGCTGTTCAACCCCGGCAAGGTGTTCCCGCGCGGGGTGGGCTGCGGCGAGCTCACGGCGCTGCGCCGGCGCGGCCTCGCCGCGAGCGACGTGGCCGGCGTGCCGGCCGGGACCTGGCTGTAGCGACGCCGCTGACCCACAGCGAAGGTGATCATGGCATCTCTCCACACAGAACTTGCTGCTGTCGTCGGCGCCGAGCACCTGCTCGCCGACCCCGAGCAGTGCGCCGCGTACGCGGTGCAGGGGGTGACGCCGGGGTGCGTGGCCGCGCCGGGCTCGCTCGAGGAGCTGAGCGCGGTGCTGCGCGTGGCGGCCGCCCACCGGGCGGCCGTGGCGCCCTGGGGCGGCGGGACCCAGCAGCTCATCGGCGCCCCGCCCGAGCGGCTCGACCTGGTGGTGCGCACCGGGCGCCTGAGCCGCGTGCTGACCCACGAGCCGGACGACCTGACGATCTCGGTCGAGGCCGGCATGACCCTCGCCGCGCTGCGCGAGCACCTGGCCCGCCACCGGCAGATGCTGCCGGTCGACGCACCGCTGCCGAGCCGGGCGACGATCGGCGGGCTGATCGCCACCGCGGCCGACGGGCCGCGCCGCCTCGGCTACGGCACTCTGCGCGACCTGCTGATCGGCATTACGGTGGTCGAGGCCGACGGGCGCGTGTCGCGCGGAGGCGGGATGGTGGTCAAGAACGTCAGCGGCTTCGACATGATGAAGCTGTACCTCGGCAGCTTCGGCACGCTGGCGGTGATCGCCAGCGCCAACTTCAAGCTGCTGCCGGCGCCGCGGGCGGCCGGCTCGCTCCTCTGCCGCTTCGACACGCCGGCCCAGGCGTTCGCCGCGGCCGACGCGCTCCAGCAGACTCAGCTGACGCCGACGGCCGTCGAGTACCTCAACGCCGCGGCGCTCGCGGGGCTCGACACGGGGCAGGCAGCGGCCACCGGGCCCGCTCAGTGCGGGCTGCTGGCGCGCGCGGAAGGGCTGCTGCAGGCGGTAGAGCGGCATCTGTCGGAGATGGGCGCTATCGCGGAGCGGAGCGGCGCGCGGGCGATCGAGCGCCTCGAAGGTGCGCAGGAGGCGCAGCTCTGGGAGCAGGTGGCCGACCTGCCGCAGACCGCGGCGCTGGCGCCGGGCGAGGCGGTGGTCAAGCTGTCGGTGCTCCCGGGGGACGTCGAGCAGGTCGTCACGCGCGTCGAGGCCTTCGCCGCCGCAGCCGACGGGAGCGCGCTCATCGGCGCGCGGGCGCTCAGCGGCGTGATCTACGCCCGGCTGCGCGGGCTCGATGGGCCGGTGCTGTCCGGCACCCTGGCCGAGCTGCCGGGCGTGCAGTGGGTCGCCACCGACCTGCCGGGGGTGCCGCGCTGGGGCCCGCCGCCCCAGGGCATCGAGGTCATGCAGCGCATCAAGCGCGAGTTCGACCCGCACACCATGCTCAACCCGGGGCGCTTCGTGCCGGGGATCTGAGCTGAAGCGCGACGACCGCTGGCCGACCACGGACGACAAGCCGGTGGTCGGCCAGCGGCCGTCGGTCGCCGCGGGCTGAATGGCGGCCTGCGGCCCTACTGCGACCGCCGGAAGTCCTTCACATTCAGCTGCAGCGACGAGCTCCCGTTCCAGTCGTTGCGGTCGAGCGTGTAGGCCACGTCGATCGCGCGCGGGCGCTGGAGGTACTCGGCGAGGTGGCCGAGCCGGAAGGCGATCGCGTCGAAGGGCGGCCCGCCCTGGCCGTCGTCGAGCCGCAGCTTGAGGTGCTGCCCCTCGGTCCCTTTGGCCCACGCCCCGATGACGCGCACGTTGCGGCTCATCAGCACCGGCTGCTGGTTGGCCGGCCCGAAGGGCTCGAGCTCCGCCAGCTCGCGCTGCAGCTCCCACGAGAGGTCGTTGAGCGGCACCTCGGCGTCGATCTCCAGCGTCGACGACAGCATCTCATCCTCCAGGTGCTCGTCGGCGTAGGCCAGCAGGCGCGCCTCGAGCTCCTCCAGCCGCTCGTTCTCCACGGTGAAGCCGGCCGCCGCGGCGTGGCCGCCGTAGCGCACCAGGATGTCGGAGCAGGTGGCCAGCGCGTCGACGATGCTGAAGCCGCTCACCGAGCGGGCCGACCCGCGCGACGTGCGCTCGCCGCGCTCGACCAGCACCACCGGCCGGCTCAGCTCCTCGACCAGGCGCGCGGCCACCAGCCCGACGACGCCCGCCGGGTAGTCGGGGCCGTCCAGCATCACGATGCGGTTGTCCAGCTTGCCGAGCTGCTCGGCGTGCTCGCGCGCCGCCTGCTGCACCTCCTTGGTGAGCTCCTGGCGGCGGCGGTTGATCTGGTTCAGCTCGGCGGCGATCGTCATCGCGGCGTCCTCATCGTCGGCCAGCAGCAGCTCGTAGGCCAGCACCGCAGTGTCCAGCCGCCCGGCGGCGTTGAGCCGCGGGGCCAGGCCGTAGCCGATGTCCGTGGCGGTGATCCTGCCCAGCTGCAGCCCGGCGACAATGATCAGCGCGCGCAGGCCGGGGCGCTTGGTCTCGTTGAGCGCGTCCAGGCCGTGCTTGACCAGCACGCGGTTCTCCTCGATCAGCGGCCCCATGTCCGCCACCGTGCCCAGCGCCACTAAGTCGAGCAGATCGCGCCCGCGCAGCGGAAAGGGCACGCCGCGGCGCACCAGCGCCTGCACCAGCTTGAAGGCGAGGCCGACGCCGACCAGGTCCTTGAACGGGTACTGGCAGCCGGGCTGCTTCGGGTTGATCACAGCCACGGCCTCGGGCAGCACAGGCGGCGGCGTGTGGTGGTCGGTGACGATCACGTCGATGCCGTGGCTGCGCGCATAGGCCACTTCCCGGGCGTTGCTGATGCCGCAGTCCACCGTGATGAGCAGGCGCACACCCCCGGCGGCCAGGGTGTCGATCGCCTCGGTGTTGAGCCCGTACCCCTCGCGGACGCGGTGCGGGATGTAGGGCTGAATCTCGCCGCCCATCGCGCCGATCGCCTGGACCAGCAGCGCCACCGACGTCACGCCATCGGTGTCGAAGTCGCCATACACCGCGATCAGCTCGCCATCGCGGATGGCGGCGGCGATGCGGTCGGCGGCGGCCTCCATTCCCTTGAGCTTGAAGGGGTCGTGGAGCCCGCGCTTGTAGTCGGCGGTGAGGAAGGCGCTGACGCTGTCCGGGTCACGCAGGCCGCGCTGGTAGAGCAGCGTCGCCAGAAGCGGCGACCTGCCGTTGGCGGCGATCACATGGGGCGGCGCGGGGTCACGAAGCACCCAGCGCTTCTTGCGAGCGGACATCAGGAGCCTCTACTTTGTTCCAGCACGGCGTGGCAGGTTAAGACAGGGTTTCATCACCCGGTGGAGTATAGCATTCGCCTATTACGGGCGCAACTGAGATTGGGTCTACCGTAGCGCCACATTTTATCCGAATTCAGAATGCGGCGACGGGCGCCATCCGCCCCTTTGCAGCGCCCCGCGCGGCGCGGCTGAGCTTGCGGAATGAAAACATTTGTGCTATAATTGACTAATTCTTTTCATTGCCTCCGCGTGCACGAAGGGGGTGTGCGCGCGCATCTCTGTTCCTTGCGCCTGCTGGCGTGCGGCGCTATACTATGCCCCGTATGTGTCGCCGTAAGGACTTCCGACGATGACCACCTCCAACGCCCGCTCGCGTCCGGCGGCCGGCAAGAGCAGCAAGCTGGACCCAGGGCGGCCGGATAACGGGCACGACCTCCAGAACTACCGGCTGATCGAGCGCGTCGGCCAAGAGGAGCTGGCGACGGTGTACCGGGCGTCGCACATCGCGCTGGACCGCCCGGTGCTGGTCCACGTGCTGCGCCGGACGGACTGGATCTCCGCGAGCCGCTTCCAGCTGGCCGGGAAGCTCGCGGCGCGCCTCAGCCACCCGAATATCCTGCCGGTGATCGACGCCGGCCACGACGACCGCTATGGCGACTACATCGTGACGCCGCAGCTGGACGCCCGCCCTCTGGAGGAGCACCTGGCGGGCGGGCCGCTCGGCGTCATCCCGGCGCTGCGGATCTTCTCGCAGATCGGGACGGCGCTGGACTTCCTGCACAGCGAGGGGATCGTCCACCGCGACGTGCAGCCGGCCAACATCCTGGTCACGCCGCAGGGCACGGCCTACCTGACGAACTTCAGCCTGGCCGCCGGCCCTGAGACGCCCGACTTCTCCGAGATCGACGACGCCGACTACCAGACGCCGTACTCGGCGCCGGAGCAGAGCTTCGCCGCCGGCCAGCCGTCTCCGGCGCAGGACCTGTACAGCCTCGGCGTCGTGCTGTACCAGATGCTCAGCGGCGAGATCCCGCCCCCCGGCGGCCCGCCGCCCTCGCTCGCGGAGCACAACCCCGCGCTCGCCGGGGCGGACCGGGTGATCGCGCGGCTGATGGCCGCTCAGCCGTCGCAGCGCTACGGCAGCGCCGCCCAGGCGATCGCCGCGCTGCGCCAGGCCCTGCGCCAGCAGCTGGACGACGCCACGGGCGACATGGAGGAGTCGCGCTGGGAGGCGGTCGCGGAGTGGCTCGAGAACCCGCTGGAGACGGTGGCCGGCGACCTGCTCGACAGCGACTTCGTGTCGCGCAGCCGCAGCCGTGCCGACGGCCTGCACCGGGTCGACGCGGTGCGGCGCCAGCTGGACCGCTGGAGCCGCCAGGGCCTGCTCAGGCGGCCCCTGCTCGGCCAGATCATCCAGCCCGAGCAGATCGTCAGCTACAACGTGTACCTCTACGAGCTGCGGGCCCACTACGAGACCCGCACCCAGCCCCAGACGCGCCAGGTCGTCCACCACGGCGGCGCGCTCACCGGGCTCAACCACGAGATGGACCTGTGGTCCGCGCCGGTGCCGGAGCAGGAGCCGTTCATCGACGCGCCCCCCGAGACGATGGTCATCCCCGGCTCGCAGCGGATCGTCCCCTGCGGCGAGTGCAACGGCGCCACCAAGATGGCCTGCAAGACCTGCAGCGGCAAGGGCACGGTGACGCGCACCCAGCGCGTGACCGACGCCGACGGCAAGAGCCGCAACGAGACGTTCCAGGAGGACTGCCCGACGTGCCGCGGCTACGGCACGCAGGACTGCCCGCGCTGCGAGGGGACCGGGTCGCTGATGGAGGAGAAGGTCTTCACCTGGTCGCGCCACGGGCGCGCGTACTTCACCGAGGACGACATCAGCGGGCTGCACAAGCTGACGATCCAGGCCAAGGCGCAGGAGGTCTATCGGAGCCGCATCGACCCGCGCGAGGGGCGCTGGTACCAGGTGGCGCCGCTGAAGGAGGCGCTCGAGGAGGCGCTCAAGGGCGGCGGGCCGGACGCGCGGCTGATCGCGGCCGAGCTGATCATCAAAGGCGTCCCGGTGACCGAGGTGGACTACCGCTACCGCGACAAGCCGCACACGCTGCAGCTGATCGGGTTCGACAACACCGTGCGCGGCGACTCGTCGCTGTACGACATGGAGCGGATCTACCTCTACGCGGTGATCGCCGTGATGGCGATCATCCTGGCGGTGGTGCTGCTGCTAGGCTAGGGCTTGGCTCAGCTCAGCGTGGGCGCCGCTGCGCGCGGCTGGCGCCAGGGGCTCCGCGCCCCTGGACCCGCGGCAGGGGCCTCGCCCCTGCACCCCAAAGCGACGCAGCCCTGTGCCGGCCGCCCGTTGTCATGCCTCTTCACACCAGCGCCCGTTTTCCAGCAGCGCCTTCCGGGCAGGCGGCCCAACTCTGGCACGGCTGTGCATCTTCGGCAGCGCCGGACCGGCGGCGGCGTGGGTGCCGCTGCGCGCGGCAGGCGCCAGGGGCTCCGCGCCCCTGGACCCGCGGCAGGGGCCTCGCCCCTGCACCCCAAAGCGACGCAGCCCTGTGCCGGCCGCCCGTTGTCATGCCTCTTCACACCAGCGCCCGTTTTCCAGCAGCGCCTGCTCGCGAGCGACGGCTGCGGCGCTGGCTGGCAGCAGGCGCGGCGTGCTGACGGGCGTTCCAGCCGCTGAGGCATGGCAACGGGCATGAGGGAGGAGGCGGCATCACTTGCGGGGGTGGCCTGGCGGGGGCTGCTAAGCCC
>ERZ777003.2196-NODE-2196-length-24099-cov-18.441898_pt1 | contig 24099 bp, 19 predicted proteins | sample MGYA00374956_ERZ777003 | MGnify/ENA primary metagenome ERZ777003 (study PRJEB29302, sample SAMN06268252) | bioreactor metagenome | isolation source: Joint BioEnergy Institute, California, USA | place: USA:Joint BioEnergy Institute, California, USA | collected... | reverse complement strand
ATGATCTGCGCTGCTCAGCCTCACATGGGGGGAAATCCGTTGTGAACGGCTTCTAAGCGTTAATCTTCCTGCCATCAGGCTCGCGGGCAAGCGGGGCCTGTGGCACGGCAGTCAGGGGCCAAAATTTCCCCGGCAAATTCGGTGAAACCGTACGGACCCGCCATTGGTATGGTCTACTGCCCACGGCAGTCGCGGCGGACTTGCGGCGGTCGGACCGAAGCCGCCGTCCCCGCCATGTCCTGCCGGTCTTGGTCAGGAGTAGCCGGATGAATCCCCCGACGATGCGCACGCTGGCCCAGGTTGATGCCGCTTGGGCCTGGGCGCCCTTTGAGCCGGGAACGGACGGAGCTTGGGACCTCACGGCGGCCGTGCACCTGTACCGCCGGGCCGGCTATGGCGCCACCTGGGGTGAGCTTCAGCAGGCGATTGCCGGCACGCCTGCGGCGGCCGTGCAGCGGCTCGTACGCGGAGGTGAGGGGAGCGACACCTTTGAGCAGCAAATGGCCGATGCGGCGGAGCCGCTGCTGGGCGGCAGCCGGATCGAGAGTCTGGCAGCCTGGTGGCTGTACGGCATGCTGCAGACGCCGTACCCGCTGCACGAGCGGATGACGCTGTTCTGGCATGGGCATTTTGCCACCAGCTTCGCCAAGGTAGGCAGTGTGGAACTCATGTTTCGGCAGCATCAGGAGCTGCGCCGTCATGCCTTGGGACGCTTTGGCGATCTGCTCACGGCCATTGCCCGCGATCCGGCCATGTTGATCTGGTTGGATGCGGCCACCAATCGCCGTTCGCACCCTAACGAGAACTTTGCCCGGGAGGTGATGGAATTGTTCTGCCTGGGGTCTGGCAACTACACGGAGGACGATATCCGTGAGGCCGCCAGGGCTTTCACCGGTTGGGAGCTGCGGCAAAAGCGGTTCACGTTCAATCGCTACCAGCACGACGATGGTCTGAAAACAGTGCTGGGCAAGACGGGCCGCTGGAGTGGCGACGACGTATTGACCATCCTGCTGGAACACCCGGCCACCGCGCGATTGCTTACCGCCAAACTGTTCCGCCACTTCATCACCGAGACCGAGGAGCCGCCGGCCCGGCTGATCGAACCACTGGCCGATGAATATCGGCGGCGCGACTACGATACCGCGTGGTTGTTGCAAACCATGTTGGGCTCCAAGCTGTTCTTCTCGCCGCTGGTTCGGCGGCAAAAGATCAAGAGCCCTGTCGAATTGGTGGTGCTCCTGCTCCGTAGCCTGGAAGGCACCACCAACTACTTTCGGCTGGCTCGCGACGTGGCTGACCTGGGCCAGGCCCTGTTTGAGCCACCCACGGTAAAAGGCTGGAACGGCGGCCGTGAATGGCTGCAATCGGCGTCCATGGTGGGGCGGTTGAATCTGGTTTGGGCGTTGGTCAGCGGCACCGATCCCGAGTACGGCAACAAGGGCGACCTAACTTCCCTGCTGGCCCGGCAAGGCATCGACACCATCCCGGCAGCCATCGAGCGGTTGTCGCTACTGCTGTTGGGCGAAGTTCCGCCGCCGGCTTTGCAAGTGAAGTTAGCCGCTGCGGCAGGAAACGATTCCCAAGGTCGTTCGGCGGTGGATCGGCTCCGCTATGCCCGGTTGGTGCAAGCCATCGCGGCGCTTCCTGAATTCCAACTTGTCTGAGGCGGCGGTTGTTGACTCCGCGTAGCTTCGATCCATCTCTTGGTGCAGTCTGGAGACCGCGACCATGGCCACCTCGCGACGCCAGTTCTTGCAGAACGTGCTGGGCGGATCGGCGTTGATCTCGGCCAGTTTGACGGCGCCAGCCTTTCTCACGTCCACCGCAAGGCTGCTCGCCGCCCCAGGCAGCCGCGATCACAAGGTACTGGTCGTGGTGCAGCTCTCGGGCGGGAACGATGGCCTCAATACGGTCATCCCGTACCGCGATCCGTTGTATGCCCGGAATCGCGTGGCACTGCGGATTGCCCCGTCGGCCGTGTTGCCGCTGGCCGACGGCATCGGGCTGCATCCTCAAATGCGCGGCATGGCCGAGCTTTTTGAACGCGGACGATTGGCCATCGTGCAAGGGGTGGGGTACCCCAATCCCAACCGCTCCCACTTTGAAAGCATGGATATCTGGCACAGTTGCCAGCGCGGCGACGAAGCGACTGGTGGCGTTGCGACAGCCCAGGCATGGACCGGCTGGCTGGGCCGAACCCTTGATTGCCTGCCAGGCAAGCAGCGAGGCGAAGTGACGGCGCTGCACTTGGGCCGCGGGGCTTTGCCGTTGGCCTTAGTTGCCCGGCAAACGGCAGTGCCGTCGGTCGAATCATTGGATCGTTTCCAGCTTCGTTCGTCCGATGGTGGGCTTTCGGTGGCGGCGCTGCGCGAACTATCGGCTGCATCGTTATCGCTCGATTGGCCGACGGCCAACAACGACGCCGCCGAGCATCCTAGTGCCGCGCTCGTCCAATTTGTGCGGCAAACCGCGCTCACGGCCCTGGATGCCAGCGGCAAGCTGCAAGAATCGCTTGCGCAGGAGCGGGCGGCGGCCGGCTATCCGGCGATGCCGCTGGCCGGGCAGCTTCGCACGGTGGCCCAATTGATCGATGCCGGTCTGCCGTGCCGAATTTACTATCTGTCGCTAGGCGGCTTTGATACCCACGCCAACCAGGCGGCGACGCACGCAGGGCTATTGGAGCAGCTTTCGCAATCGCTGGCCGCGTTCATGGCCGACATCGAAGCCCGAGGTCACGCCGACCGGGTGCTGGTGATGACCTTCAGCGAGTTTGGCCGCCGTGTGCAGGAGAACGCTAGCGCCGGTACGGACCACGGCGCGGCCGCGCCCATGTTTTTGGTCGGCACCGCCGTCAAGCCAGGCCTGATCGGGCCGCACCCGTCGCTTGCCGACCTGGACGCGGGCGACCTGAAACATCACACCGATTTTCGTCAGGTGTACGCGGCAATTCTTGAGCATTGGCTTGGCTGCCCTGCCGCTGAGGTATTGGGCGGATCGTTCCGCCCCGCCGACGTGCTTAAGCCTTCTTAACAGGACGCTGCCTGGCCGGAGCAACACGCAGCAGGATCCGCTCACCGCCCTGGTCGGGTCGTTGCAATCGCGCGACGCGCAAATGATAATCAACGTCACCCGATCCGTCCCTCCGCAGTAAGGCGGATTCAGGCAATCTCCACTTGGTGCGCATCCTCCCTCCCCTGCTGCGACTTTTGATCCCCGCCACACCGGTAGTCTGCCGTGTTTGCTCGGCCGTTCACCATCACGCCTACGCCACGCCGCCGTCGTTTCGTCGGCTGGTTGTCGCTGGTGGTGTATTTCGCGGCCGCGTTCGGTTTGCCGATGCCTGCCTTACCGGCGACGGGCCCCTTCCCGTGCCAATCGCACCACTGCGGTTGCCGTTCCGCAGAGCAGTGTTGGCGGTCGTGCTGCTGTTTCTCGATGGAAGAGAAGCTGGCCTGGGCACGCGACAACGGCGTGGAACCGCCCTCGTACGTTGTTGAGGCCGCTGCGGAGAAAAATTGCTGCTCGTCGCACGGCAAACGCCAGAGCGAACCCGCTTCGGCAAAGTCGAAGCGATCTTGCTGCTCGGCCAAGGCCGATCGCGCGTGTGAGGCGGCCGTGACGCCCGAGGTGGTTTCCAAGGTTGCCTCGTGCTGCTCGGCACCAAAAGCGCAGCCTCCGAAGCAGGTCGCAGGCAGTTCGCACCGCGGCGTCCAATGGGTGCCGGCGATCAATGCGTTTCGCTGCCAAGGGTTGGGCTCGGCCTGGATGGCGATCATGGACGTGATCGCGCCACCGCCGCCACTCTTGGAGGTTCACATTGCCCTGCCCTGCTGTGGGCACCTGATGCCTTCTGGCGACGTTCTCGTATCGGTGGCCTATGCTCCAGCCACCCCGCCCGGCTGATCCGATTCGCCGGGGAACCCCCCAGCGGGTGTGCGTCGCCGCCTGCGCGGTAGGCGCCTTCGGTAGCGTCTGCTAGGCGGTGCGTAATGCGCTCGCGTAACAAGCGCGGGTTTCCCCGTCTTCGCTCGTCGTTCTGTTTACCCGACGTTGTTTTTTCCTCGGGGACAAGGCGGTGCCGTGCGCGCTGCGCATGCGCGGCCATGAGCCTCGTCCTGTCCTAGCGAAGTTCGAGTTTTGATCTGTCCCTTTGCGGGACGGAAGGATCGCCGCAATGACCACGCGAAAAGCATTTACGCTGGTGGAGTTGCTGGTGGTGATCGCCATTATCGGCATCCTGATTGCGCTGCTCTTGCCGGCCGTGCAATCGGCCCGCGAGTCAGCGCGACGCACCAACTGCGCCAGCAATCTTCGTCAATTGGGCCTGGCCCTCCATCACCATTTGGACCGGCACCAGGTGCTCCCTGGCATGGGCACGAGCAGCCAGTGGAGTTTTTCCGTTCAGGCTCGGCTGTTGCCGTATGTCGAACAAGAGAACCTTCAGAACCTGATCGATTTCGATCAGCCGGTGATGTTCGGGAACGGCGGCAGCCAGTATCTCAACCCGGCCCAGGCTGCCGCGGCCGCCACCGAAGTGCCGCTGTTTCTGTGTCCTAGCGACGGCCCGGTGGTGATCACCGTCCGCCAGATCGAGGGTCAGCCGCCCGAGAGCTGGGCCGGCCTCAACTACATGGGCAACCTGGGCAGCGGCAGTGGGCTGAACTACGACGCCTCGGTGCCGACCGATGGGCTGTTTTATTACGGCTCGCGGATTGGCCTGGGCTCCGTCACCGATGGAACCGCTTATACCGTGGCGATGACCGAATCGCTGCGGGGTGCGCCGGTTGCCACAACCTCGCCCCTGGAGGCCGATCCGCAGAAGGTTTACGCCAACGTGAGCCAGTGTTTGCGGCCCGCCAATCCAGGCTTGGGGTGGGGCGGCCCGCCGGCCATCACCGATCCCGATCTCCGGGAGATCGTCGCCAGTTGTGGCTCGGCCACGGTGTCCACCGATCGCGGCTTCTCATGGCTGTGGGGCCGGGAACACCTGACCACCGTCACCGGCTGGCAACCGCCCAATAGCCCCGTCATTGACGTTTCGGGCAACGGCCGCGGTTGGCTGAGCGCGCGGAGCAACCATCCCGGCGGTGTGAACGTGCTGTTTCTCGATGTGCATGTCACGTTTGCCCAGGACGCCGTGGATCTTACCACCTGGCGGGCGTTGTTCTCACGCTACGGTGGAGAGACGGTTGCCGGTTTATAAGCCGCACTATCGCATGGATGCGACCTTCACACCTTCATAACAAGAGTCAACATCCTGTCGAGGAGTTTCATCATGCGATTGATGAAGGCATTTCATATCACGTCTGACGCCGTCCATAGCCGCCAACGTTGGATGAAGACCGCAACTTGGATGACCGCGGTGCTGGTGATGTGGGGCGGTTACGCTCGCCCGGCTGCGGCCCACGACACCTGGGTGCAGACCAACACCAACGTGGTGCGGGTGGGCGACGTGGTGCACGTTGACTTGATGCTCGGCAATCACGGCAACGATCACCGCGACTTCAAGTTGGCTAGCAAGATCACGCTCGACCCGTGCACGCTGGCGGTGATCGCTCCCGGCGGCAGGTCGTACGACTTGAAGCCCAGCGTCGTTGATACCGGCTACGCGCCCAAGGAAGGCTACTGGTCCGCGCGGTTTGTACCGGGCGAGCAGGGCCTGCACATGGTGGCCCATACGCTTGATACGCTGCATCGCACCACGCGGGCGATCAAGAGCGGCAAGACGTTCTTTGTCGCCAGCCAGTCGCTTGATCGGCTGCAGCGCAAGCAGGCCGGCGACGAGAACCAGGCCTGGTTCGCCAAGCCGCTGGGGCATCCGCTGGAAATCGTGCCGACGCGGCATCCGGTGCTGGGAACCGGGCCGGGCGAGCCGATCGCCGTGCAGGTCCTGTACCAGGGCAAGCCGCTGGCCGGCGCGCGGGTGTCGTTCATTCCGCGCGGCGCTGTGCTGGCCGAAGGTTTCGACGACCAGTACGAACGCACCACCGACGACCAGGGGCGTGCCCAGTTCACGCCCACCGAAGGCAATTACGTGCTGGTGGTGGTGCACCATCGCGAGCCTGAGCAACGCGGCGAAGGCTACGACCAGACGGCCTATTCGGCCACGCTGGTGGTGTACGTGCCGCAGCTCTGCCCTTGCTGCGACGAATAAACACCAGCGTTGATGACTGAGCCAACCGGCGGGGCCGGCGTCTTTCCCCGGCTCCGGTCCCGCCGTACACTCAAAACAGTGGGGGGGCAGACGGCATGTCCACTGCCCCTTGCGACCGCTGGTTGGCGGCGGTTTCCAGGAGCCGCCCGGCAGCGGAGCGGCCCCCGTTGGGAGCGTTCGGGGCCGCCCAAGCACTGCGTCTTGCCGGGATCCACCATGACGATCGAAGGACGAAAGCCGCGCTCGGCCGAGCAGCGACGACCACGCACGATCGTGCTCACGCTGTGTATCGCGGCGGCCGTGGCCTCGCTGGTCATGCCTGGTTGCGGTGGTTGCTCCCAGGACGAGCAGACGGAGCTGGAACGCAAGCTGGCCGAACAGAAGGAACGCAAGGAAAAGGCCAAGCGCAAGGCTCCCATCGATCTGCAGCCGCTGCGCGTGCAGCCCGGCGGGACCGGCAACGTGTTGGTGAGCGCGTTCAAGCCCGGCCACTGGACCAGCGCCACGATGCAAGCTGTGGCCAATGAGGAGGATTTTGCCGGTCGGTTGATTACCGAGCCGCTCCCGCTGGACGGCATGCCGTATCAGTTAGGTACGTCGCGTCCGGCCGTGCTTGCCAAAGGCCAGCCGAAGGATCTGGAGCTGGTCTTTTTCGTTCCGCCGGGCACACTCAATGCCCGCATCACCGCGCGGCTCTTGCCCCAGGAGAGCGAGCGCGAACTGGCCCGTCGCGACGAGCCGGCCACTCGGATGCCGGCCCGGCAGTTCCACCTGGTGGTGCTGAGCCCTCAGAGGGAACGCTACCAGTTCTTGAACGCGACCAAGATGTACAGCATCCGGCCGCCGGCCGAGAGTTTGGGTTCGGCGAAGCATAACTACCGGGTGGTGATGCCGGAGATCGACCACCGCGTGGCGCTGCCGTCGCACTGGCTCACCTGGACCAGTATCGCCTATATCCTGTGGGACGGCGTGCAGCCTTCGTCGCTATCGCTCGATCAGCAACAGGCCCTGATCGATTGGCTGCATTGGGGAGGGCAACTGATCGTGAGCGGGCCGGAGTCGTTGGACCTGTTGCACGGCAGTTTTCTGTCGTCCTATCTGCCGGCCACGGCGACGGCTGATGTGGAACTGACGCCCGCCGATCTGGAAACCTTCAATCTGCACTGGACGCGTTGGGGGCCACGACTCGCGTTGTCGCGGCCTTGGCCGGCCAAGCGGCTCCAGCCTGTGGAAGCCGACACTGTGCGGACGCTGGTCCAGGCTGACAACGACCTGCCGCTGGTAGTGGAACGTCGCGTGGGACGCGGCCGCGTGGTGCTGACGGCGTTCCGCCTGACGCAGCGCGAGTTGGCCGTGGACGTCTGGCCCAGCTTCGATGGTTTCTTTCGTGGTTGTTTGCTGGGGTTGCCGCCGCGGCATCTGGTGGCCGATCGCGAAATCCTGGACTTTGAGCCGCAGGAAGCGGTGCGGGTGCAGTTGGACCGCGGATCGCTGACCGATGCCGAGATCAACAGCCGTGTGCGGATCCTGACCCGCGACTTGGATCGCTTGGACGACGCCCGTTGGGCCGAGGCCACCGGCGTTTCCGACGCCCGGTTGGTGGCCAGCGGCGTGGCAGGTTGGTCGAGTTTCAATGGAGCCGCCAACGACGCCCGGCTCGCGCTCCGCGAGGCCGCCGGTATCTATATCCCCGATGCCTCGTTTATTGCCCGGCTGCTGGGGCTGTATCTGCTGGTGCTGGTGCCGGGCAACTGGCTGGTATTCCGGCTGCTGGGCCGCGTGGAATGGTGCTGGATTGCCGCTCCCATCATCACCTTGGTTTTTGCCTTGGTGGTGGTGCGCGAGGCCCAGCTTGATATCGGCTTTGCTCGGGCGCGGACCGATGTGGCCGTGGTCGAAATGCAGGCAGGCTATCCGCGTGCCCACGTGACCCGGTACACCGCGCTCTATACCTCGCTGGCCACGGCGTACGACCTGGCGTTCGACGATCCCGGGGCGCTGGTACAACCGTTCCCGCTGTTCACGCTCGACGAACTGGCCCGGCAGCCGCGATTGAATCTGGCCACCGTGTATTACCACAACGATGCGGGCGGCGTCACGCTCGATGGCTTTGAGGTCCGCTCCAACGCGCTGGGCATGTTGCACTGCGAGCACACGCTTGATGCAGGCGGGACGATCGAAACGGTTACCACCAGCGACGGCACGCTGGCCATCCGCAATCGTTCGCGGTTCGCCCTGCGCGACGCGGCGGTGATCGACGCCAACGGGCAGGTGGCCTGGTTGGGCGACTTGCCGACGGGGGCGATCAAACCGCTCGAGTTCCGCTACGCCAGCTTGGACGCATTCCGGGCGGAACATCCCCGGTTTGCAGCGCCTGCCGCGGAGGCTGCCCAAGACGGCGAACCGGCCGCCGAGAACACCACGTTGCCGGCCGAAACCGCCGAGACGCCCACGGCCTCGCCAGCGGCGCCGCTGGCCGATGAAAACCCGGTGCCAGCCAGGTTGTGGCAGCGGTTGGCCGCACCGGAGTCGAAAGACCCCAACCTGGTAGGCAGTCTGCGTCTCTTGGCTTTCACCGATGAGCCAATCCCCGGAATGACGATCGAGCCGGCCGCCTCGCAGAACCGCCACTTGGCGCTGGTGGTGGTGAACCTGCAATTCGCACCGACGCCCACGCCACAGCCCGACGACGTTGAGCCCGCGCTTCGCGATGCATTGAGCCGGGTTCGCGCGGCCGCCGCCACCGAGGCCGAGCCATGAGCGGTCGCCAGCGGCGCTTACCAGGCCAGAACGGGCAACCGGCATGGCTGAACGAACGGATGGGCAACCACTAACAGCTCCGCGCGCATGATTACGCTGACCAATTTCACCAAGGTATACGGCGACCTGGTTGCCGTTCAGAACCTGAACCTGCATATCCAAGCCGGCGAGATTTTTGGCTTCATCGGGCCGAACGGGGCCGGCAAGAGCACCACGATCCGCTTCCTGGCCACGCTGCTGCGCGCGACCTCCGGCGAAGGCACCGTCAACGGCTACAGCGTTACCCGCGACCCGCTCAACGTGCGCCGCAGCCTGGGCTACATGCCCGACGCGTTCGGCGTGTACGACGGCATGCGGGTTTGGGAGTTTCTCGACTTCTTCGCCGTGGCGTACGAAGTCCCCAAGAAGCGGCGCAAACAGGTGATTGGCGAGGTCCTCGAACTGTTGGACCTCACCCACAAACGCGATGACTTCGTGAACGGCCTGTCACGCGGCATGAAGCAGCGGCTATGCCTGGCCAAGACGCTGGTCCACGATCCGCCGGTGCTGATCCTGGATGAGCCTGCCAGCGGCCTTGATCCGCGGGCCCGCCTCGAAGTCAAGGCGTTGCTGAAAGAGCTGCGGCGGATGGGCAAGACGATCATCATCTCCAGCCATATCCTTTCAGAACTGGCCGACTGCTGTACCTCGATCGGCATCATCGAGCGGGGCCAACTGCTGATGCATGGCCCGATGCCTGACGTGTACCGGCAAATCCGCAAGAACCGCGTGGTCGAGATCCGCTTTGTGGAACATATGGATCGAGGCTTGTCGATCCTCCGCAGTTGCCAGCATCTGCGCAACTTGGAGGTTCACGACCATCAGGCGGTGGCTGAGCTCCAGACCGACGACGCCGGCGTGGCCGAACTGCTGGAGCAACTCACGCGCGAGGGCGTCAAGCTGCGGTCCTTCGCCGAGAAAGATCCCACGCTGGAAGACGTGTTCATGCTGGTCACCAAGGGACACGTGATCTAAGCGGGAGCGCGCCTCAACGCTCGTGGCTGAACGGGCCGCGGCGTTTGGCTGCAAGCGCGCCGCTGCCGGCTCGCTACGCCATCTGCCGGATTGATCTACCGGGCAGAATCCATCACCATAGCTGCAGGAACCTGCTGGGAGTGTGCCTGCCGTTGCGGCCGGTGCCCAGCGGGGCAACTGCTACATAGGATGGTCGCCGCCGTATGCCCCGAGTTTTTCAGCCTGTTTCACCCGCCGCCAGCCGGTTTGCGATCGCCGTTTCCGAGTACAACCGGCACATCACTGGCAAGCTGCTGGACGGGGCCGTCAGTACGTTGCAGGCGGCCGGCGTGGCCGACAATGCCATCGACGTGGCCTGGGCACCCGGGGCGTTTGAACTGCCGCTCATCGCTCAAAAGCTGGCCCAAACCGGCCGTTATGCCGCCGTGCTGTGCCTGGGGGCGGTGATCCGTGGCGATACCACGCACGACCAGCACATCAATCGGGCGGTGAGCCTGGCGTTTACGCAGATCAGCCTGGCCACCGGCGTGCCGGTGCTGTTTGGCGTACTGACCTGCAACTCACTGGAACAGGCAATCCACCGTGCCGGCGGCAACAAGGGCAACAAGGGGCAGGAATGCGCCGAAGCTGCCTTAAAACTTGCGGGCCTGCTGCCGGTGCTGGATGATGAACCCGCCGGCAGCTAGCCTGCCCCCCGGGGCGTGGTTAGGCCTGCCACCTGCCGGTTGCGATCGCTTCTGCTTTCCCGCCGTGGCCTGCGCCCGATGGCAACGGCCGCACCAACCCTCCCTCTTGACCACAGGAAAACGGCATCATGTTGCGCAGCATCGCTCTCGTTCTTTCCGCAGCGCTGTTCGTTGCCACCGCCGGTTGCGGTAATTCGTCCAGCACCTCGAGTGATTCCGGCTCACCCGCCGCGGGCAACCATGCCCAGGAGACGCAGTTTGCCGCCTCGGAAGCCGGCCCGGTCGAACTTCAGGTTTTGGATTACGAGGGCATCCAAAAGCTGATCGCCAGCAAGAAAGGCAAGGTGGTCGTCGTCGACTGCTGGAGCACCAGTTGCGGTCCCTGCGTCGAAGAGTTCCCCGGCTTGGTGGCCTTGCACAAGCAGCACGGCGATAAGGTTGCGTGCATTTCGGTCAGCTTCGACTACAACGGGTTGGGCTCGGTGGACGACGTTAAGGGCGACGTGCTGGCCTTCCTCCGCGAGCAAGGGGCCACGTTCGATAACGTGATTTCCAGCGAGTCGGACGAAGAGCTCTCCAAGAAGTTCGGCTTCGCCGCCATTCCAGTCGTGTACGTGTACGACCAGGAAGGCAACCTGGCTAAGCGTTTCGACAACGAGAACGCCGAGAGCGAGAAAGACCTCTTCACCTACAAAGACGTTTCGGCCTTGGTGGAAGAGCTGCTGAACAAGCAGAACTAAGCGAACCGCACGCGGCGCCGTTAAACGAACGTGCCGCCGGTGCCGAACCGATCTCCTTTGACCAACATAACGAGGCGGCCGGCTTGTTTAGCCGGCCGCCTCGATGATTTCCAAGTCGATGTGCCGGTACGACTCGCCCGAGCAGGGGCAAAGCTCCAGGCGGTAGCGGATTTCACCCCGCAGTTTGTCCAGGGCATCTTCTTTTGACGTGCCGGTGACGTGGACCTCGCCCACGTCCTTGCCGCGGTGGCTGGCTTGCCAGGAACCGTCGCGCCGCTGCGCGATGTAGCATGGGAACCGCATGGCTGTCGCCTCGCTGTTGCGGAGCATCGAAGGCCCCTTTTGCCAACAGTGTCTGGCGTGCAGCTCCGGTGCCGAATTCCGGCGGCGGATCAATCGGCCTGCGGCAAGACCAGCACCCACGCGGGGCTGGCGCCCACGTCGTAGGTGGCAAACCGCTCAAGTTTGCCGGTGGCGTCATCCAAGCGGTAAGCAGCCAGACGGCCTGACCTCTGCCCTGCCGCATAGACGAAGCGGCCGGTGGGATCGATGGCGAACTCACGCGGCGTCTTCTCCGTGGCCGCGTGGCCCAGCGGCTTCAGCTTGCCGGTGGCGGCATCAACGGCAAACATCGCCAGGCTGTCGTGCCCTCGGTTCGAGGCGTACACGTACCGCCCGCAGGGCGTGACCTCGATATCGGCGCACGTGTTGTTGCCCGTGAAGCCCTCGGGCAGTGTCGAGAGCTTCTGTTTCTTGGTCAGTGCGCCGGTCTTGGGATCGATATCGAACACCGAAACGGTGCTGTCGATCTCGTTGACCACAAACAGCCACGGCTGCGTAGGATGCTGGATGGCGTGCCGCGGGCCGGACTTCGCGGCGGTTACCGTTTCGTGGGGCTCGGCGGGCACAAGCTCACCGCCGGGCTGCTGTTGGCGATAGTGCAGAATCACGTCCGAGCCGGTGTTGGGCACATAAATCCAGGGCAGCCCACGGAGCGGCAGAATGCAGTGCGGGTTCTTCTTGGTGATTAGGACCGAAACCGCCTGGGCGTCCACCGTGCCCAGCTCGCTCAAGCGGTAAACGGCCGCTTTGCCATCGCGGTAATAAGCCGTGAGCAGGTAGCGCTGGTTCGGGGCCACGGCCACGTAGACCGGATTGCCGGCCACGGGCACAGTATCGAGCAGTTCCAAGCGTCCGGTCGTGCGATCGACGGCGAGCGTCGACACCGACTCCTTGGAACGCACCGCCGCATACAGCCTCGTACCGGCGGCGTTGATGGCGAGTGAACCGGGCGAGCCTGGCAGTTCGACCTGGCCGTGCGGCTTGAGCTCGCCGGTCTTGCCGTCGCGCTGGAAGATGGCGATCCGGTTCTCGCCGCCTACGGAGACGAACACCCAGGCTGTTGCCGCCTGCGATTCGGCAGCCCAAGTTTCCTGCGTGCCCAGCAGGTAAGCCAGCGACCAGGCAAACGAAACAGCCAATACCAGCAGTGGCAAACGGCGACGCATGGCAGTGAATGCTCCGGAGAGAACAGCGGACTTACAAAGACTGCGGCCTCCTGCCTGGCTACGGTGCCCAACGTACCAGCCGTAGCCGGCCGAGTCGAGCAGCGAGGGATAACTGCGGATTTGCGGCAGAACGCGACCGGCAGCAGCGGCAAGGCCCCCGGTTTACACGCTTTCAGCTGCCGGCGTACCAGGGGAAGGAGGAGCGGCCGGGGACGCGGCCACAGGTGGCGCGGCCGGCACGGCAATCGTTTGAGCATCGGCCGCTTCGCGAAAGATCGCTTCCAGGAAGGGGCTGACGTCGGCGATGGAGACCACGGTCATCTTGAACAAGCTGGCAATGGCCGAGGCTGTGGTGCGCGACAAATCGGCCAACACCATAATCGACCGCGATGGCCCCAGTCCCAGCAGTGATGAGAGCCTGGCGTACTTCTGGACGTACTGTTGATAGTCGCCCGATTTGACCTCAAACCAGTAGATATCTTCCTCGCTGGCGACCAGCAGGTCGAGTTCGCCGTCGTCGCCGTTAGGCAGGGTGACTTGAACCCCTTGGAGGATATGGACCGGCTTGCCGGGCCGTGACCAGCTCAAGGCCGCCAGAACTTCGTTCTTGAGATAGCGTTCGAGCCAACCGCCGGTGAAGAAGTTGATCGCCCCGGGGAACCGGCTGGGTTCCGCCCTAAGCAGGCACTTGGGCGAACGCTCGTAGCGATACCGGGTCAGGAAGGCGATCTCGTGCAGCATGGACGCGACCTGGCAGATGTGGGAAACCACCTCCTGCCGCTCGTTTTTCAGGAAGAGATGGATCGGCTTGTCGTGGCGTAAGCTCCATTTGATCGCGTCGAGCAGTTTTTTGACCGAGGCGTAACGTGACCCGATCTGTTGTGCCAGCCGGTTCAGGACTTCGTCGCCCTCGTCGGCCTGGGGCAGAGCTTTGATCGAGATTTTTCGCTTGGCAAGAAATGCAACGAGCGGATGGCTGGTATCCAGCGGCCGGTTCTCCATGACCACGGGCGGCGGTGACGCCGGCCTGGCCGGATCGATCCGGGGTGCAGGGGGCCGCTGCAGTTTTTCGTGTGCGGTTTCAGCGGCCCCGGAGGGCTCCAGGCGCGAGGCGATGGTTTCTAAAGCTACGGCGATGCGATTGAGTAACTCAAGTAGCTGACCTTTGAGGCTATCGGCCATAGCTTCATCCTTTTCCGGGGTGATTCAATCATAAACTGAAAATATCAAGTCTCCCATTTTCGGCTTGAGAACGTGCTGTGTAGTGGACTCCTTGAGTTATGAAAAAAATAATGATAGCGGATTCTAGTTGCGGCCTACCCTGTTGTCACGCGCATTCCATAGAACACCGCGCAGCACGCGACAGGCCCGCAGAAAATGGACTTTGGGGGTGGCGAATTGCCGGCGGTCGGTAGAGATGGCAGCCGGCCCTAGTCGGCGGCGTCCAGGTAGGGATCCTGGCCCAGTTGCAGCAGCATCTTGGCTCGTTGCCGCGTGAAGTAGAGAAGTTTGCGCCGGTCGCGCGCGTGGCGGCGTTCCATGCGGCGCTGGGCCGCGATGAACAGCCGCGCGAAGGGGGCGAGCGAACCTTGCGTGGCCGCGGCTTGCTGTTGCCAGCGCCGGGCGCGTTGCGGCCCAAATGCCGCCGCCAGCAGGTCGTCCTCAAGGGATAGATACTGGTGGAACGAGCCCACGTCACCCTGGCGGCCGGCGCGACCTGCCAGTTGGCGGTCGATACGGGCCGACTCGTGCATCTCGGTGGCGATCACGTGCAGGCCGCCCAGTTCGGCCACACCTTCGCCCAGCATGATATCGGTGCCGCGCCCGGCCATGTTGGTGGCGACGGTCACTTTGCCGCGCTGACCCGCCTGGCTGACAATGGCCGCTTCGGCGGCAAGGTTCTTGGCGTTAAGCACCACGTGCGGGATGCCGGCTTTGCTGAGCATCTTGGAAAGCAACTCTGACTTGTCGATGCTACGGGTGCCGATCAGCACCGGCTGGCCTTTAGCATGCCGCTGGCGCACTTCTTCGACCACGGCTTGCCAGCGGGCTTCGCTGGTGGCGAACACGCTGTCGGGTTCCCGGACACGGCGGCATGGTTTGCGGGTAGGCACCACCACCATGTTCAGCTTGTAAACCCGGCGCAGTTCGCGGGCAGCCGAAGCGGCCGTGCCGGTCATGCCAGCCAGGTGGGTATAGCTGGTAAACAGTTCCTGCACGGTAACGCGCGCGGCCTGCCGCGTGGGGGCGGTGATCTCGAGTCCTTCCTTGGCTTCGATGGCCTGGTGAATGCCGTCACGCCATTTGCGGCCTTCGCCCAGGCGGCCGGTGAACTCGTCGACGATCACCACTTCGCCATCGCGGACGATGTAATCCTGGTCGCGATGGCTGTCGCGAGCCACTTTGATGGCGCGTTCGACGATCTTGTACAGTTCGGCCGTGGCGCAGCCATCGATCGCGGCCGGCTTGGGCAAGGCCCGCACCAGCTCGCGCCCCGCGGCGTTCAGCGTGACGGTGCGCTGCCGCGGATCGTATTCGTAGTGCTGGCCTTCGCCAAAGCGGTCGGCAACCGCTGCACCCCACCGGCAGCCTTCCACAAAGGCTTCTTCCTGGGGGCCCGGCGGCGCGCTGATGATAAGAGGCGTGCGGGCTTCGTCGATGAGGATGCTGTCGGCTTCGTCGATCAGCGCGAAGTGCAGCCCTCGCATCAGCCGCTGCGTTTGTTGCGGCGCGGTGCCGATCATGGTCCCCAGCAGGTCGTGGCCGCCTTCAAGCTGCTGACGTTGTTGGAGCCGGTCGCGCAAGAAGTCGAAGCCGAACTCCTTGGCCGTGCCGTAGGTGATGTCGGCGGCGTAGGCGGCTGCCCGTTGGTGCTGGGGTGTGTCGGCCGTGACGACGCCCACGGTCAACCCCAGGGCCTGGTAGACGGGCCGCATTAACTGGGCGTCGCGCTGGGCCAGGTAATCGTTGGCGGTGGCCAGGTGGGCTCCACGGCCCGCCAGGGCGTGCATGTACAGCGGCAGTGTGGCCGTGAGCGTCTTGCCTTCGCCGGTTTGCATTTCGACCACGCTGCCCATCATCAACGCGGCGCCGGCGATGATCTGTACGTCATAATGCCGCATGCCGATGGTGCGCCGGGCGGCTTCGCGCACCAGGGCGAAACCTTCGGCCATCAGCTTGCGGAGCGGTTCGCTGCTCTTGGCCCGGTAACGCAGGGCCAGGCTTTCGCGCAGTAGCTCTTCGTCGCTTAAGTTGGTGAGCCTGGGCTCGCAGGCCGCGACGGCTGCCACCTGCTGCTTGGCGCGGCGCAAGGTGAGCGCCGACGCAAGCGCTGGCCACTGGCTGGTGACGACCTGACTGATCAATCGCCGGCTCCTGCTGAAGTTGGGACGGAAAGCCATCCTGGGGCGCCTGCCGCCGGCAGCGGTAGGGCGAGGGCTGGGGGCCGATATTGTCGCACGGGCCGCTGCGCGGCGACAAGCCGAGTTGCCCACCCCCCGCCGGGTGACAGCAGGTCGTTGACCAGCGTCGCTGGCAGCACGTACCATCCATGGAAGCACGCGGCATGGGGGGATGCCGCGCATCCCTGAGGCTCGCCCTCCCCCGTTGGAAAAGGAGACCCGGCTTTGACCGACAGCGGATTGCAGACCATTTGTGCCTGTATCGGCCAGCCGGTGGCCGGGAACCCGACGCAGTACATGATGGAGCGGGCCTTCGCCGCGTTGGACCTGGATTGGCGCTACCTCACGCTCGAGGTCTCGCCCGAGAACCTGGGCGACGCCATTCGTGGCATGCGGGCGATGGGGTTCCGGGGCGGCAATGTCACCAAGCCGCATAAGGTGCAGGTCATCCAATACCTCGATGGCACCAGCGAAGCCGCCGGCCTGATGGGGGCGGTCAACTGCATCGACCGTCAGGGCGACCGGTTCATCGGCGAGAACACCGATGGCAAGGGCTTCGTGCAGTCGCTCTGCGAAGTTACCGATCCCAAGGACAAACGTGTGGTGATCCTGGGGGCCGGTGGAGCGGCCAGGGCGATAGCGGTTGAGCTAGGCTTGGCTGGCGCGGCGCATATCCAGATTGTCAATCGTTCTGAAACCAGCGGCCAGGAACTGGTCAAGCTGCTCACTGACAAGATGCAGCGTTCGGCCGAGTACGTGCCCTGGCACCACGAACTGGCCGTGCCGGAAGACGCTGAGATCTTGATCAATGCCACCAGCATCGGGCTGTTCGATCCCGATGCTCGCATTCCGCTGGACGAGAAGACGCTGCGGCCCGAGTTGGTGGTCGCCGACGTCGTATTCAACCCGCCCGATACGCGGCTGCTGCAAGTAGCCCGCGACCGCGGCTGCCCCACCGTGGACGGGCTGGGCATGCTGGTGAACCAGGGCGTGATCTCGTTCCAGATCTGGACGGGCCTTGATCCCGACCCGGCAATCATGCGCGACGCCCTGGAAGAGTTCTTCGGGATCTAGCCGCGCTAACCGCTCCAGGCGCGTTTTTGGTACGGCCTTCCTGCCGCAGGGGGATTGTCTGCCGTATTGGCGATGGGATCATGGGGTGAAGTAAGTTCCGCTTCGGCTTCAGCTTGGAGGACTCGGCGAACTGGGGGCATGGGGATGAGATGGGCATGGGCATTGGCGCTCGTTGCCGCGCTGGGATGTGGCCGCTCCGAATCGCCAATCACGGTTTCGCAACAGTCTGAACTGCCGGCGGATCACAGTTCGCAGCCGCCGCAGAACGAAGTCGCCAAGCAAATCGATGCCGGCAAATTGTTCATGGAAGCGGGACGTTTCGAAGAGGCGCGAGCCGTCCTGCGCGAGGCTGCAACCAACCCGGCCGCTACCGCTTCGGACAAGGCGTTGATCCAGGCCCTATTGGCCAAGATGGACGCCATCGAGGCGTCGTCCCCGGCTTCGGGCACGCCGCAAACCGACGAACCAGGCGCAGCATCGTCGTCCAGCTCGCAGCCTGAGCATGGCGCTGGTGAGCGGGAAAAAATTGGGACATCGCAGCCGGGTAGCCAAGCCAATGCGCCCGAGGTTGCGCCGGTTCCTTCACCCCCTGCCCAGCAGGAGCGCAACGATTTGCCTGCGTTGATCGCGCGTGTGCGTCCGTCCATTGTCGTGGTTCGCACGGACGTAGGCCTGGGCAGCGGTTTTGTGGTGGACGGAGGGCTGATCGCAACCAACCGGCATGTGCTGGAAGATGCGAGGGTTGCCTCGGTCCAGTTCAGTAATGGGACCAAGTACGCCGTTGAAGGGGTCCTCTACGATGGCGGCGACCTGGACTTGTGCATCGTCCGTTGCAAAGGGCTTTCGAGCGAAAACGCAAAGCCGCTGAAGATCGCGATCGTACCACCTCGGCAGGGCGAGGAGGTTTTCACCTTCGGGGCGCCAAAGGGCCTCGAGTTTAGCGTTTCGGAAGGCATTGTTTCGGCCCACCGGATCATCGACGAGATTGTGTTGATTCAAACCACGGCGCCCATCTCGCCGGGGAATTCGGGAGGTCCGCTGCTCTCGGCTTCGGATGGGGCCGTTGTGGGGATCAACACGTGGAGCCGGGTTGATGGGCAGAACTTGAACTTTGCGATTGCGTCGACCCATTTGACCGGCGCCTTGGATGCGCTGCGCAGCGAACCGTTGCCGTTGAATCTGAAAAAACGAGACAGGCGTTCTTTGGCAGCGGATTCGGGCGGCGAAAGCTCTCCCGGCCTGCTGGAATTGCTCGTGGCTTGCTGGGATCGCGAGGTCCGCGAGAAACGTCAGCAACTGGAAGCGGAGATTGCCGAGGTTCGTGAGGCGCTCGAGAACGCGCAATCGCCGGGGGCGCGCAGCGCTTACGCGGTGCGTCTGGCGAAATTGCAGCACGATCACCGGACCGTGGCCTGCACGCTCGATCTGGAAGTTCCCAAGTTGCAGCTATCCCATGTCGGCCAGATCTACGTGGGAAGCTACGGCTATGTGCAAGAGAAGATGCGGATTTTCCAGGTGCTGGGGGAACGCAGCTGCCTGGTCTATCTGGACGGACTGGTCTACTTCCTGGAGGACTATCCCACGAAGGACTTGACGACCGACGTCATCCTGGTGGCTAACCGCGGCCCGGTGATCTATGTGTCCGGGACGTTCCGTTACACGAACAAGGCGGGCGAAGACCGCCAGATCTTTCGCATTCGACCTGCCTGGGACGCGGACAAACTGCTTGCGGAATTGAAGGAAAAGCGGCGAAAGCTGCTTGTCGAAAGCGAGATTCAACGCGATCAAGCGATCCAGGAGGCGTTGATGCGCGAGTGGACCTCGCCGACATTTCGCGGTCAGGCAATGTTCGACACGACGTATGGGATCTTTGGCAAGTTTGTGGTCAAGTTGAAGCTGCCGGAGAAGGTGGAAGTTCGCGTCGAACTGGAGGAGTTGAGCGACGAAGACCGGCAATGGATTACCGACTACCAAACGCACGCTCGACGCTAGGCGGCTGATCAAGCTGCCGGTGGCCGGCGGGGAGACACTGAGGCGGGGCTTCAATGGCCGTTCCACGGACCGCGTGCCGGGCCGCGGCACCTTGAAATTTGGCGGCTCAGCCGGGAATATCGAGTATCTCGTGCCGCGCGGCAGGATCGTGACGTTTGCGCGGCGGCCCCCCTGCGGTACTGTATGGTGCGGGAAGGCCGCTGCCTCCCGTGGCATGCGGGCAGTGCTAGCGAAGCGTCCTGTGGCTGCCCTGCCGTCGTGCCTCCCCTCCCCTGCCCTGCCCCTACTTTCCTGCCGCTGATTTATGATCGCAGCATTTCTTCACTGGCTCGATCGGCAACGCAGGCAGGTGCTGGCCGTGGCGCTTTCGCTGTTTGCCGTGGCCTTGTTCTGCACGTCGCGGCTGGAAATCTCGGACGCGCCCGAGCGATGGATGCCGCGCAGCACGCTGACGGCCTGGCAGGTGTTTGAGGAACATTTTGACGCGGGCGACAACCTCGGCGTGGCCCTGCACTTTCGCCGGCCGATCACCGACGACGATCTGCCGCGGCTGAAAGCCCTGCGGCAAAAGCTGGCCGCCGTCGATGGCATCCGCCAGGTGTATGACACCTCGCTGGTGGCCGAGGAAATCGAGCAGGTATCGCTGACCGAACTGCTGAACCCGGCCAACGCCGCCCGGTTTGACGTCTACAACGGCGCCCTGTGGGACAACCCCGCACCTGGCGATCCCTCCCGCACGCTGATGATCGTGTGCGAGCTGGAGTTTTATGCGGGCGAGGATCAGAACAATGCCGACGCCCTGAACGCCCGACGGCGGCACGTGGCCGAGGAAGTAGAAGCGATCGTGGCAGCCGAGCAGGCCTTGCCGCAGTGGCGCGATGTCGACTTCCATGTGGCCAGCAGCATCACGATCATGCGCGAGATCGAGAAACGTACCCGCGCGATCGCCTACACGTTTCTGCCGGCATCGATCGTGATCGGCCTGCTGAGCCTGCTGATCGGTTTTCGCAGCGGCAGTGCCCTGGCCGTAGCGATCCTGGGCAGTGTATGGGCGATGGTGCTGGTGCTGGGCTGCGTCGGTGCGCTAGGTGGGACGCTCGGCGTGGTCACGGTGGGCACGCCGGCTCTGATGTCGGTGATCGCCATCGCTTCGACGGTGCATTTCGCCGCCCACGAGCACGAAGCCCACGAGAGCCACGAGCCGGAGACGTTCGCCGCGGTGCCACACAGCCCAGGGCATGATCACCAGGCGGCTTACGAGCGTCGTCGTCGCTGGCAGCTTGTCCGCTGGGTGGCGGTGCCGTGCTTTGGTTCGGCGCTGGCGACCGGGATCGGCTTCTTGATGCTCTGCTACAACGAACTGGAGCCGATCCGCGAGCTGGGCTTTCAGATGTTTGCCGGTTCGCTGCTGGCGTTCTTCGGCGTGTTTATCGCCACGCAGGTCTTGCCGATCCGCCGCACCTACCCGGGCCGCTGGTTGACTGAGGAAAACTTTCGGGCGTTCGCCGCGATGGTGACCGTGCGGCCTGTAGCAATGGTCGCATTGTTTACGGCGATGGTGGCCGCTCTGACGTTCTTGGCCTGGCCTCGGCCCAAGAGCGAAACGTTTGGGCTGTACGTCGACGCGGACCCGTTTTCGTTCTTCTCCGCCGATCAGCCGATCAAGCAGGCCTTGGATCACTTTGAGGAACGGCAGTTCGCCGTCTATCAGCTCGAAGTGATCCTGGTGCCCAAGGAGCCGGCCCCGGCTCCGGCCGGTCCCACGGCTCGTTCCGAAGCGTACGAGGCCAACGTAGATGCCGCCCGCCAGTTCATCGCGCAATTGGAAAAGCGCAACGACCTGGGTGTGATCCGCGTGTTGTCCACGGTGTCGTTCCGCGACCGCTATCAGGAATTGATTCGGCAGTTTTCCTCGGGCGAAGCGGGAGCTAACGCCGGCCTTTCGGCCTCGCGGTTGGCGAACGCCGCGGCCCTCTATCAAACCTTTCAGGCATGGAACCGCGACAAGCAGGACGAAGGCGCCCTGCGCGTCACGCTGGTGGCGCTCAACGGTCCGGCCGGGTTTGCTCCGCTGGTGCGCTTTGTGGAAGGATGTTTGCCGACCGACCGTTTCCATTGCCACCTGGCCGGCAGCGTCAAGCAGAACGTCGACCTGGCCGATGGGCTAGGGCACGGCATGTTGTACGGCCTGACGTCATCGTTCTTGGCGATGGCCGTGGTTTGCGCGGTGCTGTTCCGGTCGGCATGGCTGGCCGCGCTGGCGGTGGTCCCGAACTTGTTTCCGGTGCTCGTCGTGTTTGGCGTCATGGGGGCGTTTAAGATCCCCATCAGCTCGGGCACGGCCATGGTGGCCACCATTGCCATGGGCATCGCGCTGAACGACACGATCCACTTTATGCTGCATTACCGGATGCGCACGCGCGTGGAAGGACACCCCATCCGCGAAGCCATCCAGCTTACCATCGCTTCGATTGGCCGGCCGGTGGTTTGGACGTCGTTGGTTCACATCGCCGGGTTTGCCATTTTCCTGACAACTGACTTTATCCCGCTGTTCCAGTTTGGTGTGTTCGCCAGCCTGGCCATGTTTGCCGCTCTGATTGGCGACGTGGTGTTGCTGCCGAACCTGCTGCTGGTATTCGATTTCGCAGCCCGACGTATCAAGCCCACTGCCCCTCACGCTGTCATTCTCCATGAAAACGCTGATTAAGAACGCCCAGGTTGTGTTGCCCCAGGAGGTGGTACAAACGTCGGTGCTGATCGATGGCCGGACGATTGCCGCCATTGATCCGGCCATTCAGACCACCGCGGACGAAGTGGTCGATGCCACAGGGCTGACGCTGCTGCCGGGCGTCATCGACGACCAGGTGCATTTCCGCGAGCCGGGCCTGACCGCCAAGGAAGACCTGCGCACCGCAACCAGGGCTTGCGCCAAAGGCGGCGTGACCACGTTCCTGGAAATGCCCAACACGGTGCCCACCACGACCAGCCTGGAACGGCTGCACGAGAAGCTGGCCCTGGCCGCCGAAAAATGCCTGGTGAACTACGGCTTCTACATCGGCGCCACGGCCGACAACCTCGACCAGTTGCAGCAGGCCCAGCGGACGCCGGGGATCAAGATCTTCATCGGCTCCAGTACGGGCGACTTGCTGGTGGACGACCAACAGGCCCTGGAGCGGATCTTTGCGGAAACCACGCTGCCGATCACGGCGCACTGCGAGGATGAAACCACGATCCGCCGCAACCGCGAGCAGTACGGTCAAAGCGGCGACGTGGCCGACCATTCGCGCATTCGTTCGGCCGAGGCCGCCATGATCGCCACCCGGCGGGCGTTCGACCTGGCGCTGCGGCATCAGCACCGCTTCCACCTGCTGCACTGTTCGACAGCCGCCGAAGCACAGCTGCTGGCCGACCACCACAACCTGCTTACGGCCGAGGTTTGTCCTCATCATTTGTTTTTCAACGTGGACGATTACGCTCGGTTGGGCACGCTGATTCAGATGAACCCGTCGGTGAAAACCCGGCAGGATAACGAAGGCTTGTGGCAAGCCTTGCAGCAAGGGCTGATCCAGGTGATCGCCACCGATCACGCGCCGCACTTGCTCGAAGAAAAGCAGCAACCCTACCCGAAGAGTCCCTCCGGCTTGCCGGCTGTGGAGAACTCGCTGGCCTTGATGCTCAACGAGGTGAATCGTGGCAGGGTAACGCTCCAGCACGTCGTGCATTGGATGTGCGATGCGCCCGCCCGCGTGTGGGACATCGTCAACAAGGGCCGGATTGCCGTGGGTTACGATGCCGACCTGGTGCTGGTCGACATGAACCTGACCAAGACCGTGCGCAACGAAGAGCAGCAGACCAAGTGCCGTTGGTCGCCCTGGCATGGCGAGTCGCTAACCGGCTGGCCGGTTCGCACCTGGGTGCTGGGCCGCGAGGTGTATCGCGACGGCCAGTTTGATGAAACCGTGCGCGGCGAAGAAGCCCAGTACGATCACGCCCGGGGCGGTTACTGGGCGACCGCCTAGAAGTTAGCGGCCACTTTTGGATCCATGCGGTGGCGCGCTGGATGCACGGCTTTCACCGCCAGCTAGGTTAAGATGGAAGCGGTCGCACTACGCGCACCGTGTTGTCGTATGTTGGGTACGGTTGTCCGTACTGTCATTCCACACCTTGCCGTCGCTAAGGAGACCCTCCATGCGCATCTTGATGGCTTTGGCACTGGTCGTGCTTACCATGGCCCCCGTGGCTGCCCAGGAGAAACTGGTTGCCCCCAAGGGCGTCCGTTTGACGTTGGCCGGGGCCGAGTATGCCATGGCTGCCGCCTTGAAAAAGGCCGAGGAGATGAACCTGAAGGTGTGCATCACCATTGTTGACGACGGTGGGCATCTGCTCCATTTCAGCAGGATGGATGGAGCCCGTCCGGGCAGCGCCTACACGGCGCTCACCAAGGCTCAGACGGCCGCCCTGATTCGTGGAGAAACCGGTCCGCGTCCCAGCGAAGACAACGTGGACATACACTTGAGCCTGTCCTTGGAAGGCAGCGCGGCGGTGAGTGGCGGTAAGTTCACCACACTCAAGGGCGGCGTGCCGATCGTGGTCGACGGCGAAGTGATCGGTGCCTTGGGCGTTGGCGGGGCCACCGGGGAGCAGGACCGGGAGATCGCCCGGGCCGCGGCCAAGGCTTTGGCCGATGCGATCACGAGCGGCGCAGCACGTTAGGATTCGTAAGAGCGTGTCCAAAAAGCTAGGAGTTGCTTAGTCGCCGAGCCATAAGGT
>ERZ777003.2192-NODE-2192-length-24153-cov-17.605403_pt1 | contig 24153 bp, 20 predicted proteins | sample MGYA00374956_ERZ777003 | MGnify/ENA primary metagenome ERZ777003 (study PRJEB29302, sample SAMN06268252) | bioreactor metagenome | isolation source: Joint BioEnergy Institute, California, USA | place: USA:Joint BioEnergy Institute, California, USA | collected... | reverse complement strand
AGTCTCTCCCTTCCTTCGCGAGCCCTCTCACCCCTCCCCGCTTGCGGCGAGAGGTCGAACCCGCTCCTCTCCCTTCCCCGCTTGCGGGGGAGGGCTGGGGAGGGGGCTAATTCTGTGCTCCTGCATCGATCCACGCTTTCACGCCATCGATGGTGGCTTGATCGAGGAACGGTCCACCGAGCGGCATCCGCGAGCCGGTGATACCGGGTGCTCCTTCGAGCTTGTGGATCAAGTAGCTGTTCGCCGAATCATTCGGTATGACGCGGATACGACCCGGTTGCTGCGCGCTCGGCACGTTCACAAGTGCCGCAAATGTTTCATCCGTCGAGGAGAGATTCATCGCGCCGGGCAGCACGTCGCCGAGACCGTTGTGACAGCCGGAGCATACCGGGCCGAAGATAGTGCTCTGCAGCTCGGCCAATGTGGGCGCGGCTGGAGGAGGCGGTGGTGGCGGCGAGGCCGACACGATGATTTGCCCGCGCACTGCCCCAGCAGGCAGACCTGTCGTGTGCACATCCACGTACCACAGATTGGCCGTCAAGTCGGCGAGCTGTTCTGCGGTGACGGTCTGGCGCTCGATGAGCCAGTGCGTGGGCTCGTCCTGCGCTTGTGTGAGCGCGAGCACCACGTCTGGTGCATTCTCGCCGGCAGCGGCTCGATGCACATGCGCTTCCATCGGCTCGACGAGCGCGCTCGTGATGGCGTGTATGGTGACCGCGCTCGCGTTCGCGTCGATGGTCGTGGCGATCGTGCCGCTGGCCGCATCGGGTGCAGCAGACACGACCTGCTCGTTACTCATTGGACTGAACACGACGGAGATGTTCTCGGGTTTGATTTGGCCCCGGATCTCGCCGGTCGGGTGTGCTGCCGAATGCACATTCACATAGAGCGCGCCAGCCAAGAGATTGTCGATGTCTTCAGCGCTCAACATGGCTCCTTCGACGGCGTTCCACCGAGTCGGGTCAGTCGGATCCTGTACGAAATCCACGACGACTGGCCCGTTCGCGCCGGCAAATCCACGATGAATGTGAGCAAGCGTCGCTGCCAGCCCCTCAATCGTCACGCCACCTGTGACGGCGCCGGTCAACAGATCGAACGCAAGCTCGCCTGCGCCGGTGGCGCTTGATTCGATTGCGGGCAGCACCTCCGCAGCTGAGAGCTCGACACGAATGACGGGATGGTTGAGCACGGTAAAGGTGACCGGCGAGGAGGTCGTGGTGCGCCCGGAGCTGTCGGTCGCGCGCGCAATGACGACGTAATCGCCATCGCTGACGGTGGATGTGTCCCATTCCACCGTGTATGGATCAGTATCTGTCGTGCCGATCACTGTGCCATCGACCATGAATTCCACGGACGTGATCGTCACGTCGCTGGGAGCTGAGACGGAGGCGCTCAACGCAACTATGCGATTCACCGAGCCGGTGGGTGCCGCGATCGTGACCGTCGGCAGCGCCGGCGTGGACGGCGGAGGGGGAGTTTGCTGCGCTGGCGGATTGGAGCCGCCGCCTCCACTGTCGCAAGCAGTGAACAGCAGCACATAGAGCAAAGCGAGCGCGAACGTTCGCGCCATACAGCACGTCGTCTTCATCGTCCCCTCGCGCATACCGTTCCCCAAGCCCGCCCGTCTGAGCGGATACGTGTCATCTCGCCGCGTAAGTGCCACTTCACGCATGCCGAGGTTCAACGATCGTCATAGAACTTATTTGTTTCTCGATGCCACTTACCGCAGCGCCCTTGCAAAGGAGCAGGAGCAAGAACGATGCAGAAGCGCGTGACAGCGTGCCTGGCGTGCATTGCGTTAAGCGGCTGCGCCGGCAGCGGCGAGGGGCTCGATGCGAACGGGCGACCGCTCGAGGAAAGTGAGGGCGGCGACGTGCTGACTGCAAATCTCGCTTCGATACAAACGCACGTCTTCACGCCTATGTGCACGAATTGTCACTCGGGCGCGGCTGCGCCGCTCGGCCTGCGGCTGGATGAAGGCGTGTCGTACGCCATGCTCGTGAATGCGCCGAGTGTCGAAGCGCCGGCGCTGCTGCGGGTCGCACCGGGCGATCCGGATGCGAGCTATCTCATACACAAGCTCGAAGGCACGGCGCAGGTTGGCGGGCGCATGCCGCTCAACGGTCCAGCGTTGCCTGCTGAGACGATCGCAGTCATTCGACAATGGATCGCGGAAGGTGCACAGGCGCCTTCCCAAGATGCATCGTCGTCGGTGCCTTCTCTGACTGCCGTCTGGCCCATGCAGCGGATGAGCTCACATGAGCACATTGTTGTCGTAGCTGATCGCGAGCTCGATGCCACATTGCTGGCAGCAGGAACGATCACGTTGCGCAAGACAGACGAGGCAGCGGAGCGTGCGCTTGTGCAAGGCCTCGACCTACCGCGCATCGAGCTGCGCTCGCAGTTGCCCACGGTGGTGGCGATCGCTCCACCCGACGGTGGCTGGGCTCGCGGTGCCTACGAGCTGCGCATCAGCGGCAATGCACCGCTTGCCGTCGCCGATCTGAATTCGCGTGCGATCGATGGTGATGGCGACGGCATTGCTGGCGGCGATTTCGTGCTCACGTTCAAGGTGGAGGAGACCAGATGAGGCGTAGCGCGTTCGCCGCGTATCTGGGCGTAACCGCGATGCTGGCCGTCGTCGTCTTGTCCGTGCCTTCTGAAGTTGCGGCCGAGCCATACTTCGCCGCGCGCGAAGGTATGAAATGTGTTGCGTGCCACGTCAGCCCGAGTGGCGGAGGCATGCGCAATCAGTTCGGCAACATATGGGCGCAGACGATGCTTCCTGCACGGCGCATCGAAGTGGAGGACGTGCCGATGTGGACGGGTGCGCTGAGTCCCTACCTGGCAGTGGGCGGTAATTTGCGCGCAAACGGCAGCTACGTGGACATCCCTGACGAAGACACACAATCTGAGTTCGACGTCGAGGAAATGCGTGTCTACGGCGCAGTGACGCTCATTCACGAACGACTGTTGCTCTATGTCGACGAGCGCATTGCACCCGGCGGTAGCGTCAACTTGGAAGCGTATGCAAGGTTCTCCAGCGCGGATCAACGCTGGCACGTGCGTGCAGGACAGATCTATCTGCCCTATGGCTGGCGTCTCGAGGACGACAACGCATTCATTCGACAGGTCACTGGAATCGGTTTCGCGACACCGGACAGAGGGATCGAAATCGGGCTCGAGACCAATGAATGGTCTGCCCAGCTTGCGCTGACCAATGGCACAGGAGGTGGGTCGGAGATCGACGATGGCAAGCAAGTGAGCTTGCGGGCGGAACACATACGTGCGCTATGGCGGATCGGCGCGAGCGCGAGCTACAACGATGCCGAAGCAGGCGCGCGACACATGCAAGGTGCGTTCGCGGCTGTCCGCACGGGGCCAATCGTGTGGCTGGCCGAGGCGGATTACATCACCGACGACAGCTTTCCAGCGCGGCGGCATATGTGGGCGGGCCTCATCGAGGCGAACTGGAACTATAAAAAGGGGCACAACCTGAAGCTCACTGCCGAGTACTTCGATCCCGACGACGACATCGACGAGGACGAGCAAAACCGCTACAGCCTGGTGTGGGAGTATTTCCCTGTTCAGTTCTTGCAACTGCGCGCCGGGGCGCGCATCTACGACGGGATTCCTCAGAACGCGTTTCAGAATCGCAAGATCTACTTCGTGCAGGCGCACGGGTATTTCTAGGCGGCCCCCTCCCAATCCCTCCCCCGCTGCGCGGGGGAGGGATTGGGAAATCATCCCTCTTCGCTGCGCGGGGAGCGTTGGAGCAATCGTCCCTCCCGCGGGGAGCGTTGGAGCAATGATCCCTCCGGCGGGGAATCATCCCTCCCCCGCTATGCGGGGGAGGGACAGGGAGGGGTAATCACCCTCCCTCGCTGTGCGGGGGAAGGATAGGGAGCGGCAGTCGCCCATCCACGCTCGGAACCTTCGATCCCGTGCTTTCGTCTTGACGGTCTTGGGCTCTGGCACGAGGTCTCTCGTTCCAGTCACCAGCCTGCAGCCATGAGTCAACCATGGACAGCCCTCGTCTTAGCGTCGATACGGACAGCCACACCTGCAACGCGAGCGACGAAGACGCGGAGCTCGCGCGGCGGGCTGCGGTGGGCGACGAGCGGGCGTTCGAGCGCATCATGCGCCGCTTCAACCAGCGGCTTTTCCGCCTGGCGATCGGCATCGTCTCCGATGCCGGCGAGGCGGAGGATGTCCTGCAGGAAAGCTATGTGCGGGCGTTCTATCGCTTGTCCACGTACACGGGCGAGGGCGATCTCGGAGCGTGGCTCGCACGCATCGTGCGCAATGAAGCCATCGATCGGTTGCGACACAAGGACAGTCGCTCGCGCCGCGTCATGCTCGAGTGCGACGTCTATTCGGAGCACGATGGACTCGGATTGTCCGGTTCCGCCCGCGCGGACGAGATCGAGTTCGATCCTGAAATCGCTGCGGAGCGTGAGGACATGAAACGCATGCTCGAAGACGCCATCGCCTCCCTGCCGACTCACTTTCGCGCCGTGTTCGTGCTGCGCGAAGTCGAGGGACTGTCGGTGGAGGAGACGGCCGCATATCTCGACATTCCACCAGGAACCGTCAAGACGCGCGACCACCGTGCGCGGCTCTTGCTGCGGGCTCGGTTGAGCCAGCAACTGGAGAGTGCCCTACCTGAGATGTATCGCTTCTTGGGCGAGCGGTGTGAGTCGATCGTTCACACCGTGCTGACGAAGCTCAGTCGTTCAAGTAACGGCGCAGGCACAGCTCCAGCGCCTCGCGATCGATGGGTTTGGTGAGGTGATCGTCCATGCCGGCCGCACGGCACTCTTCGTCCGCGCCTTTCATTGCGTGCGCCGTCAGCGCAATGATCGGAATGCGTTTGCCGGACTGCTGCTCGCGGCGACGAATCTCGCGCGTCGCTTCGTAGCCATCCATCTCCGGCATCTGGCAATCCATCAGGATGAGGTCGTACTTGCCGGTCTCCCATGCCTCGATGGCCTCGAGCCCGTTGCTGACGACGTCGACTTCATAGCCGAGCTTCTCAAGGGCGCGACAGGCGACTTTCTGGTTGACCACGACGTCTTCGGCGAGCAGCAGACGCTTGGTCTGCGTCTTGCTGCGCAGCACTCGCAGCTCGTGACGTGTGACTATCGGTTGCGTCTGCGAATGCCAATCTTTCGCCTCGCCGCCGAGCACGACGAGCAGGCAGTCGATGAGATCTCGCTCCGAAACCGGCTTGAGCAGGTAGCCGGCAAAGCCGAGCTGAGCAAAGCGCACCGCATCGCCGCGTAGCCCGGAAGATGTCAGCAGGACGAGCCGTGTCGATTTGAGCTTCTCGTCGGCATTGACTTGGCGTCCTAGATCAGCGCCATTGCAATTCGGCATGTCGTGATCGAGCAGGGCGATCTCGAAAGGCTGGCCTTCGTCATATGCCTTGCGCATCAATGTCAGCGCCTCGTCGGCGGAGCTCGCAACGACCGGCAGCATGCCGAACTGCTCGAGCTGAATGCCGAGCAACTTGCGGTTCGTGCCGTTGTCGTCGACGACCAGCACGCGCCGTCCTTTGAGCGACGACGGCGCGACACGACGCAACTTCGGGCCGTTCGTGCTCGCCCGGCCGAAGCGTGCCGTGAACCAGAAGAGCGAGCCGACATTCTCAGTGCTCTCGACGCCGACCTCACCCCCCATGAGCTCGACGAGCTTACGGACGATCGACAGCCCGAGACCTGTACCGCCGAAGCGCCGCGTCGTCGAAGCATCGACTTGCGTGAATGGTTGAAAAAGCGCCCCCATACGGTGCGCCGGAATACCCACGCCGGTATCGCGTACCTCGCAGCGCACGAGGGTACCTTCGTCGTTCGATTCCAAGACGCGGACTTTGATCGAGACTTCGCCTTTTGCTGTGAACTTGACCGCGTTGCCGCCCAGGTTTAGCAAGATCTGCCGTAACCGCCCCGGGTCGCCGCGAACCATCTCGGGCAGCTGTGGATCGATGTCCATCGTGAGCTCGAGCCCCTTGGCATGCGCCTGCACGGCAAGCACGCGTGCGGCGTCGTGCACGGTGTCACGCAGATCCATATCGATGTGCTCGAGCTCGAGCTTGCCCGCCTCGATCTTGGAGAAGTCGAGAATGTCGTTGATGACGGTCAGGAGCGCGCGTCCGCAGTCGCGGATCGTTTCCGCATAGTCGCGTTGCACAGGGTCGAGCTGCGTGTCGAGCATGAGCTCGCTCATGCCGATGACGCCGTTCATCGGTGTGCGAATCTCGTGGCTCATGTTCGCCAGAAATTCGCTCTTGGCACGGTTGGCGGCTTCGGCAGCCTCGCGTGCGTCACGCAACGCATTCTCAGCCTCGACACGCTCGGTGATGTCGCGCCCGATGCCCATGATGCCGATCACCCGTCCTTCGGTATCTCGCAAGGGGACTTTGGTCGTGAGCACGTGTGAGCGGCGCCCGTCCGGCCAGACCACCTCTTCTTGGCGATTGAGCAGCGGCTCGCCGCTACGCATGACCTGCTGCTCATCCTCGAAGAAGCCCTGCGCGAGCTCGGGCGGGAAGAAATCGAAGTCGCTCTTGCCTACGACGTCGGCGCGATTGGTGCCCATCAGGGCACAGCAGGCATCGTTTGCGAGCAGAAACCTGCAGTTGACGTCCTTGGCGTAGATGAAATCCGGCAAGCTGTCGATCAAGGTGCGGAGCATCTGACGCTCATGCTCGTCAGGGGCGCGGTCGCTGGCCGCAGAGGTTGCTGCGCCGGTACCGACGCCAGACTGGGTGCGCCACAGGACCACTGCGGCCGGGAGCGCCAGCAGTGCGAACACAAACGTGTGCTGCGCAGTGCTGCTGAAGAGCGGAAAGAGAGCAGTAACCGCCACGGCGTAAAGCACGGCGGCGATCGCGCATGCGCAAACGATAGGCGCGGCCGTTGATCGTGGCGCGCCTTTCGTTCTTTCGGCTACCTTCTGCGTCATGCTCGACCTCGGAACAAAGCTCATGGAGGCGTCGGCGGCCGCTTTCTTGTACTGCTAAGGCGGCTCTAGGACGAACAGCGGATATATTGTGCAAGCTTTGCGTGGTTAGTGCGTAGGCGCGGGTGCACTGTTCACAGTTTCAGCAAGTTCTCGGGCGCGCTCGGCTGACTAGACAACGACGCGATGGAACTGGTTCACAAACCAAGCCGCCTTTGCGTTTGACGACGGTTCATTGACACTGGCGCCAATTTTTTGATGCGTGCGTCGCGTTGGACGGGCAGGCCGCGTGAACCTTGCTGCCGCTTGCCGCGTTGACGCAAGGAAGAACCGGGAGCACATCATGCAAGAGGCCTTGCATCACGAAGTGGACGAGTGGGTCAAGGCAGGACGACAAGCGGTTGTCTCGGGAACCTTGGCAAGCATCCTATCGACGGCTGTGCTCGCATTCTTCGGCAAGTCCAGCATGGGCAAGGCGCTGGCGCCCACGAATGCAACCAGCCACTGGCTCTGGGGTAACGAAGCCTATTCCGAGCATGACCTGTCCGCCAGGCATACGGGAGTCGGGTACGCGACCCACCATGCGTCGGCAATGATGTGGGCGACCATCCTCGAGCGTTGGCTCAATCACAAAGGCTTCGTGCGTCCGGCGGAGATCGTGCGCGATGCAGCTGTCCTGAGTGCCATCGCTTCGTTCGTCGATTACCAGCTCACGCCGCCGCGATTGCGCCCGGGGTTCGAGCAACATCTCTCGCGCGGCGAGCTGTTGGCGGTCTTCGCTGCGTTCGGGCTGGGGCTGGCGAGCGGCGCGATCCTGAACCGTCTTAGACGCTAGTGACGTGCCAAGCCCAGAGCCCAGTAGCCGGCAGCCCACAAAAAAACTAGGTCATCCACTCGAAAGCGTGTATAGTGCGCTTGGCTCGTGTTCGTTCTCGTTTTCCCTCCTTGGTAGAAGTGCCGCGCCGGGACCCCTGAACGGTGCACCTTGCGTACCTGACGCGGATGTCCGTCCCTGTTATGTGACGCTACGCACGCTCAGAACCCTTCGAGCATCATCTTACTCGAGGACCAAACTCAGACGTCTCGATCCAGGAGGCAGCTTGCATGGTGCATGGCTGTCGTCGTTCGTTGGCTTCGTCAGGAGACGAAGTCGTTTAGAGGTCTTTTTCCATGAGTAAGATTTACGTAGGCAACCTCCCTTTCACAGCTGATGAAGCAACTGTGCGCGAGCTCTTCGAGCAACACGGCACGGTGGACTCGGTTGCCCTCATCAATGACCGAGAGACGGGACGTCCCCGAGGCTTCGGTTTCGTCGAGATGCCACGCGCCGACGCGGCGCGCGCCATTCAGAGCCTGAACGGTCACCAGCTGGGTGGTCGGCAGCTCAAAGTGAATGAGGCACAGGATAAGCCACGCGGCAACGGCGGTCGTCACCGCTGGTAAACTTTAAACCTAATGGGGTTTGGGCTCTGCGGCCCAGCACGCGCTCGCTGAGTCGTGCTTGGGGTCGCAGGGCCTAGATCCGTTGCAGGGATCGGGAACAAGAAGGAACACGGAAGAAGCACAAAGTACGGCCCACAGCCTACAGCCTAAGCCTAGTGCTAGACTGAAGCTATGCTGTGGCTTCGAATCCTTCTGCTCGCGTGCGTCTTTGCCGCGCTTACTGCGTGCGCGGTCAACCCCGTCACGGGTAAGAAAGAGCTGCAATTCATCTCCGAGGCGCAGGAAATCAAGCTCGGCGAGCAGTACTACGCACCTACCCGGCAGGTCGAAGGCGGCACATTCGAGCTGCTGCCTGAGCTCACGCAATACGTCAACGAGGTCGGGCAAAAGCTCGCAGCTGTCTCCCACCGTCCGTTGCCGTACGAGTTCGTGGTGCTCAATAACTCCGTCCCCAATGCATGGGCGTTGCCCGGCGGAAAGATCGCGATCAATCGCGGTCTGCTGACCGAGCTGAAGAATGAGGCAGAGCTTGCTGCCGTGCTGGGACACGAGATCGTGCACGCGGCAGCGCGCCATGGTGCGCGCGCACAGGAGCGCGCCACGTTGCTGCAGGCCGGGCTCGTGATAGCGCAAATCGGGGCAGCGGTGGGCGATGTCGATCCGAATATGGCGGGACTCGTTCTGCAAGGTGCCAGTGTCGGTGCGCAATTGATCCAGACGCGCTATAGCCGTGAGCAGGAGCTCGAGGCCGATCACTACGGTATGCGCTACATGAAGGCAGCCGGTTACGATCCGGCAGGCGCAGTGACACTCCAGGAAACGTTCGTCAGGATCGCGGCAGAGAACAATCGCAAGCAGAGCTGGCTCGAGGGATTGTTCGCGACGCACCCGCCGTCCACGGAACGTGTGGCGCAGAACAAGAAGCTTTTGGCCGAGCTGGGAGCAGGCGGCGAGCTGGGGGAGGAGCGCTACGCTGCAATGGTCGCGCCGCTGCTCAAGATGAAGCCGGCGTACGACAGGCATGATCAAGCCGTGCTCGCCGCGCAGAAAGACGATCTCGGCACCGCACGTCGTCTCGCGCGTGAGGCCGTCGAAGCGCTGCCACAAGAGGGCCGTTTCCATCAGTTGCTCGGCGATATCGAGCTTGCGGCCAAGGATGCAGACGCCGCCCTTCCGCACTACCAAAAGGCGATTGAGCTCAATCCGGGCTATTTCGGCTCCTATCTCGGTGCAGGTATCGCCAAGTATCGCACCGGAGACAAGTCCACCGCCGAGCAGTGGCTGAAGAGGAGCTTCGAGCTGCTGCCCACCGCGCCGGCGGCCTACTATCTCGGCGCGCTGGCGAAAGAACGGGGCGACTCGCGGTTGGCTCTCGAGTACTACAAGGTCGCAGCTGGCTCGAACAGCCAGTACGGTCGGCTCGCTTACACCGAGCTCATCAAACTGGACCTGCCGCAGAACCCTGGCAATTACGTGGCGACGGCTGGCCAGGTCGATCGCTTCGGGCGACTCATACTCATCGTGGAGAACCGCTCGCCCGTGCCACTAACGCGCATTCGAGTGACGCCCGTCTTAGTCGACGGCGCCGGACGTATCGTGCGCGAAGGCACCACCATTGTCATTCGCGAAGTCTTGAATCCCGATCAGCGCATTGCGAGTGACGCAGGTGTTGGAGCACTGCCGCCAGCGCAGCTCGCCCACATACGTTTCCGAGTGGACGGAGCGCAGGTCGCGCAGTAGTTCAGCTGTCGACGGTAGGCTGTAGACTGTGGGCTGGACGGTGCGCGAAGCGAGCGCTGCCGGCCAGAGCCCAGCAGCCGGCGGGCATTGCGTCGTTCGGGAACAATCGACAACAACAACCTCGGAGTGCCTCATGCATCGATTTCGCGCGTGGTTGCTTTGTATCTTGGCGTGTGGGTGGTCGAGCTCGAGCATCGCTCAACAGTTCGATGTGCTGCTGTTCACGAAAACGGACGGGTGGCATCACGAGTCGATCAATGCGGCCGTCAGCGCGATCGAACACCTCGGCAAGAAGCATCACTTCAACGTCGTGTGGACGGAGAACGCGTCGCTCGTGTTCAACGACAAAGCGCTGGCGCAATTTGAAGTCGTCGTGTTCCTGCTCACGACCGGAGACGTCTTGAACGACGAGCAGCAGGCGGCATTCGAGCGTTACATTCGCTCGGGTCGCGGATTCGTCGGCGTGCACAGTGCGGCCGATACCGAGTACGAATGGGAATGGTACACGCGAATGGTGGGGCACATGTTCGTGCGCCATCCGCCGGTGCAGACTGCCACCGTGAAAGTGGAAGATCCAGATTTTCCCGGGATGGATCGCTTCGCGCCGCGCTTCCTGTTCACCGATGAGTGGTATGAGTTCGACGCGGCGCGCTCGCAGAACCTGCGCTACCTGCTATCGCTCGACGAGTCCACCTACGAGCCGACTGCCGCCCGCCGCAAGGAGTCGTCGCGTTTTCATCCTTTGAGCTGGTACCAGGAATACGACGGTGGGCGCGCGTTTTACACGGCGCTCGGCCATCTGCCCGCGACCTACTCCGATGAGAGTTTCTTGCACCATCTGTATGGCGGGATCTACTGGGCCGCGACGGGCCGAGGCTTCAAATCGCGATGAGATGAGATGTCTCTGCCGCTGCTGACGCTGCAGGTGCACGAGGCCTTGATGACGGCGCGCCGGTCCGGAACGCGCGAGGTCGAGTGCTCGCTCGACCTCGGTCGTTCGCTGACGTCCGTGCGCGTGCATGCGGACAGCTGGGAGTGGCGGGGTTCGCACTATCCGTTCCTGCAGCGCTGCAAGGAGCGCACGATTTACTCCTGGACGGGCGAGGGTTTCGAGCCGGTCGCGCGCTTCACGACGTCGCTGATCAAGCTCGTGCCCACCGAGTGGGGCCCTCCGACGTTCGAGATCGACGGTATCAAGATGCTGCCGACGCTGAACGTCTCCCCATACGAAGATGCTCAGCGAAAGGTGACGCTCATCGAGCCGCATGGCAAGACGGTTCTCGACACCTGCGGCGGATTGGGATACTTCGCTGTCTGGTGTTTGCAGCTCGGTGCCGCACGTATCGTTTCCTACGAGGTCAACGACAGTGTGCTGTGGCTGCGCCGTGTCAATCCATGGTCGCCCGAGGGTGGCGGTGTGGTCGACGAACGGCTGACCTTGGTGCACGCGGACGTGCTCGATGAGATCGGGTCATACCCGGCGAAGGCGTTCGATGCTGTATTGCACGATCCGCCGCGCTTTGGGATAGCGGGTGAGCTTTACTCGCAGCAGTTCTACGACGAGCTCGCACGTGTCTTGAAACCAAGGGGCCGGCTGTTCCATTACGTCGGCGCTCCGAACAAGTTGACGAGCGGGCGCGACGTACCCAGAGAGGTGTCCAAGCGTCTGCAACGTGCGGGCTTTCGCGTGCGCGCCTGCGGCGACGGGCTAGTAGGCATCAGGCTGTAGGCAGCGAGCGCGCGGATTGGGCATTGGGCTGTGGCCCCTCTCCGTCCTCGGTTACGCAGGCGCGACTGTTCCACAGGTTTCTGCCGCAGGCTTCTCCAGTGGAAAGCCAAGGAATAGGGAAGACACAAAGCGCTTCATGCGTGCACACTAAGCCTCCAGTCTTCAGCCTAGAGCGATACACTGTACGCAATCCTTACCTCATCGACTGAGCGGCTATGTACTCCAAGCATCCCGCGTTGTTCACGGACCTGTACGAGCTCAAGATGCTCGAGGCGTATCTGCGCGAAGGCATGACGGGCGAGGCGATTTTCACAGTATTCATTCGTCGTGTGCCGCCGCAGCGCAATTTCCTGCTGGCATGCGGTCTGGATACTGTGCTCGAGTATCTCGAAAACGTGCGGTTCGACGAAGCCGATATCGAGTATCTGAGCTCCCTGGGTCACTTCTCGAAGGAGCTGCTCGATTCGCTGCGACATTTTCGCTTCGAAGGCGAGGTGCGGGCGGTGCCCGAAGGCACGCCGGTGTTCGCGAACGAGCCGATCCTGGAGATACGTGCACCCATCGCGCAGGCCCAGCTCGTCGAAACGTATGTCACCAATCAGATCCATCTCCAAACCTTGCTCGCGTCGAAGGCCAGCCGTGTGGTGCTGGCGGCGCAAGGACGGCCGGTCGTCGATTTCGGGGCGCGGCGCATGCACGGTATCGATGCCGCGCTGAAGGCAGCACGTGCCTTTTATATTGCAGGCGTCGTTTCGACCTCCAACGTGCTCGCTGGACAACTATACGGCTTGCCGGTGGCGGGCACGATGGCGCACAGCTATGTCCAGGCGCACGATCTCGAGATGGATGCATTCCGCGCCTTCGCGCGCACGTACCCTGACACTACGCTGCTCGTTGATACCTACGACACGCTCGATGGCGTACGGCGTGTCATCCAGCTTGCGCGCGAACTGGGCGAGGCGTTTCAGATACAGGCAGTGCGCCTCGATTCGGGAGATCTGGTGGAGCTGGCTCGCGAAAGCCGCAAGCTCCTCGACGCCGCGGGGCTACAGCGTGTCAAGATCTTCGCGAGCGGCGGGCTAGACGAATACGAAGTCGCAAAGCTCGTGCGTGAAGCGCCCGTCGATGCGTTCGGCGTCGGCACGAGCATGGGGGTGTCGGCAGACAAGCCCGATCTCGACATCGTTTACAAGCTTGCAGAGTATGAGGGGCGAGGACGCCTCAAGCTCGCCACCGATAAACCGGTGCTGCCAGGTGCGAAACAAGTGTTTCGCTTCGAGGAAAACGGTGTCGCCGTGCGCGATGTGATCGCACGCGCTGACGAGCAGCTCGGCGGTCGGCCGTTGCTCGAGTGCGTCATGCGCGGCGGCAAACGACTGGATTCGGCGCGACGCACGTTGGATCAGATGCGCGATTACGCGCGAGAGCAAATCGCAAAGCTGCCTGCAGCGTTACACGCGCTGGAAACCGCGGCACAGCCGTACCAAGTCGAGATCAGCGACGCGCTCGCGGAACATCAGCGTGAACTGCAGCGCGAGCTCGCGCAACGTCAGAACGTGCAGCTGTAGATGCGGGCGGACGCGACATTCCATGTGACATAGGATACCGGAATGCGGGCATAGGGAGCGCACCGCATCGGCCCGAAACCATGGCCGAGACGCGAACGCGTTCAGCTCTTCCTGCTGCGTCTGTCCAGCCAGACAAAGTAGTTGGCGAATCGAAGACATTATGGACGTTTGATTGTTTGCCGCGATTCTCCGCAACGAGTTGCAGTGAGCTTGGTCGCTTCTCGAAAGCATCCCTGCGTCGACTACGCCGAATGTCGAACCGGGAGTGGTGGGGAAACGGTGTGTGCGAGCACGAGGATTGGAGCACATGGAAAGTGGACGCGTCGCACACGCGTACGCCGCCACGGTCGCGTTGTAGGGGTCTCTGCTGAATGTCGAGTCGATCGTGAATGGACGAGGTTGTCACCGCGCGCAGCGGGGCTCGCCCGGCAAGAATAGAAATCAAGTGGTTGGAGATGTCGAGCATCGTTGATGACATCACGTCGCTGCTCACAATGGCGCAGGTAGCGAAAACGGAGCTGCAATCATCATGAGACGGCGAGCATGGGTGGCGCCGGTTCTCGTGTTCGGCGCCATGCTCGTGGCGCTGAGCGCGGTGCGTCTTTCGGATCGAGCGCCTGCGCAGGTGGTGCCAGCAACACAGCGCGACGTGTTCTCGGCCGAGCGGGCATTCGCTCACCTGCAGGATCTGCTGAAGGAGAACGTGCCGCATCCGGCCGGTAGCGTGGCGAATGCGGCGATCGGCAATCGCATCGTGGAGAAGCTCGAGCGATTCGGCTACGAGCCGCAGGTTCAGGAAGGCTTGCAATGTTCGACGCTCGCACCGGGTTGCGCATTCGTGCGGAACATCATCGCAGTACGCAAGGGGCGCGAAGCGGGCAAGGCGGTGATGGTGACGGCGCACTACGACAGTGTGCCGGCCTCTGCTGCTGCCGCAGACGACGGCGCGGGTGTTGCTGTGATGCTCGAGCTTGCGGAGCGGCTGGCGCAGCGTGAGCCGCTCTTGCACGACATCGTGTTCTTGTTCAGCGATGGAGAAGAAGCAGGCTTGCTGGGTGCCACGCTGTTTGCCGAGAAGCATCCGCTCATGCAGCGGATCGGCTTGGTGCTGAATGTGGAGGCGCGCGGCGTGTCCGGGCCCGCTTTGATGTTCGAGACCGGTGCGAACAATGCGCGGCTCATCGATCTGGTCGCAGCGATTCCTCGACCCGTGACGAGCTCGATACACGTCGAAGTGTATCGGCGCATGCCGAACGACACGGACTACAGCATCTATCGACGGGCCGGTGTGCCTGGGTTGAATTTCGCGTTCACGCGCGGTGCATCGCTCTATCACTCGGTGCGTGACGACTTGCAGCGGCTCGATCGCACGACATTGCAGCATCTGGGCGAGAGTGTGTCGGCCGTGCTCATGCGGGCCGGAGAGACACCTTGGGAGGCGCTTGCCGCGCAGACGGATGCGACCTATGTCGACATCGGTGCACTTATGCTGCTGCGATGGCCGTCGACTTGGAATTTGCCGCTCGCGCTGCTCGGCCTCGCAGGTGTCGTGGCACTCGCCCTGTGGCGCGCACCACTCCAGCTTCGTAGCGCTGCGTGGGCACTGTTGACACTCGCTGCTGCGGCGATCGTGGCACTGGTGTTCGGCTGGCTGCTCAGCTGGCCGCTGGGTCACTGGCCCGATACGCATCCACTCGATCATCCATATCCGTGGCCCGGTCGCATCGCGTTGATAGCAGCTGGCGTGCTCACGGCGCTTGTCTGCGCACGCTGGCCCGGTCGACGTGCGGGAACAGCGGCGCTGCTAAGCATGGCATGGCTCGTTCTGGCGATGCTCACGATCGCCACCGCACTGCTCCTACCGGGCGCGACGTATGTGTGCCTGCTGCCAGTGGTCGTTTACGCCGTGGCGGGCTTGCTCGAATCGCGAGTGAGACGCACACATGGGACACTGCCCATCGTGGCGGCCTGTGCGGCGTTCTTCGTCGCCGCCTACCTGGCGCTGCACCACTTCGCAATGGTAGAGGTCGTGCTGGGCTTCAAGCTCAGTCACGTCAAGATCGCTGTGCTTACCTTGTTGATCTGGCCGTTGCTGCCCTTGGCAGTTCACTTCGAGCACAGCGTCGGATCGCGCAGCGCGCTCTTGGCGAGTGCAGCGACGACGGTGCTTGCAGCGCTGATCGCGATGAACGTCCCATCGCACACCGTCGATCGCCCGCGCGGTGCCAGTCTCGCGTACGTGCAAGATGAGCACGGTGCGCAATGGCAGATCGAGTCCCATGCCGGCCCAGGTGAGGAGACGCTGCGGGCAATGGGCTTCGATCGCGAAGCTCATGAGATCGAGCAGTACGGTGTCGTGCGGACGAAGACACAGGTACGTCCAGCAACGTCGTTGGACTTGCCGCAGCCGATGGTCGAGATCGACGCGGATCTCGAGCGCGACGATCAGCGCATCGTGCAGGGACGTATACGCAGCGGACGTAGCGCGCACATCCTGGGTCTGGCGTTCGCAGCCGATGCGCCGCTCACACGTGTTGCTATCGAGGACCAACCGGTGCTCGTTGCGCGACCGAGGAGCGCCGAGGTTATTCGAGTCTTCGGTGCGGGAGATCAGATCCTTCGTTTCGAGATCATTGCGGATCCGTCCCAGCCGTTGGCGTTCATCGTGTTCGATGACGATGCGCTTCCGACGGAAGGCGAAGCGGCGCAGATGCTGGCGAAGCGTCCGGTCACGGCGGCACCACTGCAGTTTGGCGATCACGCGGTCGTATTACGGCGCGTCACGCTTTGATGTCACCGCCACGTCGCCGATGTGCGGATACCCAATCAGTTTGGCAATCAGTTTGGGACACCCATGCAAATTTGGACACCCATTGCAAATTTGGACACCCATCGATTCGGCGATTTCGGGGCGGATTTGGGGCGATTTCTGGACACCCAGTAAACTTGAAGACACCCACGCCGGCGCGGTTTTCGACCGATATTTGGACACCCACGTGGTTGATATTGTTGGAACACCCACTGATTTGGACACCCCCGGCCCTGATTTGGGGCGCTGATTGGGACACCCACCGGTGGCCGATCTCTGGACACCCACTAGATCGGGGACGCCAAGTGCATTCGGACACTAGATTCGGGACACCCACCGAAGTTGTGGATCCGAGACGGTGTTTGAGACGAATCACCATGGCTGAGGTCCTGCGGTCGGGCTAGAGCTGCGGTCGTGATATCCGGCAGGGGCCCGAGGCTAGGCCTGCCTAGCGCATCAGGTGGGTGTCCAATTCGCCCCAATTCGCCTAGGTGGGTGTCCAATTCGCCGTCAGGTGGATGTCCTTCGCCGTCTAGTTCGCCGAGATGGTCGCAGTGGCTTTGTGCTAGTCCCGCGTCGGCGACAGTCGAAACTCTATGACGGAAGGAAGCTCCTTGAGTGCCTTGCTCAGTGCCTGCACGTTCTCCATGTTGTCAGTGCGGATCACCATCCGATACTCGAAAAAGCCCTCCTGCGTATCCAGCCGGTAATGAAGATTGGCGATCGAGAATCCGAGCTTGCGGAGTAAGCTACGGATGGCATTCTCGGGCATGGTCTCATCTCGCGCGAAACGAATAAGCAGCTGGGTGTAGAACGCGACCGGGACTCGCTCCTCAATCCAGCGGAACAGTGACAGTGCGCCGAATGTGAGCGCGGTGGCGATGAAGGCTGGAAAGTAGAAGCCGATGCCGATGAGAATGCCAATTGCCGCTGTCGTCCAGATTGATGCCGCGGTCGTAAGTCCGCGCACGGTCAGCCCTTCTTTCATGATAGTACCGGCACCGAGGAAGCCGATGCCCGTCATGATGCCTTGAGCCATTCGCGTAGGGTCCATGGCAATACGCCCTTGCGATAGGCCGGGAAACCAGCGGCTTTCATAAACCGTGATCAGCATGAGCAACGCCGTCGACATGCACACCAACGCGTGTGTACGAAAGCCGGCTGGGCGGCCGTGATAGCTGCGTTCCAACCCGATCAGCCCACCGATGATCAATGCAACAAGCAGCCGTAGAGCGATTTCTCCATCGCTCGCGCTGAACCAATCCTGGATGGTGCTCACCATACCTTCCAAAGTCGACTAGATATGTGCTCACGCTACCTGCGAGCGCGCTGTGTCGTTGAGCATAAAGTCGATCATTCCTGCCGGCAATGTGGGGTTCGGACCAACCCATGATGTGCGCTCACGCGGCCTGCGGAATCAGCTATGCTCGATCCGAAGATCTTCTACAGGTATCTGGGCATCCCCACCCAGTCAGACGACCGCGCAGCTCAAACGCGCCAAGCTGTCACAAGGAGGAGCCTTGATGGGCATGCTGTGCGTTTGTGGCAGGCGGCGCTGACGGTGGGCAGGCTACGTCGTCCATTTGCTGGTCGGGAATGAAGCAGCGATGTGAGTTGCCTCGACTCTTGCACTAGGCCCGTCATCCATGACGTACTGATCGTTTGTTTATCGTGCCGGCAAGCTCGGAGCGACTCGGTGTCGCTCATCGCCGCTCTGCGGCGTGCATAAAGACAGCGTCGCACGCGTAGGTCTTCAGCGCTCGACTGGTGGGTGGTCGGGGTGATGGCGTTGCCTGGAGGAAGGAGACGCGGTGAATGCACAATACGGTGAGGTCCGTGTTTCGGGCGCTCGCAGGATCGGGTATTGTCACGTTCGAATCCGCAGGCGATCCATAGGAGACGAGTCATGCTGCGACCAGATGTGACGGTCGAGGAGTTCACGACCCCCGAGCCGATCACTGCTACAGAGGACATGATGATAGAGGACCTGCGGTTCCTGATGGACGAACACGGAATCCGTCATTTGCCTGTGGTCCGTGGCGACAGCATCGTGGGCGTGATCAGCGAGCGCGACGTGCGGCTCGTGTCCGGATTGACGTCTGAGGAAAAACGGCAAGTGCGAGCCTCAGATATCATGTCTCCCGATCCCCTTATCGTCAGCGCGAGCACGCGTCTGGATGATGTGGCTTTTGCAATGTCCGAGAGGAAGGTCGGCAGCGCGATTGTGACCGACGCAGATGGCAAGCTGCTTGGCATCTTTACCGCAACGGATGCATTGAATGCGCTGATCGAGATCATCCGGGCAGGACAGGCGTCATCGTGACTCGCACCGTGGATCGCTCAGCGGCCAACGGGGAGTGAGTCTACACCGTTGCCGCATCCCGCCGCGCACGAAAACGCGTGGCAGTGTGGTGCTCATACACGCAGCACCTGCAGAATAGTCTCACTTCAGAGTCGCATACTTGTCTGGGCTGAAGCCAACGAGCAGTGTCTTACCGCGCTCAAGGACTGGCCGCTTGATCAGCGATGGTTGCTCGAGCATGAGCTGGATCGCCTTTGCTCGTGTGAGGTTCGTCTTCTTATCCTCGGGCAGTTTCCGGAAGGTTGTACCCGCGCGATTTAGCAACGTCTCCCAGCCGACCGCGTCTACCCAACGCTCCAGATCCGCTCGCGTCACGCCGGAAGTCTTGTAGTCGTGAAATTCGTACGACACGCCGTTGGCCTCCAGCCATGCTCGGGCTTTCTTCATCGTGTCGCAGTTCTTGATGCCGTAGAGGATCGTTTTCATTGATTCAACTTCGTTCCACGTGCTCACCTCGTTTGATCATAGTGTGATGTGTGAGCGTGTGCACCTGTGGGTCAGTCCTGCCCTAATTCAGGACAGCCACCTGAGGTCCGAGCAGCCGCCGCTACGGCTGACTTCGCAATTCACTCTGGGGCACGCGCCGGCCGGTTTCCGAGCGTTGGGAGCTCAATTGGGACACCCACCAACCCGCGTAAGAGGCGCTTCTTGGACACCCATCGGCTCTTGCAGGTGCAGAGCTCTCGGCCTGCGGAGACACAGTGCGCTGCGCTCGGGAGAGATGATTTGGCGACTACGGAGGCATCCGGGATACGGCCTGTCGAGGCGACCCTTACTAGTGGGTGTCCAGTTCTTGCGGTGGGTGTCCAATTCTTACGCGCCAGACGTCCGATGATTGCGTCCACGCATCTGTGGGTGTCCAATGCATGAGAGATGGGTGTCCAGTTCCTCTCACGAGCATGGAGGGCAACCATGCGCTGCGAATACTTCCTGCGATCGCTGATTGGCTCGGTGTGCGCACTGGTCGTATCCGCTTGCGGAGGGGATGGTGGCAGTTCACCGCCGTCGCCGCCCACACAAACACCGCCACCTCTACAGCCGTCGCCGGATCCGCAGGTAACGCCGCAGCTCCAGCGGTCCGTCGTGATGGCCGGATTGCAGTCGCCATGGGATCTGGCGTTTGCGCCTGATGGCGCGATGTTCTTCACGGAGAAATGCCGCGGACTCTCAGTGCGTGATGTGAACGGCACGACGCGACGCTTGTTCGGTAGCAGCGGCGCGGCGGTTGTCGCGAGCGACTTCTTCTGTCAGGGGCAATCCGGAATGCTTGGAGTAGCGGTCGATCCCGAGTTCGCGACAAACCGGTTCGTGTACGTCTACATGCTGTCCAGTCTCAGCTCGCCTCCAAGCAACCGAGTGGTGCGTCTTAGGGTGGATGTCAACTACACGACGGTCGGCGATCGCACTGACATCATCACGGACATCCCATACAAGGCTGCCGGCAATGCCTGGGGCGGTGCAGGCGCTCACAGCGGGGGACGTATCCGGTCTCATCCAGGTGAAGGATTGCTTTACGTCACCACAGGTGACAATCACGACGGCCCGCTGCCTCAGGATCCCACGCGTCTTGGCGGCAAGGTGCTGCGTGTGACTCGCGACGGGGCAGCCGCAGCCGGCAACAATGCCCCGCCAGGTGCGGATGCGCGGATATTCACGCTCGGTCATCGCAATGTACAGGGAATCGCGTTCCATCCAGGCACGGGACAGCCGTTCTCGTGCGAGCATGGGCCAGGCCACTCGGACGAAGTGACTCCGCTGTTGGCTGGGGGTAACGGAGGCTGGGATCCACGACCGGAGCAGGGTGTGACCTGTGCAGACGACTATTGCGGCTATATCTCGAACAAGTCGGACGGCACACCAACGCCGATGACGGACCTCGACAAGTTCCCGAATGCTATGCGGCCGTGGTGGACGAACAATGGCAGGTCGGAGGGTATGGGTCCGTGCACATTCTTGATTGGCACGCAATGGTCTGCGTGGGACGGCACGCTGGCAGTCGGGATTATGGCAGGACGGCGCCTAGATATTCTGCAAATGGACAACGATGGCGCGACGATCTTGGTTCACACCGTGTCGGACATACCGGCCGAACGTTTGCGATCGCTCGTGCAGGGACCCGACGGGTCGCTGTATGTGGCGACCGACGGCGGTGAGATCTGGCGCCTGACACCGCGGACGTGATCGTTAGGTGCCACCCGGTCACACGTATCATCGTGAGAGCGGGATGGGTGTCCACTTTGAGGACCTGCAGGCGGGACGCCCCAAGGCTTAGGTAGTCGTTTGAGTTGCTTGGGTGTCCTGAAATGCCTGAAATCCTATTTGTCCCAGCACTTTGGGTGTCCAAAGCCTCTGGAAAAGCTGATGGGTGTCCAGAGAGCTGGTGCTGGAAAAGCTGATGGGTGTCCAGAAAGCTGGTGGGTGTCCAGAGAGCTGTCCAGAAAGCTGGTGGGTGTCCAAGGGCTTTCCGTCCAAAAGTCTCCGAGTACCTGGGACTTGTCTTGTTGCCGTGATGCCATAGGCCATCTGCGCGCCAGAGACGCTTGAGATCGTCGGGCGTTCACACGTGGGACGTTCGCGGTTAGCCTCCATATGAGCGGAGCAATGGTGAGAGGCGTGGCGCTCAGGCGGACAGGATTGGAGCACGTTGTACACGATGAACGACCACTTGATCGCGGATCTCGGCCGGTTTGTCGACGAGCGTTGCGTGAGATTGCGCGAGACGCCTGGTCACGTTCGTGTGGACATCGACCGTTTCGAGGTGTGGCTGTCCGTCCTGATTCCGCGTGCGGTGCTCGAATGGTGGGTCGAGGCAGAGGACCGTGTGAGTGGCACCAGGCTCAAGGATTGTTGCAGCTACGATGGTTACGACGCAGCGTTGGTTCGCGAACTTGCGGAGGACATGCGAGCCGATGTGGTGCGCTTCATCGAAAACGCTGCTGCGCGCCCCTTAAGGGTCGTGGCGAGTGGCGCAGTCTTGCAGTGGAACGTCGGCGGCGAATGGGTGCAGGCGATTCCGCTCGTCCCGGAGAATGAAGATCTCGTGTGGAATGCGCGGATTATGCGCGTGCGGTAATCGGTCATGGCCACGAACGTTTTCTAGGTCCGGGTTCGTCCGCACACCACGCTCATGCGCGACGCCCGTGCTTACGCCGAGTAAAGCGCATGACCCGCACCGACCCCGGATTGCGAGAACCGCAGAGCCGGTGCGTGTCCCATCAGAATGTCAGCGCTATTGCACGTGCTCTGCGGCAGTCATGCGCGCGCCGTTCATGTCCTGCGCAGTCTGGGTGTAGGCACCGGGCAGACGCGTCGGCGTCGTCCAGCCAGTCGCTTTGAGCGCTTCGGCTGCAACCGGACGCGCCTCCATGCCTGGGAGCGGTTGCACCAGCTCGAAGCGGCGCATGTCTACGCTGCGGAACACTGCGCCGTGGTACGGCATCCAGGCCTTGCCGTGCGCTTCGACGCTCGCTCCCTTGCGGAAGGCCTCCAGCGTCGCATAGCCCATCTGGCACTCCTTGTTACGCGCCGGGCTCCAAATCACCAGCGGCTCATCGCTTGGCGCGGCACGTACATAGGCATTGCCATCCACACGGGTCGCCATCGGTCGTGTCAATCGCTCGCACAGTGCCGCCGGTTGTTCGAACCGCAGCAGCGGTTGAGTGAACCCTTCGCTTGCAACCAGCAGATTACCCTCGAACACGTGCCCCTCGCGCTCGTCTATGTCAGGACCGGTCAGCGCGTGCCAGCCGAACAGATCGCCCTGAGCAGTGCGCTGATTGCGGTCGATCACGACCGGAGAGTTGAGGAACGTGTTGTGATAAATGCGTGCATTGGAACTGTTCAGCACGCGAATACCTTGCAGGTTGTTGACAAAAACGTTGCCCGCCGCGACAACTCCCTTGGAGATCTCGAAGAAGAAGCCGATCTGTGTGCCTTCGACATAGTTGTTGACGAACACGCCTTCGACGTTGCCCACGTCATACCAGACGCCGTTCGAGTAAGGGTGCTCGACGATCAGGTTATCGCGCACCGTGACTCGATAGGACTGGTTGAAGATCTTCACGGCAGCCGGGTAATAGCCTGTCAACTGCTCGATGTTGTTGCGGCGAATGATGTTGCGCTCGAGCAGGACGTCTGAGGAACCGATGACGTAGATGCCTTCGGTGCCGGTGTCGCTGATCAAGGAGTTGCGGATGACGAGCCCATCGCCACGGAAGTAGCCAGCGACGCGCGAGGTGTAGCTGATCGTGACGTTCTCCAAAGTCGTACCAACCACTTCCTTGCCGTGGTTGGCTGGATCCGACACACCCACTGGGTCATCGGTAGGTTCTTCCTCGGCCGTGGTCGAAGGCTTCTTACCTTCGATGTCGATAGCGCGATAGGCATATTGGGTGAAAGTGATGCCGCGGATGATCGGACCTTTGCGGTCTGATTCCTTGCCGTGAACCGGACGCGATGGGCGATGCAACGCGATGTCATATGCCGTGATCTCGACGAGCTTGTCGCGCGGGTCGACCCCGATGTACACGTAACCATTCTCATAGTCGATATAGAAGGAGTCCTCGTCGAGCTCGCCTTCCCAGCCAACCGATTTCAACAGCTTGCCGTCGACAAACACCATGTCGTTGTTGAAGCGGTGTAATGGCGTGCGCATGCCTTCGCGGTGGCGTTGCCACCAGCCGAGCGGACGCGCTGGGAAGAGCGTCGACCATTTCGTGCGCCAGATCCCGTCGCGCAGCTCTTCCCACTCCGTCGCGACCTGCGTGCCTTTCAGCACCGGCTTTTCGTCTCGATACGGTTGGATCGTGATGCCTTGGTTGAGCTGGAGATTGCCGGTGCGGTAGATACCGCCGCGCATCACAATGGTATCGCCGGTGACGACGCGGGCGATCGCCGACTCGATCGTGGTGGGACGCTTTAGCGATGTGCCAGGTGCGTTGGGATCGCCGTCCGGCGCGACATAGTAGACCGTGCCCGTCGTCGGCACCTCATAGACCTGCGCGATCGGTCCATAAGGGCCACCGGACGGCTGTGCGGTTGCCTCTGCCACGAAGAACGCTGCGAAGAGGGCGAGGGCGCCGCACATTGCCGAGCGTCGCATCGAGGAAGGGTGCGCCACTGGCGCGGACGAAGGTGTCGGCATACGTCTCCTCCAGAAGCCTGCGCGGGATGTTATCGCTACCAAATGTAGCGAAGTTATTCGAGGACATCTAGCAATTTCCCTATTCGCTGCGGTCGCTCCCAGGAACGCTCGAGGTGTCCTGTCTAAGCCGCAGATCCACTCGCGCTGACAGACAGCGTGTTTTCAGCACTTTTCAGATTTCTAGGCAAGAAAACCTGATCTGCGCGAGTGCCTCACCGTCCGATCGTGCGTGTCCAGATTGCAAGATGCACGCCGCAATCGGCGGTGGTGGTGAATGTGTCCCAACTTCGCCGGTTTCGCGCATTTCGACGGTGTGCGACTGCCTGTCCCGACTTCAAGTGTGTACCCACCATCGAGACGGTGGGTGTCCAAAATTGGTGGTTGTCCAAGATTGAC
>ERZ777003.2187-NODE-2187-length-24181-cov-15.243140_pt1 | contig 24181 bp, 19 predicted proteins | sample MGYA00374956_ERZ777003 | MGnify/ENA primary metagenome ERZ777003 (study PRJEB29302, sample SAMN06268252) | bioreactor metagenome | isolation source: Joint BioEnergy Institute, California, USA | place: USA:Joint BioEnergy Institute, California, USA | collected... | reverse complement strand
CCCCGCCGGAAGGGGCTGTGCAGCCCCTTCCGAACCATCCCCGCAAGCGGCGCCATCTCCCATCGCTCGCCCTTTGTCATGCCCACGTACACCAATACCCGTGCTCCAAGCGCTGACTGATGCGCTGTCGTGCAGCAGCCAGTGTAGCTGAGACGAGCGGCTGGTGTGCTGAGGCATGGCAACGTGCTGACCAGCGGCGTACGCGTTCCCTTGCGGGTGCAGGGCGGAGCGCCCGCACAAGCGCCTGATGTGAGAGACGCCCTCACTGCGCCTGCAGCGCGACGATCACGAAGCCGTCCACCTCATCCACGACGCGCAGCCCCGGGGAGCGCTCGATCTGCGCGGCCACCTCGTCCCACAGCGGGAGGTTCGCGCCGGTGTAGTAGCGGCGCTCGAGCACGGCGTACGTATACCCCTGCTGCCGCAGATACCACACCGCGTGCTCGTCCGGGAACGCGCGCGCCAGCTTCGCGAAGTCGCGGAAGGCGCGCGGCACGTGGTACGGGTGGTTGAAGGCCGGCATGTGCTTGGCGTGGTAGAGCGAGCCGAACATATTGCGGTAGTTGGTCACGTCGTTGGCGGGCGGCAGCATGGCCACGGCGAAGTCGCCCGGCTGCTCGGCGAGCCAGCGGTCGATCGGGCGCGGCGCGAGCTCGAGCGCGCCGGGCGTGCCGGGGGCGAAGTCCAGGCAGATCAGCGCGGCCAGCGCGATGGGCACCCAGCGTCGTGGGCGCTGCGGCTCGCTGCCGGCCGCCGGCCGCTGCATCAGGCGCGCCGTCCCCAGGCCGGCCAGCAGGCAGACGAACAGGATCGTGACGCTCCCGAAGCGGCTCCAGACGCGCATGATGTTCATCAGCGGCAGCTTCGCCAGGTAGTAGGCCGGCAGCCAGATCGGGTCGTTCACGCGCACCGGCTCGCCCCCCAGGTGCAGGTCGGAGCCGAGCGCCAGCACCGCGGCGACGAGCGCGGTCCCGAGCCAGACCAGGCTGCGGCGCCGGTTGGGGTGCGCCCGCCAGCCGAGGGCCGCCAGCGCCAGCAGGCCGGTGACCGCGCCGATGTAGAGCGTCTTCTCGCCCCAGCGCGGGTCGGCGTCGAGCGCGCGCGCGAGCCCGCCCCACAGCGGGTGCAGCTGCGAGGGCAGGAAGAAGTGGTACGGTGCGGCCGACCAGATGCGCGTGCGGGCGATGTGGTACGGCTCGTAGCCGCCGCTGCCGAGGTTCGTGAGGTACGGCAGCATCCCGAGCAGTGCGCCGAGCAACGTGGCGCCGACGAGCGGTGCCAGCGACGCGGGGCGCCGGAGGGACAGGCCGGGCGCTCCCTCGACGCCCTCCGCTGATCCTCGGCCGCTGCGCCCGGCCGCGAGCAGCGTGAGCAGCGCGTAGGCCGCGCCGGTCACCAGGCTGATCACCAGGTAGTACTGCGACATGCAGCCGACTAGGAAGGTCGCGCCGCTGAGCGCCCAGAGGTGGCGGCGCCCCGGCCGCGGCGCGGTCAGGGCGGCGTCGAGCGCCCAGAAGAACAGCGGCAGCATCTGCGTTGAGGTGATCTGCGGGTGCGCCGCGCTGTGGATGAGCCGGTACGGCGCGAGCGTGAAGGCCAGCCCGGCGATGAGTCCGGCGGCGCGGCTGCCGGTGAGCCGCCGCAGCCAGAGGTAGGTGAAGTAGCCGCTGAGCAGGTGGCTCAGGAAGATCAGCAGGTTGTAGCCGGCGTTCGGGCCCAGCGCCAGCGTCACGGGCGCGACGGCCACCATGCTCAGGAAGGGCGCGTCGGTGGCCGGGAGCGCCAGGTTGTCCGGGTAGTTCAGGCGCGGATCGCTGAACGGGCTCAGGCCCAGCAGGAGCGCCTGGGCCACCCAGCCGGTCATGTAGACGTACTGGATGTTGTCGCCGGGCGGGCCGAGCACCAGGGCGCGCGGCCGGGCCAGCACCGGCGCCATCATCGCGGCGGCGGCCAGCGCGAACACCAGCAGCGCCAGGATGTCCCGCCGCAGCACGCCCGGGACAGCCAGCGCCAGCCGGGCCAGGCCCTCCCGGACGACGGACGGCTCGCGGGTGGACCCGGCCGCGCGCACCGCCTCGTTCGTCGGCTGGGTGGACATGGGCATTCCTATGACGGCATCGCGGTGCCCGGCGGTCCTTCGGGCCGCAGCCGGCGCCGCTGCGGCCCGCGTCGCTCTCGCGCACCAGCTCGGGCGGGAAGAGTCAGGTCGTGTAGTGGGCGTTGATCTCGACGTACTCGGCGCTCAGGTCGCAGGTCCACACGGTCGCCGCGCCGTCGCCCAGCCCGAGGTCCAGGTGGATGATGGCCGGGTCGCCGCGCAGGGCCGCGGAGGCCTTGGCCGGGTCGGCGCCGGTCGACAGCCCGCCGCTCACCACCTGCACCGCCGGCGAGTCGTTGTCGCCGTAGCGGTCCGCCGGGCCGAAGGTGAGCGCGAGCCGCGATGGGTCGATCGGCGCGCCGCTGTAGCCGGCGGCGCAGACGATTCGCCCCCAGTTCGGGTCGCCGCCGTGGATCGCGGTCTTCACCAGGGGCGACTTCGCGATGCTGTTGGCCACCAGATGGGCCTCCGCCTCGTCGTGCGCGCCGGTCACGCGGATCTCCACCAGCCGCGTGGCGCCCTCGCCGTCGCGCGCCACCTGCTTGGCCAGGTCGACGCACACCTCGGTGAGCGCCTGGAGGAAGGCGCCGTAGTCCACGGAGGGCGTTCCAGCCTCCGTGCCCTCCGTGCCCTCCGTGGATCGCACAGCCACCCCGGAGGCGCCCGAGGCGAGCAGGAGCACCGTGTCGTTGGTGCTGGTGTCGCCGTCCACGCTGATGCGGTTGAAGCTCTTGTCGACCGCCGCGCGCAGCGCCCGCCCGAGCAGGTCCGCGGGCGCCACAGCGTCGGTGGTGATCACCGCGAGCATGGTCGCCATGTTCGGGTGGATCATGCCAGCGCCTTTGCAGAGCCCGGCGATCGTCAGCGGCGTCCCGCCGACGTCGAGGGTGCGGGAGGCGACCTTGGGGCGGGTGTCGGTGGTCATGATCGCGCGGGCGGCGTGGGCGGCGCCCTTGACCGCGGCCGGGCCGGTGAGCGCGGCGATCCCGGCGCTGATCTTCTCCATGTCCAGCGGCCGGCCGATGACGCCCGTGGAGAGCACGAGCACCTCGTCGGGCTGGCAGCGCAGGCCGTAGGCGGTCAGCTCGGCCATCCGCCGGCAGTCCGCGTCGCCCTGCGCGCCGGTGCAGGCGTTGGCGTTGCCGGCGTTGATCACCACGGCGCGGATGCTGCTGGCGTTGGCGGCCAGGACCGCCTGGTCGTAGAGCACCGGGGCCGCCTTGACGCGGTTCGTCGTGAACACCCCGGCGGCGGTGCACGGCCCCTCCGCGGCCACGAGGGCCATGTCCAGCTCGCTGGCGCCCATGACGCTGCTGGTCTTGAGGCCGCAGGCCGCCGCCGTGGCCCTGAATCCTTTCGCGAGCGAGAAGCTCTCTAACGGCTCACTCATCTGGTTCTCCTGATGCGTCATGCGCGAGGCGGCCGACGCGCTGCGCCTGACGTGCGGCGCGCCCTCACTTCCCCTTCACCAGCGCCCCGACCTTGACCGGCAGCCCGAAGAGCTTGATGAACCCCTCGGCGTCCTTCTGGTCGTAGCTCTCACTCATGGTGAAGCTGGCGATGTCCGGGTTGTAGAGGCTCCGCGCCGCGCGCCGGCCCACGAGCGTCGCGCTGCCCTTGTAGAGCTTGATGCGCGCCTCGCCGGTGACGTTCTGCTGGGTGACCTGCACGAACGCGTCGAGCGCCTCGCGCAGCGGAGTGTACCACTGGCCGTTGTAGACCAGCTCGGCGTAGCGGTGCGCCACCACATCCTTGTAGTGCAGGGTGTCGCGGTCGAGCGTGATCTGCTCGAGGCCCTGGTGGGCGACGCGCAGGATCGTGCCGCCGGGGGTCTCGTAGACGCCGTGGCTCTTCATGCCCACCAGCCGGTTCTCCACCAGGTCGGTGCGGCCCACGCCGTGGCGCGCGCCGAGCTCGTTGAGCCTGGTGAGCAGCTCCACCGGGCCGAGCGGCTCGCCGTCCACGCTCACCGGCACGCCGCGCTCGAAGCCGACGACCACGTACTCGGGCGTGTCGGGCGCCTGCTCCGGCGCGGTCGTCAGGGTGTACATCGGCTCCTCGGGCTCGTTCCACGGGTCCTCGAGGATGCCGCCCTCGTGCGACATATGCCAGATGTTGCGGTCGCGGCTGTAGATCGACTTCAGCGTGGCGGTGACCGGCACGTTGTGCTCGGCGGCGTAGTCGAGGGCGTCCTCGCGGCTGCGGATGTCCCACTCGCGCCAGGGGGCGATCACCTTGAGGTGCGGCGCGAAGGCCATGTAGGTGAGCTCGAAGCGCACCTGGTCGTTCCCCTTGCCGGTGCAGCCGTGCGCCACCGCCTCGGCGCCCTCCTGGATCGCGATCTCCGCCTGCCGGCGGGCGATCAGCGGGCGGGCCACCGAGGTGCCGAGCAGGTAGGTGCGCTCGTAGACCGCGCCCGACTGCAGCAGCGGGAACAGGAAGTCGCGCACGAACTCCTCGCGCAGGTCCTCGACGTAGCACTTCGACGCGCCGCTGGCGAGCGCCTTCTCCTCCAGGCCGCTGAGCTCTTCCTCCTGGCCGATGTTGCAGCAGTAGCAGATGATCTCGGGGTTGCCGTAGTTCTGCTTGAGCCAGGGGACGATGATGCTGGTGTCGAGGCCGCCGGAGTAGGCCAGGACCACTTTGTTGACGCTGCGTTTCATCGGAAATCTCCTCGAAGATGTGTGTTTTGGCAGAGTTACCTGTGCGCGTGGTGCTCCTGAAGCGAGCGGACGCGCAGCTCCCGCTGCTTGAGCGCGCGGATGCCCTGCACCGTGGCCGCCGCGCCGGTCAGGGTCGTCACCAGCATCACCCCGTAGCGGATCGCTGCCGAGCGCAGCGCCTGGCCGTCCACGTAGGCCCGCGAGCCGAGCGGCGTGCTGATCACCAGCCCCACCTTGCCCGAGGCGATCAGGTCCACCGTGTGCGGCGACCCCTCGGAGACCTTGTTGACCGTCTCGACGGGGATGCCGATCTGGCTCAGCCAGGCGGCCGTGCCGCGGGTGGCGTAGATCGTGAAGCCGAGCCGCACCAGGTCGCGGGCGATGCGGCCGATCGCGCCCTTGTCGAAGTCGTTCACGGTGAGCAGCGCGCCGCCGCCGAGCGGCACCCGCTGGCCGGCGCCCATCTCGGCCTTGGCGAAGGCGTGGCCGAACGATGAGGCGTGGCCCATCACCTCGCCGGTCGAGCGCATCTCGGGGCTGAGGAACACCGCCGCCCCCGGGAACTTGTCGAACGGCAGCACCGCCTCCTTGACGAAGAAGCCGTCGAGCGGCGGCTCCTGCGTCAGGCCCAGCTCGGCGAGCTTCTTGCCGGCCGCCACCTGCGCGGCGATGCGTGCCAGCGGCACGCCGGTGGCCTTGGCGACGAACGGCACCGTGCGCGAGGAGCGCGGGTTGACCTCCAGCACGTACACCTCGTCGTCCTTGATCGCGAACTGGATGTTCATCAGCCCGCGCACGCCCAGCGCCAGCCCGATGCGCACCGTCTCGTCGCGGATGATCGACAGGTGGTAGGCGCTGACCTTGTAGGGCGGCATCACCATCGCCGAGTCGCCGGAGTGGACGCCGGCCTCCTCGACGTGCTCCATGATCCCGCCGATCACGACGCGCTCGCCGTCGCCGACCGCGTCCACGTCCACCTCGAAGGCGTCCTCGAGGTAGCGGTCGATCAGCACCGGCTGGCCGGCGCTGATGCTGGCCGCCTCCTGGAGATACTGCGCCAGGCCGGCGTCGTCGTAGGCGATCGCCATGGCGCGCCCGCCGAGCACGTAGGAGGGGCGCACGAGCACCGGGTAGCCGATCCGCGCGGCGATCTGGCGGGCGCCCTCCAGGTCAGAGGCCATGCCGCTCTCGGGCTGCATGATCTCGAGCTGCTGCAGGAGCGCGCTGAAGCGGCCGCGGTCCTCGGCCAGGTCGATCGCGTCCTGCGGCGTCCCCCAGATCGGCACGCCGGCCGCCGCCAGCCCGCGGGCGAGGTTCAGCGGCGTCTGGCCGCCGAACTGCACCAGCACGGGGACCGGGGCATCCCGCGACTCGTTCTCCCAGATGTTGAGCACGTCCTCGAGCGTCAGCGGCTCGAAGTACAGCCGGTCCGAGGTGTCGTAGTCGGTCGAGACGGTCTCGGGGTTGCAGTTGACCATGATCGTCTCGTAGCCCAGGTCGCGCAGCGCGAAGGCGGCGTGGACGCAGCAGTAGTCGAACTCGATGCCCTGGCCGATGCGGTTCGGGCCGCCGCCGAGGATGATCGCCTTGGGCCGGTCGGTCACCTCGGACTCGTCCGCGCTCGAGTAGGTGCTGTACAGGTAGGGCGTGTGGGCCTCGAACTCGGCCGCGCAGGTGTCGATGCGCCGGTAGGTCGGCAGGATGCCGAGCGCCTTGCGCCGGGCGCGGACGTCCAGCTCGGAGCACCCGCCGCGCAGCGCCTGGGCGATCTGCGCGTCCGAGAAGCCGTTCTGCTTGGCCTCGAGCAGCAGGTCGGGCGGGAGGGACTCCAGGGTGTGCTGGGCCAGCTCGCGCTCGATGGCGATGATCTCGGCCATCTGCTCGACGAACCACGGGTCGAAGCCGGTGGCCTGCGCCAGCTCCTCGATCGACATGCCCTTTCGGAGGGCGGCGGCGGCGGCGAAGATCCGGTTGGGCGTCGGCCGCGCCAGGTTGTCGTCGCCGACGAGGCGCAGCGAGGAGGGCGAGCCGAAGCCGGTGGCGCCGACCTCCAGCCCGCGCAGCGCCTTCTGGAACGCCTCGTTGAAGGTCGCGCCGATCGCCATCACCTCGCCGACGCTCTTCATCTGCGGGCCGAGCGTCTCGTCGACGCCGGGGAACTTCTCGAAGGCCCAGCGCGGGACCTTCACCACCACGTAGTCCAGGCTCGGCTCGAACGAGGCCGGCGTGACCCTGGTGATGTCATTGGGGATCTCGTCGAGCGTGTAGCCGACGGCCAGGAGCGCGGCGATCTTGGCGATCGGGAAGCCGGTGGCCTTGGAGGCCAGCGCCGAGGAGCGGCTGACGCGCGGGTTCATCTCGATCACCACCGGCGTGCCGTCGCGCGGGTTCACCGCGAACTGGATGTTCGAGCCGCCGGTCTCCACCCCGACCGTGCGGATGACGATCTTGGCGATCTCGCGCAGCCGCTGCAGCTCGCGGTCGGTCAGCGTCATCGCCGGCGCGACGGTGATCGAGTCGCCGGTGTGGACGCCCATCGGGTCGAGGTTCTCGATCGAGCAGATCACGACGAAGTTATCGGCCCGGTCGCGCATCACCTCGAGCTCGTACTCCTTCCAGCCCAGCACCGACTGCTCGATCAGCACCTGGGTGACCGGCGAGGCGCGCAGGCCGCGGTCGGCCACCTCGCGCAGCTCGGCCGGGCTGTGGGCCACGCCGCCGCCCGAGCCGCCGAGCGTGAACGAGGGGCGCACGAGCACCGGGTAGCCGATGCGCCCGGCCACCTCCAGCGCCTGCTCGACCGTCGTCACCGTCTCGCCGAGCGGGATGCCGATGCCGGCGGCCTGCATGGCCTCCTTGAAGCGCTGGCGGTCCTCGGCGAGGTCGATCGCCTCGGGCGAGGCGCCGAGCAGCTTGACGCCGTACTTCTCGAGCACGCCGGACGCGTGGAGCTTCATCGCTAGGTTGAGGCCGGTCTGGCCGCCGACGGTCGGGAGGATCGCGTCGGGCCGCTCGCGCTCGATGATCTTCTCGACGATCTCCGGCGTGAGCGGCTCGATGTAGGTCGCGTCCGCGAACTGCGGGTCGGTCATGATCGTGGCCGGGTTGGAGTTGACCAGCACCACGCGGAACCCCTCACGGCGCAGCACCTTGCAGGCCTGCACGCCGGCGTAGTCGAACTCACACGCCTGCCCGATCACGATCGGGCCGGAGCCGATCACAAGGATGGACTGTATATCGGTGCGCCTGGGCATTAGCTTTGGTTTCCTCAGTTACACGGCTTGCGCGGTGGCCTGGCCCCCGCACCCCCTCGCGGGGTTGGTCCTCTTTTTTCGCCGCTCTGCGGCGCGGTGGGGTTTGGGGAGGCTTCGCCTCCCCCGTATATCTTTTCTTCTGTCGCTCTGCGGCGACATTGTCGCCGCAGAGCGACAGAAGAACGTAACTGGAAGGGGCCACGGAAGGCCAGCGGCCCGCCTCACTTCTCCGGAAGGAGGCCTCCCACCGGGCTGGCGCCGGTGGAGCTGCCTCTCCGGCCGTCTCTACTGGCGCACGCGGGCATCGGTCAGGGCGTCCAGCACGTCCTTCAGCTCATTCATCGCCCTGACGAGCTCCTGGACCTTGGCCGCGAAGTCGGCGGGCAGATCCGGAGCCTGGCTCAGATCCGTCTGCGCGAGCATCCCGGCCACGCCGCGCACGGTCCCGAGCGGCGTGAGCAGGTCGTGGCGAAAGGCGTGGATGTCCTCCTCCCGGGCGCCGCCCACCGCGCGCGAGCGCTCGCGGAGCGCCGGCAGCTGCTTCGCCACCTCGCCCAGCTTCGCGGCCGAGATGGCGAGGATCTCGACCAGCTCGCCGAAGCGCCCGCCGAACAGCGCGGCGCCCCTGCTCGGGTCGAGGGCGCCGAGGTCGGCCGCGAGCGCCGTCGCGGTCTCCAGCGGCTCGCGCAGCATCTGCTCCAGCAGCGCGATGCGCTCGTCCGGGCTGCCGGTGAAGCGCGCTCTCAGCTCGTCGTACCTGGACATCGCTGCCCGTCCTTTCGCAGCCGGCGCGGCGCGCCTCCCGTGCCACGTGGTGGAGCCCGCGGCTCACGCCTTCCGCATCAGCTCCACGAACTGCCCGAACAGATAGCGCGCGTCGTGCGGGCCGGGCGCCGCCTCCGGGTGGTACTGCACGCTGAAGGCCAGCCGGTCGGGGGCGCGCAGCCCCTCGCAGCAGTTGTCGTTCAGGTTCACGTGCGTGACCTCCACGTCCGGCGGCAGCGAGTCGGCCGCCACCGCGAACCCGTGGTTGTGGCTGGATATCTCCACCCGCCCGGTGTCGCTGAAGCGCACCGGCTGGTTGCCGCCGCGGTGGCCGAAGTGCAGCTTGTAGGTGGTGCCGCCGAGCGCCAGGCCCAGGATCTGGTGGCCGAGGCAGATGCCGAAGATCGGCACCTTCCCCAGCAGGCCGCGCACCGCGTCGATGCCGTAGGTCACCGCCGCCGGGTCGCCGGGGCCGTTGGAGAGGAACACGCCGTCCGGCTTGAGCGCCAGCGCCTCCTCGGCCGTCGTCGTGGCCGGCACGACGGTGACGTGGCAGCCGTGCTGGACGAGCAGGCGCAGGATGTTGCGCTTGATGCCGAAGTCGTAGGCGACGACGTGCAGCGAGCGGTCGGCGCCCTGCTCAGCGGCGGCAGCCTGGTCGCGCGGACCGAGCGCCAGGTCCTTGGGCCCCTCGACCCAGTGGTACGGCTCGGCGCAGGTGACGTAGCGCACCAGGTCGAGCCCGGTCATGGACGGGGCGCTGCGCGCGGCGGCGATCAGCCGCTCCGGCTCGGGGTTCTGCGAGGAGATCACGGCGCGCATCGCGCCGCGCTCGCGGATGTGGCGCACCAGGGCGCGGGTGTCGACGCCGGTCATGCTGACCACGCCGTGCTCGGCCAGGTACTCGTGGAGCGACTTCGTCGCGCGCCAGTTCGAGACGCGCGGGCTTGCGGCGCGCACAACAAAACCGGAGAGCCAGGGGTGCTGGCTCTCCTCGTCCTCGAAGTTCACGCCGGTATTGCCGATGTGGGGCGCGGTCATCACCACGATCTGGCCGTAGTAGGAGGGGTCGGTCAGCACCTCCTGGTAGCCGGTCATGGATGTATTGAACACCACCTCGCCGGCGCGCTCGCCGATCGCGCCGAGCGCGTAGCCCGGCCAGGTCGTGCCATCTTCCAGCGCCAGCAGCGCCGGTGTTCGTGGTTCCATCTCTTCTCTCCGAGCCGAAGATAGCGTCATTATACCTGTAACTTCCGCGGGGCCCGCGGTCGCGCCGCACGCCACCTCACAGCTCCATCACCACCGCCGTCTCGTCGCAGCGGTGCTGCAGCGGGCAGAGCACGCAGTCGCGCCAGACCTTCTCGGGGAAGCGCTCCTTGCCGGTGACGACGAAGCCGAGCCGCTGGAAGAACGGGACCGCGCGCGTGAGGGCGAACACGGTGGGGTAGCCGCGCCTGCGTGCCGCCTCCACCAGCCCGCGCACGATCGCGGCGCCGATGCCGTGGCTGCGGAAGGCCGGCAGCACCGCCAGCGAGCGCACCTCGGCCAGCACCGGCGTCATCTCGAGCAGCGAGCCGATCCCGACCACCGCGCCGTCCACCTCCGCCACCAGCCAGCTCGGCAGGCTGGCGCGGACGTTCTCGGCGCTGCGCGGCAGCAGGTGGCCCTGGCGCGCGTGCTCGGCGACGATCGCGACGATATGTGGCACGTCGGCTTCGGTCGCCGGGCGGACGACGATCGGGGCGCTGCGCCGCGGCGCGACCGAGACGTGCTCCGGGGAGATTACCATCGCCAATTCTTGCTTCCTTCTTTCCCGCTGCTCTGCGGCGGTAGAACTAAGGACACTACGCCGTGATGACCGTGCCGGACTCTGCGCTGCTCAGCCCGGCCAGGTTCGTGATCCGCGCCGCCCGCACCCCCGCGTCCAGCGCGCTGAGGGCGGCGCGCACCTTCGGGATCATCCCGCCGCTGATCGTGCCGTCGCCGATCAGCTCCTCGACCTGCGCCCGGCTCAGGCGGGGCGCAATGCTCGCGCCCTCGCCGCCCCGCTCGCCCACGCGCACGCCCGGGACGTTGGTGACGAACACCACCTGCGCGGCCGCGATCGCCGCCGCGATCGCCCCGGCCGCCTCGTCGGCGTTGACGTTGTAGACGCCGTCCGGCCCGAGCGAGATCGGCGCCACCACCGGGACCACCCCCTGCGCCAGGAGGCTCTGCAGCACCTCGGCGCGCACGCTCACCGGCCGCCCGACCCGCCCGAGGTCGCCCTCCGGGTGGCGCTGCTTCTCGACCCGGATGAGCCCGCGGTCCACCCCCGAGAGGCCTTGGGCGTCCACCCCGGCCGCGGCCAGCGCGGCCACCAGCCGGGTCGCGATGCTGCCGCACAGCACCATCTCGGCCGCCCGCAGCGCCGTCTCGTCGGTGACGCGCAGGCCGGCCACGAAGCGCGGCTCGCCGCCGAGCGCCTGCTGGATGGCCCCGATCTCCTTGCCGCCGCCGTGCACCAGCACCGGCGCCGGGCGCAGCGTGGCGACCGCGCGCGCCAGCTGATCGACGAAGGCCGGGTCGTCGAGCTCGTTGCCGCCGATTTTGAGGACCAGGGTGTTCATGGTTTCTCCAGGAGGGGCGCGGCGCGCCGCGCCCATAGCGACGCCGTATTCCAGGCGTGCGGGGGATCAGTGTGCGTCAAGATCTACGCCACCAGCCCCTCGGTCTCGTCGAGGCCCAGCATCACATTCATGTTCTGGATCGCCTGGCCCGACGCGCCCTTGACCAGGTTGTCGATGCTCGAGCAGATGATCAGCAGGTCGGGCGCGGCGCGGGTGATCGAGATCGCGCACATGTTGGTGTGCGTCGTGTGCGCCACCGCCGCCAGCTGGCCGGCCGGGAGCACGCGCACGAACGGCTCGCCGGCGTACTGCTCCTCGTACAGCTCGCGGACGCGCTCGTCGCTCAGCTCGGGGGAGACGCGCGCGTAGATCGTGCTCAGCATGCCGCGGCTGATCGGCAGCAGGTGCGGGCTGAAGATCACCTGCAGCGCGCGCCCGGCGAGCCTGGATGCCTCCTGCTCCATCTCGCCGACGTGGCGGTGGACGTGGCCGATGCTGTAGGGCGCGAGGCTCTCGTTCACCTCGACGAAGTGCAGGTGCTGCTTGGGCGCGCGGCCGGCGCCGGACACGCCCGACTTCGCGTCGACGATCACGGTGTCGTCGGCGAGGGCGCCGGCCCGCAGCAGCGGCGCCAGGCCGAGGAGCACGCTGGTGGGGTAGCAGCCCGGGTTGGAGACGAGCCGCGCGTCGCTCAGCGCGGCGCGGTTGAGCTCGGGGATGCCGTAGGGCGCGCCGAGCAGCTCGGGCGCGGGGTGCTCGTGACCGTACCAGCGCCGGTAGCTCTCGGGCGTGGCGAGCCGGAAGTCGGCCGAGAGGTCGACCACCCGCGCCCCGGCGGCGAGCGCCTGCTGGGCCGCCTGGGCCGCCGCGCCGTGGGGCAGGGCCAGGAAGACAACATCCGCGTCGGCGAACGGCGCCTCGCTCAGCGGCGTGAGCGGCGCGTCGAGCGGGCCGGGGAAGACTTCGGCCAGCGACTTGCCGGCGTGCGACTCTGACGTGGTGAACACCACCCGCGCCTGGCGGTGGCGCCGCAGCCACCGCAGCAGCTCGTACCCGGCGTAGCCGGTCACCCCACAGATCCCGACGTTGACCATCCCGCTTCTCCTGTTCTTCGAGCGCGGCGAGCGCCCAGATGCAGCCGGCCCCAGCTGCTGCCCACCCGCTGCTCTTCCGCCGGAGCATCCCGGCGCGCCCGCCGCGGCAGACGCCGTGTGGGGCTCCAACCCAGCAAAAAGCCCCCCGGAGCGAGATCCGGAGGGCAGATGTACGCCTGTGCGTACAGATCTTGGGCTACAGCAGTACGGCGCGCGCTCCAAGACAGCCCTCCGGGATCGTACGGCCCGGACGGCGGAAGGGACGACGCAGCACGCACTTTTGCGACCTCGACCTGTTCATAGTGGCGCTAATGATAGCTCTCACGTCCCCGCTTGTCAAGCGACAGTTACGCGGTGGCCTCGCCCGCACCCCGTGGAGGGGTTTGGGGAGGTGAAGCCTCCCTGGAGTGCTCCTTCTCGCCGCTCTGGGGCGAGAAAAAGAGGATCTTGGAGGGCCACAGGCCCTCCGAACCTCCCGGCAGGGAAGCGGGCCGTGGAGGGTCGTAGGTCCTCCGCACCTCTCCACGGGGGCCGCTGTTCCGCAGCAGGGTGGCTCAAATATAAGGAGGGCATGGAGGCGCCCGCCACGCGCCCCGTGTCAGTGGCGGATCCGCGGTAGTGTATAATGCTCACGGCCGGTTCCCGCGGAGAAAGGTGCTATGCAGCAGGTGTCAACGCCAGCTATGACAGATATGATCGAAACCCTGCCGACGCCGGAGGAATCGCTAGCGGAGGCCCACCGGAGGCTGGCCCGCGTCCTCAGGCGCGGGGAGCTCGTGTGGATCGTCGAGGAGCGCTACGATGCCCCCCACACGACCTGGTACATCGACGCGGTGCGCCTGGGGGCGCAGGGCCGCTGGGTGCGCCAGCGCCACCGCTACGACGCCCAGGCGGAGACGCTCTACTTCCTCGGCGAGCGCCCGCTCAGCGACCAGGAGTTCCGCGCCGCTCGCCAGAATGGCACCCTGTTCGATGTCGCAGCGTGGCAGGACCAGTGATGCCGGAGCCTGATGTGACCTCGGACCGCGCGCCGATCACGGTCGATGACCTCTACCAGCTCGGCTGGCTGGAGGACCCGCGCGTGAGCCCGGACGGCCGCGCCGTGGCGTACGTGCGGGTCACGGTGGACAAAGGCGCGAACCGCTACCGGCGGGCGATCTGGCTCGCCCCGCTGGACGGCGGCGCCCCGCGCCGCTTCACCGCCGGCACGAGCTCGGACACGCAGCCGCGCTGGAGCCCCGACGGCCGCTGGCTGGCCTTCATCTCGGACCGCGGCGGCCAGCAGCCGCAGCTGTTCATCATCCGGCGCGACGGCGGCGAGGCGCGCTGTATCACCAGCCTCCCCCGCGGGGTGAGCGACCCGGTCTGGAGCCCCGACGGCTGCCGGATCGCTCTGCTCTCGCGGGTGAGCGCGGCCGACCGCGAGCGCGAGGACCGCGGCGAGGCCGAGCCGCCCCCCGAGGACGAGCTCGACCGCCGGCACGCGGAGGAGCGCCGCGCCCGCGAGGAGGAGCGCCGCATCGACCCGCGCGTGATCTCGCGGCTGCCCTACCGCAGCGGCGTCGCCTACTACGACGGGCGCTACAGCCACATCTACGTCGTCGACGTGCCGGCCGACGACTCGGCTGAGCCGGGCGCGCCCCGGCGCGTCACCGATGGGGACACGCACTTCGGGCCGCCGAGCTGGGCCGCCGACGGCCGCTCGCTGCTCACGACCGTCACGCGCGACCCGGAGCTCGACACGCTGATCGGCTACGACGACGTCGTGCGCGTGCCGCTCGTGGACGAGGGGCGCGCCGAGCCAGTGCGGCTGACGAGCGCCGGCTTCAGCTACGCCGGGGTGCAGGTCGGCCCGGACGGGCGCTACGCGGCGGTGATGCGCAGGCCGGATGTCCAGCCGCTGTTCGCCGGCTCGCACCTCGCGCTGATCGCGCTCGACGAGCCGGAGGCGGGCGAGCGGGTCATCCCGCTCACCGATGGCGCCGACCGCGACGTGGAGAGCTTCCGCTGGCTCCCTGGCGGCGCCGGGCTCGCCTTCGTGGCCGGGTGGCGCGGCGAGGCGCCGGTGTACGAAGTGTCGCTCGACAACCCCCTGCGGGCGAGCGACGGCGCCCTTCATTCGACCGCCGCCCCGGCCGCCAGCGATCGGCTCGAAGAGATCGTCCCCGGCAACGGCCGCATCGTCACTGAGTTCGACGTCGCGCCGGACGGGAGCGTGGTGTTCATCGCCGGGGACGCCGGGAACCCGTGCGACCTGTACGTGCGGCGGCCGGACGGCAGCGAGACGCGCCTGACGGCGGTCAACGACGCGCTCCTCTCGCAGCGGCTGATCGCGCCGGTCGAGGAGTTCGTCTTCAGCGCGCCGGACGGGCGCGAGGTGCAGGGCTGGGTGGTGCGCCCGCCCGACTTCGACCCGGCCCGGACGTACCCGCTGGCGGTTCAGATCCACGGCGGGCCGCACGTGATGTGGGGGCCGGGCTTCCGCTCCATGTGGCACGAGCTGCAGGCGATGGCGGCCCGCGGCTACGTCGTCTTCTTCTGCAACCCGCGCGGCTCGGACGGCTACGGCGTGGCGTGGCGCAGCGCCGTGTACCGGGCGTGGGACAGCGCCGCCGCCGATATCCTGGCCGGGATCGACGCGCTGATCGCCCAGGGCAGCATCGACCCGCAGCGGATCGGGGTGACCGGCGGCTCGTACGGCGGCTACATGACCGCCTGGCTGATCGGCAACAGCGACCGCTTCGCATGCGCGGTGGCTGCGCGCGGGGTATACAATTTGCTCACTCAGCACAGCACCAGCGACGTCCACGAGCTGATCGAGCTGGAGTTCGGCGGCTTCCCCTGGGAGCTGCACGACCTGCTCTGGCAGCAGTCGCCGCTGGCGCACGCGCACAAGATCAAGACGCCGCTGCTCCTGCTGCACGGCGAGCTGGACTACCGCGTTCCGATCGCCGAGGCCGAGCAGCTCTTCAGCGTCCTGCGCCGCCGCCGCCGCACCGTCGAGCTCGTCCGCTACCCGCGCGAGGGGCACGAGCTGACGCGGAGCGGCGAGCCGCGCCACCGCGCCGACCACATGCGCCGCACGCTGGAGTGGTTCGACCGCTACTGCGGGCTGTAGCGCCGCTGGCGCTCCTGCAGCGGGCCTGCCGCACCAGAACTCGCTTCTTCGCCGCCAGTGGAAGGAGCTGCCATGTCGGCATCACCCCATCGAGCATCGCACGAGCCGCACCCGTGGGCCGAGATGACGCCGGAGCAGGTGCTGGACGCGCTGGTGTACGAGCTCTACGGGCCGATCAGCGCCCTCGGCGCCCAGGTGAACCGCCTCACGACCGGCGCCTTCGAGGATGATGAGCTCGGCGACATGCTGGCCCAGCTGCGCGAGCGCGTGGATGAGCTGAGCCGCGTCGTCGTCGTGCTCAAGCGCTACAACGACGAGCACCGGGGCAACGCCCTCGGCGCGCAGCAGTAGGAAGAAGACCATGCTCGGACTCCTCCGCCGACGGCCGCAGCTCCTCACCGAGCGCCAGGACGCCCTGCGCGAGCAGGTCCGGGCGTCGCTCGTCGCCCTGCACGACGCCCTGACGCGCTTCGGCGCCGACGTCGCCCCCGGCGACATGCGGACGCTCGCCGACGCGATCGAGCACCTCAACGAGCTGTTCCTGCTGGTGATCGCCGGCGAGTTCAACTCCGGCAAGTCCAGCTTCATCAACGCGCTGCTCGGCGAGCGGGTGGTGGCCGAGGGCGTGACCCCGACGACCGACCGGATCACGCTGCTGCGCCACGGCGACGAGCCCTCCGAGCGCACCGTCGAGGAGTTCCTCGTCGAGCGGCGCTTCCCCGCCGAGCTGCTGCGCACGATCGCCGTGGTGGACACGCCCGGCACGAACGCGATCATCCGCCGCCACGAGGAGCTCACGCGCGATTTTATCCCGCGCTCCGACCTGGTGATGTTCATCACCTCGGCCGACCGGCCGTTCACCGAGAGCGAGCGCGGCTTCCTCTCGATGATCCGCGAGTGGGGCAAGAAGATCGTCATTGTGCTGAACAAGGTCGACCTGCTGGAGACCGAGGAGGAGCGCGAGCAGGTGATCGGCTTCGTGCGCGAGAACGCCCGCGACCTGTTCGGCTTCGCGCCCGAGGTCTTCCCGGTCTCGGCGCGGCTGGCGCAGCGCGCCCGCGCCGACGGCAACGAGGAGCTGTGGCGCGCCAGCCGCTTCGAGGCCATGGAGCGCTACATCCTCGAGACGCTGGACGAGGAGGAGCGCGTGCGCCTCAAGCTCCTCTCGCCGCTCGGCGTCGCCCGGCACCTGAACGAGAAGTACCTGCAGGCGGTCGAGGGGCGCCTGGCGACGCTGCAGCACGACATCGCCACGCTCGAGAACATCGAGCGCCAGCTCGAGCTGTTCCGTGAGGACCTGACGAGCGACTTCCGCTACCACCAGACCGACGTCGAGAACATCCTCAACGAGTTCGAGCTGCGCGCGGTGCGCTTCTTCGACGACACGATCCGGGTCACGAATATCCCGCGTCTGGTGCGCGACCAGGAGGGCATCCGCGAGCAGTTCGAGAACGAGGTGGTCGCCGACGTGCCGCAGCAGATCGAGGGGCGCGTCCAGGCGCTGATCGACTGGATGATCGAGAAGAACCTGCGCCTCTGGCAGTCCACCACCGACTACCTGCGCCGCGAGCGGGTGCCCGAGAACCGCGCCGGCATCATCGGCGACGTCGGCGGCTCGTTCGAGTACAACCGCGCCGCGCTGATCGAGTCGGTGGCCCGGAGGGCGCAGGAGGTCGTGGCGACCTACGACCGCGAGGCGGAGGCGCAGGCGCTGACCGAGGAGGTGCGCGCGGCGCTCGCCGGCTCGGCCCTCGTCGGCGCCGGGGCGGTCGGGATCGGCGCGCTGCTGGTGGCGCTGCTGCACACCGCCGCGCTCGACTTCACCGGCATCCTCGCCGCGGGCGTGCTGGCGGTCGGCGGCCTGTATCTCATCCCCAACAAGCGGCGCCAGGTCAAGAAGCAGTTCCGCGAGCGCATCGCCGAGCTGCGCACGCAGCTGATCAGCACGATGCAGCGCCAGTTCGACAGCGAGTCGGAGCAGATGGTCGGCCGCATCCGTGAGGCGATCGCGCCCTACACACGCTTCATCCGGTCGCAGCACGCGCATCTCGTCGAGGTGCAGCGCGCCCTGTCCGACGTGGACGTGGAGCTGGGGCGCATCCGCTCCGAGGTTGAGGGTTAGAGGCGTCGTTCAAGCGCGGGGAGGACCCATATGCACCCCAACGGCGTCGTCACGCTTACGACCGACTTCGGCCTGTCGGACACCTACGTCGGGACGATGAAGGGCGTGATCCTCGGGATCGCGCCGCACGCGCGACTTGTAGACATAACGCACTCGGTCGGCCCACAGGAGATCCACCAGGGGGCCTACATCGTCCAGAGCTTCTACGGCTACTTCCCGCCCGGCACCGTGCACCTGGTGGTGGTGGACCCGGGGGTCGGCACGGCGCGGCGGCCGATCGTCCTCAGCATCCCGCAGGGGCTGTTCGTCGCGCCGGACAACGGGGTGCTGACGTACGTGTGGCGCGACGCGATCGAGCGCTGGGGGCGCGAGCAGGTGGTGGTCTACGAGATCGCCGAGCCGCGCTACTGGCTCGAGAGCGTCAGCAACACCTTCCACGGCCGCGACATCTTCGCGCCGGTGGCGGCGCACCTGGCGAACGGCGTGCCCCCGAGCGACATGGGGCCACGGCTGCCGGGCCTCACCGAGGCGACGCTCGAGCAGCCGACGATCGGGCGCGCCGGCGAGCTCGTCGGCCGGATCATCCACGTGGACCACTTCGGCAACTGCATCACCAACATCACCAAGCAGCACCTCTGCTCGTTCGGCAGCGGCGAGCGCATCGTCGCGCAGATCATCGACCAGCGCATCCCCGGCCTCTACCGCACCTATGCCGACGGCTCGCCCGGCTCGCTGATCGCCCTGATCGGCAGCACCAACCGCCTGGAGCTGGCGGTGTGCAACGGCAACGCGGCGCGCACGCTCGGCGTCGGCATCGGGGACACGGTGAAGGTCTTCTCCGCGTAGGGCGGCCCGCTGGTGCGAAGTGGTGTGGCGGGCGCAGCTTCTCCACGTTCTCTTCCTTCTACCCGCTGGTGCGAAGTGGCGTGGCGGGCACAGCTTCTCCACGTCCTCTTCTACCCGCCGGTGCGAAGTGGTGTGGCGGACGCAGCTTCTCCACGTCCTCTTCTACCCGCTGGTGTGAAGTGGTGTGGCGGGCACAGCTTCTCCACGTCCTCTTCTACCCGCTGGTGCGAAGTGGTGTGGCGGACGCAGCTTCTCCACGTTCTCTTCCTTCTACCCGCTGGTGCGAAGTGGCGTGGCGGGCGCAGCTTCTCCACGTCCTCTACCTTCTACCCGCCGGTGCGAAGTGGCGTGGCGGGCGTGGTTTTCCGCAGGCGCTTTCCCGCCCGCTGGTGTGAAGTGGCGTGGCGGGCGCGGGTTTTCCACGGGCGCTTCTTTCAACCCATTGGTGCAGGGAGGTGTGGAGGGCCGCAGGCCCTCCACGATCTCTTTTAACCCGCTGCTCTGCGGCGACACGTCGCCGCAGAGCAGCGGGAACAAGCAGGAGAGGCGAAGCCTCCCCACACCCCTCCAGGGGGCGCGGGGGCGAGGCCACCGCACATCTCAACTACGGGATCTGAAAGGGGTCGAGCGCGAGCGCGTTGGCGCCGGCCTCGGGGAGCGCCGGGCGCGCCCCGGCGCTCAGCGGCAGCCGCTGGAGGCTCGCCGAGTCGTACAGCCCGACCGCGATCCGGTACTCGCCCGGCGGCAGGGCCGGGTCGAGCGGGATGCGCTGCACGAGCGAGTGGTAGTCCCCGCGCGCCCAGATGGTCGTCGGCGCCCGCTCCCCGCCCGGCCGCACGTCCACCTGCCCGATCCGGTTGCCGGCGCTGTCGAAGACGTGCGCGAACAGCATGTAGTCCGCCCCCGGGCTGCCCCGCGCCTCCCACTCCAGCGTCAGCGTGATGTACCCGCTGGACCGCAGCGCCGAGGTGTCCAGCCCGTAGCCGCGCAGGTGGATGGCCTCGCCGAAGTCGGCCGGCAGCGGCGTGGCGACCGGCGGTGGGATCTGGTAGACGTAGGCGTAGTCGATGCCGTTGATGCGCACGGTGTGGATCGGCTCGCGCTCCAGCAGCGGCCGGAAGGTCTCGGGCTTGTCGTCGCGCTGGATCTGGTCGATGTACAGCACGGCGTAGTCGACGCGGCCGGGGGTCTGCCACCAGGCCAGCGGCGCGGCCCCGGCCGGGGCGTACGGGCCCAGCACCGGCTCGTAGCGCGCGGCCACCGGCCGGTCCGCCCCGTTCGGCCGCGAGGCGATGTAGGCGCCGGCCAGCTCGTACCCCTCGCCCCACCCGACCGGCACCACCTGCGCCGCCACCGCGCCGCCGCCGAGCAGCGGGTTGAAGTACGCCAGCGGGTAGGGGTGGTGCAGGGCCAGGTTCAGCCCCAGCGCAGCGGCGGCGATGCCCCACACGAGCGGCTGCCTGTCGAGGGTGCTCCCAAGCGAGCCGGACGCTCGGCGCCGCAGCCAGCCGGCGGCCCGCAGCAGCCCCGCCGCCGCCAGGACGTCCAGCGCCGGGAAGATCGGCAGCACGTAGCGGTCGAACTTCTTCGGCAGGATGCTCATCGCCGCGGTGAAGCCGAGCGCGAACAGCGCCAGCAGCAGCAGCGCGCGGCTCGAGACGCCGGGGCGCCGGGCGGCCCGCTCGTACAGCCAGAAGCCGGCCGCGCACGCCAGCCCGACCGCCGTCCACGGCGCCAGCCGGAACGCCGTCGTCACCAGGTAGAAGAGCGGCCCGGGGTCGGCGACCGCGCGGCCGAGGAAGAAGTTGCCCCAGCCGTGCGGCGCGCCGCCCTCCGCGCTGGCCTGCAGCACGACGCGCCCCAGCGCCCCGGCCGGGTCCACCCAGGCCGCCGGCCACAGCGCGAACCACACGGCCGCCGCGGTCAGGCACCACACCGCGGTCGGGAGGCCGGCCTCCGCCACCAGACCCCTGGCGATGCTCCTCCAGCCGCCGCCGGCGCGGACGACTCCTGTGATTCCCTGGCCGCTCGGCAGCGCTGCGGCAGCGGCGATCAGCGCTATCATCGGCGCGAGCACGATCGCCGGGGACTTGGTCAGGAGCGCCAGCCCGCCGAGCACGCCGCTCAGCACCCACCAGCCCCAGCGGCGCTCCCGGTCGCTGCTGCCAGGGCCTCGGGTGTACTCCGCAAGCTCATGGTCCGGCGACGCGCCGCCGGTCGCCACCAGCGCTGCGAGCAGCGCGAGGGTCATGAACGAGGTGAGCAGCGCGTCGAGGTGCAGCAGCTGCGCGTGGGCGACGAGGAACGGCTCGGCGGCCCACAGCAGCCCGGCCAGGAGCGCGACCCGGCGGTCGAGCAGCCGGCGCAGCATGAGGTAGCCGAGCGCGATCGCCAGGGCGTTGACGAGCGCGAGCGGGAGCCGCAGCAGCGCCAGCCGCGCGCCGAAGTCGTCCGGCGCGACCAGGCCGCGGGCCGAGGCCCACTCGTGGCCAAGCGCGCCCGCTGTCCCGAGCCAGAGCGTGGTCACGCCGGGGTGCCCGATCAAGTTCGTGCCGGCGAAGTCGCCCTGGCGCAGCGCCGCCAGGAAGCGCTCGACCCGCCCAAGCCAGTGGTAGGCCTCGTCGACGGTGAGGAAGTTCCCGGCGAGCGCGCGGGGCGCCAGCGCGAACGCGAACAGCGCCAGCGCCGCCGGCCAGGCAGCCGGCGCGATGGCTGTGATGAGGTTCCGGCGCTCTGCGATTGCCATGGCCACAATGCGGTGGGGGCGCAGCGGCTGGCCGGCGGGCGATCAGGCCGCCTACGCGTCCGGCGCGCCCAGCTCCTCGCGGACGGCGTAGATCGGCTTCTGCTGCGCCTCGTAGTAGACCCGCACCAGCAGCTCGGCCAGCAGGCCCAGCGCCAGGAACTGGGCGCCGATCAGGCCCACCATGGCCGCGAGCAGCAGCAGCGGGCGCTCGCCGATGTCCTGCCCGAGCCCCAGGCGCACCACGCCGAGGTAGATGCCGATCAGCACGCCGATCGCGAGCAGCGCGCCGCCCACCCGCCCGAAGATCTGCATCGGCCGGGCCGTGTAGTTGAGCAGGAAGCGCACTGTCACCAGGTCCAGCAGCACCTGCAGCACGCGCTTGAGCCCGGCGCCCGGCCCGACCTCGGGCACCAGGCGCTCGCCCACCTCCACCTCGGCCACCTGCACCCCCTGCCAGCTGGCGACGGCCGGCGCGAGGCGGTAGAGGTCGCCGTACAGGTGCAGCTCGCGCACGACGTCGGCGCGGTAGGCCTTGAGCGGGCAGCCGTAGTCGTGCAGCTGCAGGCGGGTTACCCGGGAGATCAGCCAGTTGCCGAGGCGGGTCGGGAGCGCGCGGGGGATGGTGCGCCGGCCGTTGACCAGGTCGTAGCCCTCTTCGAGCTTGGCCAGCAGGCGCGGGATGTCGCGCGGGTCGGTCTGGCCCTCGGCGTCGATCGTGACAACGACCTGGCCGCGGGCGCGCTCGAAGCCGGCGGCGAGCGCCGCGGTGCGCCCGAAGGAGCGCCGCAGCAGCACGGCCCGCAGCCGCCGGTCGCGGCCGGCGAGCTCCCGCAGCACCTCGAACGTCCCGTCGATGCTGCCGTCGTCCACCGCGATGACCTCGAACCTGAGGCCGTCGAGCGCCGCTGTGAGCTCGGCGAGGCGCGCCGCAAGGGCCGCACGCCGGTTGCGCACCGGCAGGACCACGCTGATGTCCGGCGCGTCTCCCGCTGTGTCGGTGGGGAGGTTCGCAGCCATTCGCCTAGCGTACTTCGGTGGAGACCGCGTCCGGGCGCGGGATGCTCGCCGCGCGCAGGTCGGCGCCGCCGAACAGCACCACCAGCCCGCCCAGCGCGCTGACGATCAGGCGCACGGTGAAGATCATGAACGCCAGCGCGATCGCGGTCGGCGCGCTGACGCCCACCTGGGACAGGTACAGGGTGAAGACCACCTCGCGGGCGCCGAGGTTGTTGACGAAGATCGGCGCGAGCCCGACGATGTCGGTGATCGGCGCCATGAGCCAGTAGATCACCATCGGCGCGTTGATCGCCAGCGCCATGCCGCACAGGATGTGGAGCACCACCCACACCGACTGGAACGCGAACGACAGGGCGAGCACCCCCGCCATCGTTCGCCCCTGCGGGAAGTAGGTGGCCAGCGCGTCAGCGACCTTCTGCATCGGCCGGCGGGCCACTTCCGGCAGCCGGTGGCCGAACATGCGCAGCAGGCCCGGCGCGGCGATCGACCCGGCCATCGCGGCGAAGGCCGCCAGCGTGAACGCGACGGTCAGCCAGCGCAGCGCCGGGTGGGTCACCAGCGGCGTGCCGGAGTGGTCCAGGTAGGCCCACAGGATCGCCAGGTTGGCGATCACCGCCAGCGCCACGAAGCCGGTCAGCCGCTCGAGGAACACCGAGGCGCTGGCCTGGCTGTAGCTGCCGATCCGCCGCCCGAGCTGGGCGACCCGCAGCGCATCGCCACCGATCGTGGTGGGCAGGAAGTTGTTGGCGAACTGCCCGGCGAGGTAGGCCCCCAGCAGCCAGCTGTACGGCTGGGTCTGGCCGCGCGCCTTGAGCAGCATGCCCCACTTGGCGGCGCTCAGCGCGATCCCCAGGAGCTGCAGCGCCACGGCCAGCCCGATGAGCCAGGGGTTAGCCTGCTGCCAGCTCTTCCAGACTTCCGCTGGGTTGGCCTGCCAGATCAAAAAGACGATCAGCCCGCCGCTGATGACCAGCCGGAGCGGACCGAGCAGTCGACGCCACTGCATGAACACCCCATCGCGCCCGGCGCACGCATGGTGCGGGGCGGCTACGCTTCTCCGAGGTCGCGCCATTATAGCACACGCCGCCCGCCCGCTGGCCCCCTCGGCTCAGCCGTCGATCGCCTGGTAGACCGCGGTCCAGAAGTCGAGGGAGATATCCGGCGGGCCGGCGGACGCCCACGAGGTGCCCAGCCCGCCGGCGCTCATGGCCGCCCGTCTGCCGCCTCGGCGAACGAGAGCCCCCTGGCCGCCAGCTCCTCCCGCAGCAGCCGGAGGGCCTTGGGGCCCATGCCGTGCAGCTTCAGCAGCTCGGCCTCGCTGACCCTGGTGAGCTGCTCCAACCGCGTGTACCCGGCCGCCGTCAGCGCGCGCCGCGCCGGGCTGCTGATCTTGGCCGGGAGGTCGCTCTCGGGCTCGCCCCTCTGGCGTGTGTGCTCAGTTGTCACGGCTGTGCTCCTTTGTCTTCGTCAGGCCGAGGCCTCGCTGAGCGGGGTTTCGAGCGGCCGGCCGCTATAGTTCTGCGATAGCACGCGGTACGAGCGGGAGCGCATCGCCAGCAGCGTGACCGCCAGGCCGACCATCCCCGCGACCGTGAACAGCAGCGCCAGCCCGCGGTCCGTGCCGGTGCCGAACCAGCCGCCGAGCAGGTCGACGCCGGCGCCGGTGGTCATGAACGGGATGAAGATGAACTGCGCGATCGGGCCGATCACGAACGCGGTGATCGGCGAGGCCGCCTGCTCGACGCTCTGGGCGAAGCCGAACACCCGCCCCTGCCGCTCCGGCTCGATCACCTTCTGCAGAATCGTCTGCTCGGCCGCCTCGACCGCCGGGACCAGGCACAGCCAGACG
>ERZ777003.2185-NODE-2185-length-24209-cov-11.289352_pt1 | contig 24209 bp, 25 predicted proteins | sample MGYA00374956_ERZ777003 | MGnify/ENA primary metagenome ERZ777003 (study PRJEB29302, sample SAMN06268252) | bioreactor metagenome | isolation source: Joint BioEnergy Institute, California, USA | place: USA:Joint BioEnergy Institute, California, USA | collected... | reverse complement strand
AAAAAAGAAGGACTCGCATTGCTGCAAGTCCTTGTCAGAAAAGAAGTAGCGGGGGGAGGATTCGAACCTCCGACCTCCGGGTTATGAGCCCGACGAGCTACCAGGCTGCTCTACCCCGCGATCTGGTATTTATACGGCTAGATGATACGGGTGGTTCGAGGCGTGTCAAGGTCGCGGGGTGGGTGTTTTGGTGTTTCGTGGTTAGGGTGTTTTGTCGCGGGCTGCCTGCCGCCTGCCCATCTACCGTCGCATGTGGGCCTTCACGATCGGGCCGATCACTGTGGCGGAGAGGAACAGAGCCGCGATGGCGATGAGGAGGACGCCGACCCAGACGGTCTGCTGGGGGAGGACGGGCTGAGCGGCGGCGAGGATACTGGGGGATGCCGGGGGCATGGCTAGTCGATCATCATCTTCAGGCTGGGCAACTGCTTACGGACGACCTCGGGGTCGAGCGAGGGGACGACCCAGTTGGCGTCGGGGAATTTGTCGGCTGAGTCGCTGGTGGTGACAGCCAGGACCTTGAAGCCGGCCTGGCGGACGCTGGAGACAACCTTGGGGCTGTCTTCGACGATGAGGCAGTCAGCCGGGGTGAGGCGCTTGCCGGTCTGCTCGCTGATGAGGCGAACGGTTTGCAGGTAGCCGCTGGGGTCGGGCTTGCCAACGGTCACATCCTCCGCCGCGACGATCACGCGGAAGCAGTCGCGGAGGTTGATCCCCTCCAGCATGGTCTCGATCTCTTCTCGCAGCGCGCCCGAGCAGATGGCCAGGGGATAGTGTCGCCACAGACCGCGGATGAACAGGGGCACGCCGGGCAGGGCTGAGAACTTTCGCTGTTCGATGAGGCGTCGCATGACCTGGCTCTTGCGGGTCATGACGCGCAGGAACGTGGCCGGCGGCAGGGGGACGCCGCGTTTTTCGAAGATGTACTTGAAGCCGCCGCGATCGTCGAAGCCGAGCAGTTCGGCGTAGTACTCGGCTTCGGTCAGCTCGATGTTTTCTTCGCGCAGGACTTCGTGAAAGGCGTGGAAATGCAGCGGTTCGCTGTTCACGATTACGCCATCGAAGTCGAACAACACAGCCCGCGGCCACTCGCTCATGGCTGCAGAAGCTAACCCCAGTGCAATCAACAGGCAAGCGGTCGGAGGTGGGCCCGGCTGAGGCGGGGAGGTCGCGCCTGATGGGCGGCGCGCACAGGCGCGGCACAGGCACCCCGCGCGGTCGATCGGCTGGATCGATCAGACGCGCGGGATGCCCGTGCCGGTCAAATGCACAGAATTGCGACAGTTTACTGCGGAGCGACGATCCGGCTGGACGTATCGCCAACTTCGCCTTCCACGCGGCAACCGACCAGGGCCGTCGCGAACATGCCAAGTGCCAGTACAGCAAAGAGGATGCGGAACATTGCGGACTCCTTCCAGGGAGATAAAGGGATAGAAAACAGGTGAAACGGACCTACTGCGGCAGTTGAACGCCGCTGACCGTATCGATTTCACCTTCTGCACGGCAGCCGGTCATCGCGGTGGCGAACAGGCCCAGGGCCAGCGTCAACATCAGGATTCGAAACATGGGGGCTCCTTTCGAGTAGTTGGGGGACGTATACGCAACGGTCGTGCCGGGTGGACAACGGAGGTTGAGAAGGGCCAAGGCTGAGCTGACTACGACATTTCGCCGCCACGGTTGGGCATGCTTGTGTCCGGCAGCGGCGTTTTGTCCGAACTTTGTCCCGTTGGTTGGGAGTGATGGGTGGGGGTATGATGAAAGCCTCCTATCATGACCAAATCACCTGAAAAAGCGGATGTGCTCGTCATTGGCGAGCATCCATCCGCGTATGTGGCCGCGACGCTGCTGCGGCACAAGACGCGGCTGAGCGTGGTGCACGCGCTGCCGGCGGCGTCGGGCCAGCCGGATCGGCTGGTGCGGATCAACCCCGAGTTTTTCGATCTGCACGCACTGCTGGGGCCGCTGAAAAGGCGCCTGCCACAGACGGCGGTCTACGGCCTGCAGTTCGTGTCCGAAGACGGCCAGACGCGCAGCGAATGGCGCTCGCGGGCGACGGTGGTAACAGTGGCTTCCATCAGCCGCCTGTGCCGCGAGCTGGCAAAGCAAGCCGATCAGCAGGAGGTGACGCGCATCGCGTGGGGGTCGCTGGTGATCCAGCAGGTGGACGAGACCGGCGCCGACGTGCTGATCGACGACAAGCCGCTGCGCGTACGGGGGATCATCGCGTCGGATTCGCTGCAGGAGGCGCATCGGCGGATGCTGGGCGTGCCGGACGGATGGGATGACCAGGTCATCCATCGCCTGACGTGGGTGGCGGTGAAGGGAGCGCAGAAGGTGACGCTCGGCGGCAAGCCGTTGGCGGCGGTATCGCTGGATCTGATGGAGCAGCGCGCGATCGGCTGGCTGCTACCGGAGGGCGATGGCGGCCAATTGATGGTGCTCGAGCCGCAGGGGAATCGCGGCACGGGTGCGACGGCTGGGCCGGTGCTTCGCCGATGGGCGGATGTGCTGGTGAAGCATGGTCTGCTGGAATCGTCTGACGGGCCGGAGTGGGGCGATCCGCAGACGATGGAGCTCCCGCTGGCGGGGGCGCTGGCGCGCGAGGCGGTCGCCAACCGGACGCTCCTGATCGGTCCGGCCGGCGGGTTCTACAGCGCCAGCGGCGAGGACATCTACCCCAACTGCTGGAGCGCGCTGCACGCAGCCGAGGTGATGAAGAAAAGCCTTCGCGAGGAGCATCTGCAGGACGCCCTCAATGCCTACCGCTCCCGCTGGCGGACGACGCTGGGCGACTACCTCCGCGGCCCGCAGCAGAATCTGCGATTCCTCCTGCCGCTGGTCTACCGCAATCCCGTCATGACGCAGCGATTGGCAGAGGCAATTCTGCTGGGGAGGAGTGTGGTGAGGTGATTTGGGGGAAGAGACGAAGAGACCGAGAAACGAAGAGACGGAGTGTGAGGGAGCCTGGACGGTGACGCGGAGCCCGCCAAGTTGCCAGATCCACCCTCACTCAGTCTCTTTGTCTCTCACAAAAAGATGAAGCCCCCGGCAGGAGGAAGGGCCAGGGGCTTCGGAGGAGGACTCGTTCAGGAGGCGGAAAGCTTTTGCCTTCCAACCGAGGTTACTTGGCACCCGCAGGGGCGGGGCTGGCGGCAGGGGTCTTGGAGGCCCCCGCATCTGTCTTACCATATGTCCGCGCACGCGGCGGGACAAGACTTGTATCGACCGGTTCGTAAGAAATCTTTGCCTGATCGCTCTCCTGATCGTAGGTCGCGATCGTCGTTTTCAGGAAATTGGCATCATCCCGCTGGGGGAAAGCCGGCTTGAAGTGGGCCCCGCGGCTTTCGTTACGAAGCAGCGCACCCCGCAAAATCGCTTCAGCCATCCTGATCATATCACCCAGCGCCCGCGTGAACGACAGGTTCTGGTTCGTCCACATACCGGTATCGCTGAGGCGGACGTTCTTGTACCGCTCTTTCCATTCCTGGCAGCGGTTCAGGGCGTCTTCCAGCCGCTCGTTGTGGCGGACGACCGTGCAGGACTCGGTCATGATCTTGCCCATTTCCTGAGCCAGCTTGTAGGGATTCTCCGAGCCGGTGCTCTTGAGCAGGCGGTCCTGCTTGTCGGTCTCCTGCTTGGCCACGGCGTCGTAGACACTCTGCGGAACATCGGCGGCCGCCACGGAGGCTACATCATTGATGTAGTTGCGGATGCAGCTTCCGCCGAACAGGCCGTCGAAGATACAGCTCAGCAGCGAGTTGGCACCCAGACGGTTGGCACCGTGGTACTGGAAGTTGACCTCACCCATGGCGTACAGGCCGGGGATGTTGGTCATCATATTGTTGGGCTCGCCGAACTTCAGGCCGCCGCTCTTGGGATCCTTGGTGAACCCGGTCCACAGGCCGCCCATCGAGTAGTGGACAGCCGGGAAGATCTTCATCGGTTCGGACAGCGGGTCCGTTCCGACGAACTTCTCGTAGATCTCCAGGATGCCTTCGAGCTTGTTGAGCACAGCCTGGCGGCCGATCTGCCGGACGATGTCCGTCAGGTCGAGGTAGACCATGTTGCCGCCGCCGACGCCCATGCCCTGCATGCAGACCTCGAAGATCTCGCGGGTGGCGATGTCGCGCGGCACGAGGTTGCCGTACTTGGGATAGCGCTCTTCGAGGAAGTAGTAGCGCTCGGCTTCGGGGATGTCGTTGGGATGGCGCGTATCGCCCGGCTTGCGCGGGACCCACACGCGACCGCCCTCACCGCGGGCGGACTCGGAGATCAGGCGGCACTTGTCCTCGCCGGGGATGGCGGTGGGGTGCACCTGGATGAACTCGGGGTTGCCGTACTTGGCGCCCGCCTGGAAGCAGCGGGAAGCCGCGCCGCCCGTGCAGATGACCGACATCGTGCTCTTGCCGAAGATCAGACCGTTGCCGCCCGTGGCCATCACCACCGCATCGCCGCGGAAGGCGCGGATCTGCATGGTGCGCATGTCCTGGGCGACGATGCCGACGCACTGGCCGTTGTGGATGACCGGCCAGAGGAACTCCCAGAACTCATACTTGGTGACGCGTCCCTCGGCCTCCCAGCGGCGGGTCTGCTCGTCCAGGGCGTACAGAAGCTGCTGGCCGGTCGTGGCGCCGGCGTAGAACGTGCGCTTGAACAGCGAGCCGCCGAACAGACGCAGCGCCCGCTGGCCTTCGGGGGTGCGGTTGAACGGCACGCCCATGCGGTCCAGCAGGTCGATGATCTTCGGCGCCCAGTTGGCCATCTCGAGCACCGGAGGCTGATCCGCCAGGAAGTCGCCGCCGAGCACTGTCTCGTCGAAGTGCATCCACTCGCTGTAACCCTGCTGGCGGGCGATCTCGTTGCAGGCGTTGATGCCGCCCTGGGCGCAGACGCTGTGCGAACGCTTGACGGGGACCATGGAGAACAGGTCCACCGGCACGCCTTCTTCGGCAAGCTTGATGGTGGCTGCCAGTCCAGCCAGCCCACCCCCGACGACGATCACACGCTTCTTGGTTGCAGCAGCCATTTGCAGTTGTCCTTTTCCAGTCAGATTTTCGCCTGCCGCCCGGTGTTCATCCCCGGCACGCAGGCCATGCAGTCTATTGGTTTCTGGTCTCCAGCCATCGGCGCTTGGCCTGGATGAAGCCTACGTGATGCTCCAGGTGCTGGATCGCATGGGTCACCAGATCGAGCACGCTCACCGGTCCGGTGACGTTGTGTACGCCCTGGCGATGCAGCACCGCGTCGGGCTGGATGTTCAGCATTCGGGCGGTCTGCCGCCGAATCAGCTCCACCATCGCCACGGCGTCGTCGACGGACTGGTCGGCATAGGCCAGCCGCTCGACCCAGCGGTCCTGATCGAAGGCCATCAGCGTCGGCTGATCCTCCGCAACGACGCGCCGGATGCGGTCAGCGATGACCAGCTCGCAATCCGCCAGGTGGATCACCACCTGCTGGATCGACCACCGGCCAACTTCCGCTGCCTTCTCGGCAGGGGGAACGGCCTGCAGGTCAGCAGCCGACAGGCCCGCGATCGCCTGTCGAAGCGTCGCGCCGCCGCTGGCGTATCGATCGATCACCGTACGATCCATCGGCCTGCCTCCTGCCGGGCGCCATCAGCCGCCGGCCTGTCCCGCCGTCAAAACGATTCCTAGCCGCCGATCGCCTCCGGAGCCGGGGCCGCGGGCAGGTTCACACCCGCCGGTTCCACTGTCACCGACGCCACCAGCGCCACCAGGCCGAGCACCAGCGTCAGCACGAACAGCCCCGTGCACACCAGCGCCCAGCGCTGCTGCGCCTTGGCACTGATCGTCAGGCCCCAGGTGACCGCAGCTGCCCAGAAGCCATTGGCCAGGTGGAAGCACGACGCCAGGATGCCCAGCGGATATACGATCCATGCGACCCACCAGTGGGCCGTCATGTGCCGATGCACCGTCGCCGTCGCATTGTGCGGGTCGAAGGCCAGCGCCCCGCCGAACAGATGGTATTTGAGGCTCAGCACGTGGAACAGCACGAACAGCACGATGATCATCGCGCTGATCCGCTGCAGCGTGTAGTTCCAGTTGCGGGTGTAGCCATAGCTGCTGACGTTCGGCTGGCCGGTGACTGTGATGTAGATGCCGTAAATCGTGTGGTAGATGATCGGGATGTAGATCAGCAGCCACTCGATGGCCCACAGCAGCGGCAGGTCGTGGATCTTGTTGACCTGCACCTGGTACACGTCGCCGAGCTGGGCGATGGTCGCGTTGACGATCAGGTGCACGACCAGATATCCGCCGAAGATGATGCCGGTCAGCGAGTGCAGGCGCCGCAACAGAAAATGCCGCGAACCGCCGATGGCATGTGCCGCATAGTCAGGAGCCGTTGCCGTGGTCACGTGTTCAGTCCTTTCCTCTGCCAGAGATCGGCGCGATTATAGGGGCGGCGTCAACGTCTGCAAAACCTGTTACATGAAACGGTTGCTGTCAGGTCCGTTGAATGCGTCCGGCTGCGGTTTGGGCCGTCATGGCAACTCTACGCACCCTCAGCCGGCATCTTCTCAAAAAAGGTCATCCTCCTCACAAAAGGAGGCCATCCGCTTTGCCCCAGGTGATCCACGTCCCCAACAGCCATCTCCGTCCCAGACGCTCATCCTGACCATTTCAGGCGATTGTTCGATGGCGCGACGCATCACGCTGATGCGCCCGCATCGGCGACACCGTCAGCGACCGCCTGCCTGTAGCGACGGCGGTAGTGGCTGGGCATCAGGCCCGACTCTGCCCGCATCGCCCGGCTGAACCAGCTGGCGCTGTTGTATCCGCAGATCGCCGCCACCTCGCCGATCGGCAGGCTGGTCGTTCGCAGCAGCAGCCGGGCGTGGTCCAGCCGCACGCGTTCGATCTCCTGCTGGATCGTACGGCCGATCGTGCTGCGAAACCGCCGCTCCAGCGTCCGACGCGTCAGCGGAACATGCTGCAGCAGCCCCTCGACACCGCCGACCTGGCCGTGGTTCTGGCGGATGATCGTCAGCGCCCGGCTGACCTCCGGATCCATCGCCGCCAGGCGCGTCGAGTCGCGCTCGACCACTTCTCCCGGCGGCAGGGCACGGACGCGCGCGACGCTCTGGCCCTGGAGCATCGCATGCAGGGTGCGGGCGGCCTCGAATCCCACGGCTTCGATGTGCAGATCGACGCTGCTCAGCGGCGGATGGCTGTTCTCGCAGATGCGCAGGTCGTTGTCGACGCCGACGACGGCGATCTGCTTTTCGATTCGCAGTTGGTTGCAAAGCCGCAATACGCCGGCGGCTTCGAAGTCATTGGCGACCAGCAAGCCCACAGGCTTGGGCAATTGCTCCAGCCAGGTGCGGATCTCGTTGGCGGACCAGGTCACCAGGCAGATGCAGCGATAGCCGCGCTGCTCCAGTGCCTGCGTGAATCCCGCCTGGCGGTCGATGCTGTAGTGCCGATCCGGCTGGCCGAGAAATGCAAAGTGCCGCAGCGGCAGCGCCATCAGGTATTCCGCCGCCCGCCGGCCGACAGCCTGGTCATCGGGGCAGACGGTCGTGAGCTGACCGGCCCGCATGGCAGTGAAGTTCACGACCGGCCGGCCGAGTTCCGCCAGCTCGAAGTCCACCGGTGCGATCGCCCCCACGAGCATGCCGTCGATCTCGTCGGCGTGCCAGATGCGCCGGCTGGGGGATTTGGAGGAGATCTGCTCGATCATCAATAGCCAGTTATGCGACAACGCGTATCCCGAAATGCCGGACAGTGCGCGCATGCCGTAGCTATGGCTGAGATCGATACGTACAGCAATTCTCGGCTGCTGGGGGGCCACGGGCGTCAGTCTATCAGTCTGTGGGGCGATGTCGCAATACTTAAAGGAATTGTCGCAAAATGGGCTGGTTTGGCAGGCGGGTGTGGGGTACGTTTGCAAGTTAAGGTGTGGAGAGGGCCCCCACACTGCCTTGGCTATTCTTCCCGGGAGGACTGGAAATGTTCACGTCTCATGTATGCAGGTCGGGTTTGGCCGTCCTCGGTGCGGCCGGTCTGATGGGTGCCATGGCAGCCCCCGTCTCGGCGGCGCTGCTGGGCAGCTACACGTTCGAAAACCATTCCCTGGCCCCGACCGACGCCATCCCCAACGACGGCATCACGTTCAGCGATTTCTCCGTTGGGACATACGGCGATCTGACGGACAACAACGCGCCATCGGGCGCGCTGCGCCTGGCGGGAAATGACACCGCAGCCGGCAAGGACAACACAGCGGGCGCCATGTCCAGCGGCGAGTACTTCAGCTTTAGCATCACCATCGATAGCGGTGCCTCGCTGGATCTGTCCTCGATCGAGATCGACTACACGGCGACCAACATCTTCAACTTGGTAACGGCTCGCGTGTTCAGCAGCGTCCATGGATTCGATCACTTGGCGAACGACACGATCACCCAGTTGTCCATCAGCACCACCGCCACACTCAGCACGCTGACAATCGACTTGGACAATCCAGCCAGCAATCCGGGCGTTGGCGCGAACGTGAACGAAGGTGCCAGTTTCGATTTGACGGGTCCGACGAGCATCACGTTCTACTTCCCATTCCTGGACGATTCGAACGTCGACACCCGCTACGTCGACTTCCACGAGATTCGCATCAACGGCGTCGTCGTGCCTGAACCTGCGGTGGCTTCGCTGCTGGGTGTCGGGGCACTGCTGCTGCGGCGCCGTCGTCGATAAACCGCCAGCGGCGGGACAGCGATTCTGACACGGTTCGGCCTGTAGGGGGGAGGCCGTACCGACGCTAGCCGATGCGGTGGCAGACGGTGTACACACCGCCTGCACTGCTGAACAGCGCAAATCCATCGGCTTCGAAAACCGGCCCGGGAAACAGGCCCGCCACCGCCGGCTCCAGCGCCGCCTGGTTGGCCGGCCGCAGGCCGTTTCGGCACCGGCCGATCGTCACATGCGGGGTATAGCGGCGATGCTCCCGGCGGCAGAACGCAGTGAGGGCCGCCTCGATTCGCTCGAAAAGCGCGCTCAGCCGTTCGACTTCCCCCTCGACGCCGGCTGCCACGACGCGTGCCCGTCCCCGCGGCGGAAAGCAGACGATCCCCGTGCACCGCAGCTCGATCGGGTCGTCCAGCTCCACGGCATCCAGCGCCTCGATCACCGCCGGCAATTTCGCATCCTCGACCTCGCCGATGAACTTCAACGTCAGGTGGAGCTTCTCGGCTGGCGTCCAGCGGACATCCGGCGCGGCCCCAGCGGCTTGGCGCATGACACGCCCAAGGTGCCGGCGGCTGGCATCGGACAGCTCGATGGCGGTGAATAGACGCATGACGGGGCTCTGCTCATGGCATATCGCCATCCGGTCCGCCTGTCGAGCCCCGGTCGGCTCCCGGCGCGCCCGCCTTGAGGTGACGCGCCTCCCCCCGTACACTCGCAGGTCTCACAGAAACAGGAGTTAGAACACGATGGGACTGCTCGACGGGAAAAAGGGACTGATCCTCAACATCGCCAATGACCGCAGCATCGCGGCGCACATCGCAGCCAACTGCGTCAAGCAGGGGGCGACCTGCGGGTTCGGCTTCCTGCCGATGGATAACCCCGCCAAGTCCGAACGGCGCGTCCGCAAGGCCATGGAGGAGATGGGCTTTGCCGAGTCGTGGTTGCATCCGTGCGATGTCAGCAGCGATCAGTCGATCGAGCAGTTCTTCGCCGCCGCCCAGCAGCAGTTCGGCACCGTCGATTTCCTCGTGCATTCGCTGGCGTTCGCCAATCGCGACTATCTCAAGAAGGAAGAGGGCAACTTCCTGTCCACGCCGCGTGAGGTCTACACCCAGGCGGTGGACATCAGCGCCTATTCGCTGCTGGCGCTGGCCCGCGCAGCATCCCCGCTGATGCCCAACGGTGGGTCGATCATCGCTCTGACGTACCTGGGCGCCAATCAGGTTATCCCCGGCTACAACGTCATGGGCGTTGCCAAGGCGGCGCTGGAAGCGACCGCCCGCTATCTGGCATGGGAGCTGGGATCGAAGAAGATCCGCGTCAACACCATCTCGGCTGGGCCGGTCAAGACGCTCAGCGCAATGGCGGTGGGGGGGATCGATGAGATGTTCGGCCATACGGAGCGCAAGGCGCCCCTGCACCGCAACATCGAAGCCGACGAGGTCGGCAAGACGGCGGTCTACCTGCTGTCCGATCTGTCAAGCGGCGTGACAGGCGAGAACATCTTCGTCGACAGCGGATTCAACATCGTCGGCCTGTAGCCGGCGCTTCGCCTGATTAGCACGATTCCGCCGGCTGCGGATCAGCTCATGCACCACCGCAAGCTGCCGCGGCGGCCAGGCGCCCGCCTCTTTCGGGGCGGGACAGTTCTCGTTTGCGCGAATCCACTTCCGCAGGGCATTCAGCCATTTCATGGATGGGCCTCCTTTGTCCATCCAATTCTTGGCGCGCAGACCGAAGTGGAACAGATTCAGTAAAATGGAATTGTAACCGGTACAGTCTATGGTAATATTCACTGTACCGGTCGGCTCCATACGACTCTGTTGCAGGAACCTGCTGATGCCTACACCAACACCTCTCGCGCCCAGCTCCGACAAGCGTCTTTTCGAGCATGTCGCCGACGAGATCACGCAGATGATCGACCGCGGCACGATCCTCCCCGGCCAGCGGCTGCCGTCGGTCCGCCGGATGCGCGAGCGGTTCGGCGTCAGCATCTCGACGGTGTTGGAAGCCTTCCGCCTGCTCGAAAGCCGCGGGCTGATCGTCGCCAAGCCGCAGTCCGGCCATTACGTTCGCCGCCGTTCGACGCCGCCGCTCAAGGAGCCCAGCCAGAGCCAGCCCGTCGACCGTCCCGGCTCGCTGGACGTGCCGCTGTCGATGGCCCTGGCCAACGACATCGGTCAGCCGGCGAAGGTCCAGCTCGGCCCGGCCATCCCATCCGTCGATCTGCTTCCGTCGGCTGCTCTCAGCCGCGCGCTGGCACGCGTCGCACGCAATCAGCCGCATCGCGCCCACAGCTATGACGTGCCCGCCGGAACGATCGAGCTCCGCCGGCAGATTAGCCGTCGCATGCTCGATGCCGGCTGCACCGTCGCCCCCGACGAACTGGTCATTACCCACGGCTGCAAGGAAGCCGTCTACCTCGCGCTTCAGACCGTCACCGAGCCCGGCGATACCGTCGCCGTCGAATCGCCGACCTACTACGGCCTGCTCGAAGCCATCCACGCCCATCGCCTCAAGGCATTTCCGGTCGCCTCCAACCCCAAGGAAGGCATCTGCCTGACTGCGCTTGAACAGGCCCTGACGCGCGGCGTGAAGGCGATCGTCGTCATCCCCAACTTCAGCAATCCGATGGGCACGCGCATGAGCGACGAGCGCAAGCGCCGGCTGCTGCAGATGGCCATCGCCGCCGGCGTGCCGGTGATCGAGGATGACATTTACGGCGAACTCCCGCACGACGGCCCGCGCCCGCATGCGCTTCGCGCGATGGATGACGGCAGCCATGTGATCTACTGCTCGTCGTTCAGCAAGACGATCTCGCCGGGGCTGCGCGTCGGCTGGTGCGCGCCGGGCAAGTACCTGCCGCGCTACCTGCAGGCCAAAATGATGCTCTCGCAGATGAACGCCGTGCCGCCGCAACTGGCGATCGCCGAATACCTGGCCAATGGCGGCTTCGACCGGCATCTCCGCCGCCTGCGCAGCGCCTACCGCGAGCAGACGGCGCGCATGATCGATGCTGTCTGCCGTTATTTCCCCTCGGGCACGCTGGTGTCCCGGCCGGCTGGCGGGCATGTCATCTGGATCGAACTGCCCGCGCCAGCCGACGCCCTCCGCCTCCACCGCGAAGCCGCAGCCGAAGGCATCTCCATCGCGCCCGGGCCGCTGTTCGCCGTGCATGGCGAGTATCGCAACTGCTTCCGCCTCAACACCGGCCTGCCATGGTCGTCTGCCATTGATGATGCCATCCGCACGCTCGGGCAACTCGCAGCCCGGCAGGTCAGCGAGGGTCAGCCGATGCCCGCGGAAGACTGCGGTTCCCTGGCGGCTGCGTCCTAGGGTAGGATGCCCGCCCATGGACCCATCTGCCCGCGCGGGGGCGTGGCAACAGTTTCGATCAGCCCTCCGGGCCGGCGATGCCGCTGCTGTGCGCGGGCTGCTCGAGTCCTCACCTGAACTTCGTGCGCGGATCAACGATCCGATCGGCGATTTCGGCGCGCGTCCGGTGCATCTGGCCGCCGCGCATCCGGCGGTGATGGATGTGCTGCTCGACCACGGAGCCGACATCAACCTCCGCACGGACTGGGCCAACGGGCCGTTTTCCGTCCTCGATCGCGCGCCCGAAGACGCCGCCCGCTATTACCTCTCGCGCGGCGCGATCCTCACGCCGCATGCGGCTGCGCGCTTCGGCTGGATCGAGGAGCTGCGCGCGATCCTCGATGCCGATCCTGACGCCGTGCATGATCGGGGCGGTGACGGCCAGCAGCCGCTGCATTTCGCCGCGACGCGCCAGGTTGTCGATCTGCTGCTCGATCGTGGAGCCGACATCGACGCCCGCTGTGTCGATCATCGCTCGACGCCGGCGCAGTACGCACTCGTCGATCGCCCGGAGATATGTCGCTGGCTGCTGGAGCGCGGCGCGACCTCTGACATCTTCATGTCAGCCCGCCTGGGCGATGGGGCATTGATCGATCGGCTGATCGACGAGGACCCGGCTTGCTTGTCGGCGCGGATCAATGCGCCCGGCTATCCGCCCGTGCCGCCGTTTTCGATCTACTGCTGGACGCTCGGGTGGTATCTCTCGCCGCACGAAGTGGCGCGGCGTTTCGATCAGCCGGCTGCGTACGAGCGCCTGTGGCAGCGCAGCGACAACCGCGTGCGCCTGCTTGTCGCCTGCTCGCAGGCGGATCGCGCGACGGCGATGCAGATGGTCGCTGCCAATCCGTCTCTCATCGCCGATCTTTCGCCAGCCGATCATGCGCTGCTGGCGTTCAGCCAGTTCTACGGCCGCACCGACGCCGTCCATCTCATGCTCGATCTCGGCTTCGACCCGCTGGCGACGGGCGTCGACGGCGGCACGCTCCTGCATGCCGCCTGCTGGCGGGGGGATGTGGCCATCGTCCAGCGCCTGCTCGACGAACATCGCGACAGGATCGATCTGAACGGGCGCGATCCGACGCACGACAGCCCGCCTCTCGGGTGGGCGGCGCATGGGTCCGTCCATTGCCGCGCACGGGGCGGCGACTATCCAGCCGTCATCCGCGCGCTGGTTGCCGCCGGTGCCGATCTCTCGACGGCTGGCAACGATCACGTGCTTCAACAGCTTCTATCTGCCAGCCAGCGCTGATCGGCTGGCGATGGGTTATTTTCCGCCGTACCAGCGGACGCACAGCATGTAGAGGACCAAAAAGTAGAACGCGAAGGCGGCGATGGCGATCATCCCCGCATATCCGCCGCCCAGCAGGAAGGTGATGACCGTGACGGGCGCGATCAGCAGGACGCCGGCAATGGCGAGCAGTTTGATGCGGGCAGGTATTCGAGTCGTCATGGGCAGTTCCGGAACAGGTGCGGGATGTTAGCTGCCCCAGCCGCCGCTCGCCAAGTTCGAAGTCTTGCTTTTTTGTCAGCCGTTCGTCCGGCTGGCGGGAACGTATAATCGCCGCGGAAGGAGATCTCGGATGAAGTATCGCATTCTCGGAAAGACGGGCCTGAAGGTTTCGGTTGTCGGCGTCGGCACGTGGCAGTTCGGCGGCGAGTGGGGCAAGACCTTTACGCAGGATGAGGTCGATGCCATGTTCCGCCGCGCGACCGAGCTGGGTATCAACCTCGTCGACACAGCCGAGTGTTATGGCGATCACCTTTCCGAATCGTTCGTCGGCAGGGCGATCGAACGCGAGCGGGATCGCTGGGTCGTCGCCACCAAGTTCGGCCACAAGTTCACGGGCAACTTCCAGCGAGCTGAACCGCGCTCGCCGGCGGACGTGCGCAAGCAGCTTGAAGATTCCCTCAAAGCCCTGCGCACGGATCGCATCGACCTGTACCAGTATCACTCCTGGGGTGACGATCAGTTCTTCAACGACGACGTGCTGGCGGAGCTGAAGAAGATGCGCGACGAGGGGAAGATCCGCCACATCGGCAACTCCGTCGGCAACAACGCCAATGTCCTGCAGGTCGGGGCGTCGGCGTCGCGCGGGATCGAGTTCATCCAGATCGTCTACAACCGCCTGGACCGCAAGCCGGAGGAAGCGACCTTCCCGATCTGCCGCGAGCAGAACCTGGGCGTGCTGGCGCGCGTGCCGCTGGCCAGCGGGCTGCTGTCAGGCAAGTATCAGCCCGGACATCAATTCGATCCGGGCGAAGTCCGCGGCCGCCAGAACGCTGAGCACCGCGACGCGCGCCTGCGCGAGGTGCAGCAGATCGCGCAAAACGAAGTGCCGGCTGGCGTCAACATGGCGACATGGGCGTTGGCGTGGTGCCTGCAGCATCCTGCGGTGACGTGCGTCATCCCCGGCTGCAAGAACGTCCAGCAGGTCGAGTCCAACGCGGCGGCGGCTGATCTCGACATCGTCCGAGACGATCATCCGCAGGCGGCGCGTTGATGCGCAGAAACGGTGACCGCGAGGGCGCGAAGGGGGGTGAGCGCAAAGATTGCACAGGTCCCAAAGACCGCAAAGGACGCCTTGTAGGGTCTGCCTTGGCGGACCGGGCTGGCTGACTGTGGCACGGGTCTCCCGCAGGTGCAGGTGAGGAATGGGTGCACGTACGGGACGCACGTGCCACATGGGGTCGGTCGGAAAAGGAAACGGGCGGCGCACAGTGCGCCGCCCGGTCATTTGTCAGATCAAACTGCTGGCCGGTTTATCTCAGGCGCTGGCGGCGCCCAGCAGGCGTTCGGCGCTGGCGACGAGCTTGTCGAGCTTCACAGGCTTGTTGAAGTACTCGCTGACGCCCAGGCTTTCGGCGTACATCTTGTGCCGCGCGCCCTGGTTGCCGGTGATCATGATCACGTGCGGCTTGGCGTTGCGGGGCTTGCGGGCCTTGATCTTTTCGAGGACCAGGAAGCCGCTGCGGCCGGGGAGCATCATGTCCAGAACGACCAGATCCGGGTCGTTCTGCTCAGCCAGTTCCACCGCCTTATTGCCATTGCTTGCGGTCTCGATCTCAGCCCCGGTGGGCTCGAATGCCGCCTGCATGCTGCTCAAAATATCGGGGTCGTCGTCGACCAGAAGCACTTTTTTGCCACTCAAAGTTTGTGCCATGCGAACTCCACGTCAGTGTGTCGAAACGAGTGTTTCAGTATCCGACGAAATTGTCAAGGCGGCGTTTGGATGCGTCCGATAAACAGGCAGGTGACTGCGTCCTGCCGGCGCCCGGGCGGGTCCTGCAACTGCCGGTATGGGCGCGGATTGCGCAGGATTACATGCACGCACGCTCCCCGATCGTCGTCCTCGACAGCGGCCTGGGCGGTTTGACCGTCGTCGCGGCGCTGCGCCGCCGGCTCCCGCAGGAGGACATTATCTACTTCGGCGACACCGCACGCCTGCCGTACGGCTCCAAGAGCGCTGCCACCGTCAGCCTCTTTGTCCGCGAGATCATCGCCTATCTCCAGCCGCTGGATCCCAAGCACGTCGTCATCGCCTGCAACACCGCCACGGCACTGGCGATGCCGGCTGCCAGAGCAGCGTTTCCTCATCTGCCGATCAGCGGCGTCATCGAACCGGGCGCTCGCGCCGCAGCCGCCGCGGCTGGCGCCAAGCCAAATCCGCTGATCGGTGTGATCGCCACCGAAGCGACGGTCCGATCACGCGCCTACGAGCGAGCCATCGCGCGGCGTCGCAACTATTGCCGGCTGATGGTGCGTGCCACGCCGCTGCTTGTGCCCATCATCGAGGAAGGGCGGTCGGAGACCGATCCGCTGGTCGAACTGGCGTTGCGGCAGTACCTGGCGCCCTTTGTGCGCTACAAGGTGGATGTGCTGGTGCTTGGCTGCACGCACTATCCGCTGCTGCGTGATCGGATTACGGCGATCATGGGCCCGCGCACGAGCGTGATTGACTCAGCCGAAATGTGCGCTGAAGATGTCGCCGCTCGGCTGACACGCCGCGGGATGCTGCGGGAACTGGGAACACCGGGCCAGTTGCGTTGCTATGTAACGGACGTTTCGCCGCGCTTCAGCCGGACGGCGGGGCGGTTCCTGGGTGTGCAGGTCGATCCACCGGTGATCGTTCCGCTGGATGAGCTGTCCCCTGTGCGCAACAGCGCAGCCGCCGTCCGAACGGCAGGATAGGCCGGCTTGGATCCCATCGATGAACCACGACACGGAGGCAAGGAATCGTTCATGTCCAAGCGAATCGCATTGACGCTGATGGGTCTGCTGCTGGCATCGGCTGGATGCAACAGCCAGGGCGCGCGCGAACTGACTGACCTTGGCCAACGCCTGATCGACCGCATCACGGGCAGCACCGCCGTGAACGACGCGCTGCGGATGGAAGATCATGACTTCCCCAATGAGCGGCGGATCGGCATCAACCGGCTGGTCAATCGCTGGTACGGCCGCGAAGCGCCGTACACCACGCGTTACGCGCAGATCGCCACCACCGATGACAGTCCACTGGTGCGCGCAGCCGCCATCCGCGCCCTCAACCGCTCGCGCGACACCTCCGCGAAGGAGATCTACATCAAGGCATTGTCCGACCGCGACGCGCACGTCCGCCTCGAAGCCGCCAAGGCGCTGGTCAACATGCCCGATCCTGCCGCCACCAGCCGGCTGATCACGCTCATGCGCGATCCGCGCGAGAACCTCGATGTCCGCATCGCCGCAGCCGAGGCGCTGCAGCACTACCAGACGCTCGAAGTCGCCCGATCGCTGGCGGCCATGTTGCAGGATCGGCAGTTCAGCGTCGCCTGGCAGGCGCGCCAGAGCCTGATCGCCCTGACTGGCACAGACTATCGCTACAACGAGCCAGCCTGGCTGCGGCATCTGACCAGCGAACGGCCTTTTGCAGCTTAAGCGTGGGCGGGCACTGCCTACCGCCCACTGCCCACTGACACGAACCCATGCGAGCCCTCGTCTTTGACCAAACCCTCAGCTATCAGCCACGGTGGCCGGAGCCGCCGGAGGAGGAGGGGGATACGCTGATCCGCGTCCGCCAGGCTGGGATCTGCGCCACCGACATCGAGATCTGCCGCGGGTACATGGGTTTTCGCGGTGTGCTGGGGCATGAGTTTGTCGGTGTGGTCGAATCTTCGCCGGACAAGTCGCTGGTCGGCCAGCGTGTTGTGGGGGAGATCAATGTCGTCTGCGGGCGGTGCGACCTGTGCCTGTCGGGCCTGAGCAATCACTGCCGCAATCGCAGCGTGCTGGGGATTCTCAAGCATGGCGGGGCGTTTGCGGATTACGTGCGCCTGCCGGCGATGAATCTGCATGTCGTTCCCGACACCGTGGACGATGACCATGCCGTCTTCGTCGAGCCGCTGGCGGCTGCGTTCCAGGTGCTCAAGCAGATCAAGGTGGACGACCGCAAGTGGGTGACGGTGCTGGGCGACGGGCGGCTTGGCCTGTTGGTCGCACAGGTGCTGCGCAATGCCGGCTGCCCGGTGCGCGTCGTCGGCAAGTATCCGCAGAAGCTGGCGATGTGCGAGAAGTGGTCGATCCGCTCGCGTCTGCTTCAGGACATCGTTCCGCGTCACGACCAGGATGTCGTCGTTGACTGCACCGGCAGCAGCGAGGGATTCGAGATCGCCATGGCGATGGTCCGCCCGCGCGGGACGATCGTGCTCAAGAGCACCGTCGCCGACGGCAAGGCCCTCAACCTCGCGCCGCTGGTGATTGACGAGATCCAGGTCATCGGCAGCCGCTGTGGCCCCTTCAAGGACGCCATCCGCGCCCTGGCGGAAAAAAGCGTCGACGTCGTCAGCCTCCTGTCCCGCCGGATGAAGCTGGAGCAGGGCGTAGAAGCCATGAACTTCGCCCAGCGGAAGGGTGTGATGAAGGTGATCGTGACGGTGGAGTGAAGCTGCCAGCTACCAGTTGCGAGTTGCCAGTTACCAGTAATGTGAAGCCTGTCACGACTGGCGATGGAACGCCGAGAAACGATCATCGACAATTCGCAACTAACAATGAAGAACTGGCAACTGGCAACTAACAACTGGCAACTAATAACCAACCAGCCATGCCCAAAGACCTCGCCATCGTGTTGAACGACGGATCGATCGCCTCGGCGGTGGCGACATCGCTGGCGGTTCAGCGATATCGGCCCGTGCTGCTGCATGGCGAAGCCGTGCCGCAGGGGGCGTCACGCGTGCGCGCCGCCTACGACCAGCAGGTCGCGCATTTCAAACCCTATCGCGAGCACTCCATCGCCACACCGTGGACGATGGCGCTGGCGCAGCCGGCGCCGGGGGATGTGCGTATGGCTGGGCCGGTGCAGCAGCGGCTGATGGCGCTGTCGCCGCTGATCGCGATCGCCGCGCGCTTCGCGGCGTATTACGACGCAGCCGCGATCTACATCGGCTTGCGGATCGGGCCCGATGCCGACGATCTGACCGTCGCCACCGAGTATCTGCAGATTTGGAACGAACTGCTGCAGCTTCCCTGCGGCCAGCCGGAGCTGGAAATCCATGCGCCGCTGCTGGAACTGGAGATGTGGCAGGTGGTGGACCTGGCGTTCCAGGTGCATGCGCCGCTGGAGCTGACCTGGAGCTGCCTGGGCGAAACGGCTGAGCCGTGTGGCAATTGCCGCGGCTGCCGCACCCGGGATCAGGCATTCCAGCAGGCCGGCAAGCCCGATCCGCTGCGGACGGTGAGGCGGTGAGGGTGAGTTTGGATGGCGGATAGGGTATTTGGTGTTTTGTTGTTGGTGTTTGGAGGTGGGAGAGATCTGAGATTTGAAATTGCAGATGGCACACCGTTGGATGTCGCCAGTGTCGTGATTATAGCAGTGGCAACAAACTCATTTCTGCGCATTTCGTGATTGTTGTTGCTCCGGTTCGATCGCGAAGCTCAGCCGTTGGCGGGTGATTTTGCATTGCGTTTGCTGTGTTTGCTGGTATTTGTGGATTTCTGAGGCCACCCAAACAGACGGCAGGGGCGCGGGACATTGGGTTTGACACCCATGCACCCCGCCAGTATCGTTTTTTCCGTTCAGAAGACCCCTGGAGGTTCAACAATGGCTATGCAGGAGTACGAGCAACTGAAGCAGCTTGTCGCCGAGGCTGAAGAAGACGTGCATAAGGCCGTCGGGGGCAACAAGGCCGCAGGGACGCGCGTCCGTAAGAAGATGCAGGACATCAAGGCCGCTGCGCAGGAAGTCCGCAAGAAGATCCTTGAAAGTCGCGAAGCCGAACCGGGTGTTCCCGGACAGGCCTGAACGCCTGTGCTGATGCACGGTGTTCGACAGCAGAGGACGAACGATTGACGCAAGCGCAGGTCATCATGACCCTGCCGTCTGTCGTTTGTCCTCTTTTCAGTAGATAAACCCTGGCCCCGGCGATGCGCCCAGCCGCGCGTCGCCCGAGTTCCCATCAACCGATGCCGCCGAAACTGCTATTCGATATCTCGAACATCGATCTGGACAAGGTTCTGTACGACAAGCAGGCTGTCCGCGAGGTCAATCCGCAGCGCGGAGACATGGAGCATCTCGATGCCATCGTGCATGTGGATCCAGCCGAACACCGGATCGTCGGCTACAAGGATGTGCGTGACGATGAGTTCTGGGTGCCGGGGCACATCCCGGGCCGGCCGCTGTTGCCGGGCGTGATCATGATCGAGTCGGGAGCGCAGCTCGCGAGCTTCTACACGAAGAAGGTCCTGGGCTGGCAGGGGTTCATCGGTTTTGGCGGCGTCAATGAGGTGAAGTTCCGCCAGCAGGTAACGCCCGGCTGCCGGATGTACATCCTGGGTCAGCGGATCTGGGAGCGGCATCGCCGCATCTGCTGCAACGTGCAGGGGATCGTGCGTGGCGAGCTGGTCTTTGAAGCGCAGATCCTCGGCACGCAGATGTAACCAGCTCCATGCATCTGCGCCGTAAGCCTTGCCAGAGCCTCATCCTGAGCAAAACCAAGGATCTCTGTTTCAACGAGAGGATGAGATTCTTCACTGCGCTCAGGATGGCAGCTTTGTGCGATCGTTCGATGGGTTGATGAGAGGGTGGGTAACCCCCATTTCTGACCTGCCGCCAGCATGCCGGGCGGGGCGTTCGGCCCCTTGGCGCGAGAGACCGGCTGGATTGGCGGGATCTGCCGCGAGGTGTATAACACCGGTTGGCGCCGATGGCTATGGCAAATGCATGCCGGTCGGCGGAGGGGATTTCTCCACTCTCGGGAGACGTCACAGAATGCGTTTTGGCCATTACTGCCGAGTGTTGGCACTGGTCGCAGGGGGGATCGGTGCATTCCATACTGCATATGGGCAGACGACCCTGCCGGTTGCCGAGCCGACGGCTGAGCCGGTGCGCCAGCGGGCGGGGTTCTCGCGCAGTGCCGAGCAGGAAATCCTGTTCAACGAGGCGCAGCTCCGCTACACGCGCGGCGAGCTGCAAGCCGCAGAGCGTTCTTTCGCACAACTGACCGAGGAAAACCCCGCGGACGTGCAGGCGTGGTACTTCCTTGGCCTGTCGCGCCTCGACCAGGGCCGGCCGGCGGACGCGCTTGAAGCGCTCAACGAGTCGCTGCGTCTGGATCCGTCGCTGACGGAGGTCTACGCCGCCCGGGCCAAGGCGCACATCCAGCTCCGCAACTTCGACGACGCCCGTTCGGATATCGCCGTCTTCGAGCGCGATCCGAAGTGGGAAGCCCAGGCTGCGTACCTGAACGGGCAGCTTTACTACGCCGAAGGCAATCTCGAACAGGCTGCCGAGCAGTTCCGCATCGCCCGCGAAGCCGGCGGTGTCGAGCAGGCGTCGGCTGAGTTTTACGAGGGCCTGACCTACCTCCGCATGCGCGAGCTGGTGCGTGCCCGGTCGATTTTCCGCGAGTCAGGCTTGGGCGCCGATCGCGATCCGACCGTTGCCGCCGCCTCGCGACAGCTTGACGCGGTCCTGGCAGCCCAGCAGCGGGCGGCCCGGCCTTGGGAGTTCCAGATCTCCGCCGGCGTCGAGTACGACAGCAATACGATCCTGCTCGGCTCGAACGTGGCCCTCCCCGGCGACATCGCCGGTAAGGAAGACTGGCGATTTGTCGTTCAGCCGCGGGGCAGCTACAGCCTGTACCGCAACCGAAACCTCGATTTCGGCATCGAGGGCAACGGCTACTTCACCTGGCAGAACGACCTGCAGGATTTCAACATCTTCAGCTATCAGGGCGGACCGTTCCTGAACTACCGTGTCTCCGATCACGTGTTCGCAAGTGTCCGCTACGGCTACAATTACATCGAATTCGGCCACGAAAAGTACCTGACCCGTCACGTTGCCACGCCGCAGGTGACGATCGTCTATCCCAATCGCGGGTACACGTCGGCGTTCTACCAGTTCCAGGACAAGGAGTTCGCCGACGCGCCGTTCACGCCAGCCCTGGAACGTGATGGGCAGAACCATGTGATCGGCATTGTGCAGGGCATCACGCTGCCGGCGCTGTTTGGCGACGAGGGCAAGACTTCGACGCTGGAGCTGTCCTACCGGTATGACATGCAGCGGACGGACGGCACCGACTACGACGGCGCCTTCCACGTCTTTGGCGTGACTTATTACACGCCCTTGCCGCTGTGGGACTTGCGCGCGGACGTCGGGGTGACCGTCGCCTTGGAGAACTACGACAACCCCAACAGCCTCGATGCCAACCAAAGCGAGCGCGAGGACGTCGAAATCTCGCTGACAGCAGGGTTGACCAAGGAACTGTTCAAGAACGCATCTCTGCGTGTGGACTATACTTACACCGATCGCGATTCCAACGTGCAGACCGCCTTCCAGCAGCACCCGTTCGACTATGACCGCCACCGTGTGGGTGTGCGGTTCATCTACAGCTACTAGGACGGGCGGATCTGTCGGCGATCACGGTTTGTTTGGCATGGATGCTGCGTGAACGACGGCCGGGACTTTCAGGGTCGCTTTCCGCGCCTAACCAGCGGAAAATGCAAGGATTCGACCCAACCTACGACGGTTCGGCCTGTCATATGGATACGGGTGCACCTTCTGCCAGAGAGGGGGCATCCGCCAGATCTGGGGAGGATCCCCGGCTGAGTTGGGAGCGTAGCCATGCGAAGCATCTTTGGTAAGTGGTCCGCCCGCACTGCCTTGGCGCTGGCCGCGGCGACGGCATCTGTCACGATCGCGCCCGGGACGGTGCTCGCTGCGGAGAATCAGCCCATCGGCCGCATCACGGCTGCTTTCGGAACAGGCAGCATCTTCTCCGATGATCAGGCCCGTGCCGCCGACCTCCATGCCCTGGTCAACAACGACGAACTGATCACCACCGGCGCCGGCGGCGTCTCGGTGCTCCTGGCCAGCCGCGTCGTCCTGAAGGTCGACTCGCACTCAGCCGTCCGTATTTGGGAATCCACCGGCCAGACCAATATCCTCGTCGAGTACGGAACCGTCCACGTGTTCGTCGGCCGCCGCGCGGTCGAAAATGGCTTTGTCGCCGTCCATGATGGCAACGGCCGCGTCGAGACGACGACCGCCGTCTTCCTCGCCAGCTACGATCCCACCACACGTCGCAGCTACTACGCCTGCGAGGAAAACCAGATCCGCATCGAGCCGCGCGCCCAAGGCGCCAAGCCCTTCACACTCGGCGTCGAGCAGCAGGTTCGCCTGATGGATGGCGCCGTCGAAGGAGCCGTCGCCGTGCTGGATCGCGACGAGTTCTTCGCCCACAAGCAGGCGATGGAACGGCTGGGGCAGGTCGCGACGCAGCAGGCTGCCGATGTCTTCCGTCTGCGGTCGCGCACGCAGGATCTGCAGGGCGCGCTGCAGTCCCTGTCGGCGTCCGGCTGGATTGACCCCGCCGCGCTGGCGGCAGCCGTGCCGGATCGCGGCGCACCCCAGACCGCCGGCGCGATCAGCAGCTCCGCTGCTCGCGGCAATCAGTCCAAGGCCGCCGCTGGCAGCAAGCCCGCGCAGGCTTCGGCTGTCAGCTCCAGCGGCACAACCAGTGTGAAACCGCCGGCTGCTCCGCAGCAGGTCGCCGCGACGCCCAAACCCGCTGCCGCGCTGACGCCTGTCGCGACACCCGCGCCCGCACCCGAAGCATTGCCGCTGCCCGTTCAGCCGGATGTCTCGCTGCCGGTCGACGACACCGCGTTGGCGGTCGATCTGAAGATCGATCAGCCGGTGCAGGCCGTCCCGCCGGTCGACGTCCCCGTCGAGGTCGCAGCGCCCGCAGTCGTCGCCGATATCGCAGCGCCGCCGATCGACACGCCGGCAGTTGTGCCGCCAGCCATCGAACCGCCGGTCGTCCAGCCGCCGGTCACGGCTTCTGCCGATGTGCCGCCGCCGGTCCAGATCGAGACGCCCATCCAGGTGGATGTGCCGCCGGTTGAGACAGCCATCGTTCCGCCGGTCGCCGACATCGGCGTTGCCGCGCCGGCTGAAACCGTCGTTCCGCCGATCGAAGTGGCCGTCAAGCCGCCGGTTGAAGTCGCGCGTCCGGGCGCCATCGCCCGGCCGGTGGAGATCATCCGGCCAAGCGACACGGTCAAGCCGGTGGCTGCCATCGAGCCCAAGCCCGGTGCTGCCGTATCGATCAAAACCCCGGCAGCCGACATCGCGATCAAGCCTCCCGCCGAGGTGGCCATCGAGCTGCCGATCGATCCGGGCGCCTCGCTGCCGCCGCCGGTTGACCTGGGCGTGCAGATCCCCGTCGATACGGGCGCGGTCGTGCCGCCTGTGGCTGTCAAACCACCGGTCGATATCGTCAAGCCGCCCGTCGACGTCACGCCGCCCACCGATATTGCCGTCAAGCCTCCAGTCGACGCGATCGTGTCGCCGCCGACCGACATCGGCGTGAAGCCGCCCGTGGATGCCATCGTTCCGCCGCCCACGGATATCGGCGTCAAGCCGCCGGTCGATCCGGTTGTGCCTCCGACGGATATTGGCGTGAAGCCGCCCGTCGACGTCACGCCTCCGCCGACCGATGTCGGTGTGAAGCCGCCTGTCGACGTGACACCGCCGCCGGTGGACATCGGCGTCAAGCCGCCGGTGGACCCGGTTGTCCCGCCGCCGACGGATATCGGCGTGAAGCCGCCGGTTGAAGTGACACCTCCGCCGACGGACATTGGCGTCAAGCCGCCGGTTGATGTGAAGC